>Ga0172380_10005934_pt1 | contig 14487 bp, 16 predicted proteins | sample Leawe162metaG_FD_119747 | JGI IMG/M metagenome (GOLD analysis project Ga0172380, IMG submission 119747) | Leachate microbial communities from a municipal landfill in Southern Ontario, Canada - Leachate well 162 metaG | ecosystem: Engineered > Solid waste > Landfill > Unclassified | place...
AATTTAAAAAAATAATTTATCCATGGAAAGCTCCACTTTCATGGATTTTTTATAATTGGGATGATGCTATTAAATTTCGTGAATATGTGATGATTTGTGAAGGTATTTTAGATTGTATTAGAATTTTAGAATTTGGATTTAATGCAGTTGCAATTTTAAGTTGTCATTTAAATGATTATAAGGCTAGATTGCTAATGAAACATTTTGATACAATTTACATTGTGTTAGATAATGATAGAAAAGTAAAAAAAGATGGTTCAATTTCTAATCCTGGTCAAGAAGCTGCTAAAAAAATATTAGAAAAATTTATTGATTTTGACGTCTATAATGTTGTTTTACCAGTAGGAAAAGACCCAGATAAGTGCTCTATTGATGAATTTGAAAATTGTGTTAAAAATTCTAAAAAATTATTAGAAAACAGGTTTACTTTTTTTTAAAATATTGTTATATATAATAAATCAATAATTAAATAAATGTTTAAAATATTAATTTACATATTATCAACTGCGTTTTTATCTTATTTAATTAATAACGCGATTATAATAAAACCGTTTATTCATCACATTTATGATGAATTTGCAGTATTTTATGATCCTTATTAAATTAACATTTTTATTTTAAATTTATCAATTAAATTCAACTTTTACTATAAAAGAGGTTACTGAATGTACTCTAGTTTTACCGACAATGAATTAGTTAGTCTTTATAGAAATGAAACAAATAAGATAAAGCAAGATAAAATTTTTAATGCTTTATTACATAGAAAAAGAAAAGGAAAAAATAGTTGGCATTTAAATATTTTAAAACATGTTCAAAGTGAACTTTATAAATTTTCATTTTGTAATTATATAGATAAAGATGACTTATATCAATGTGTATTAGACAATTTTATTTCAGCAGTAAATAAAGAATTTAATATAGAAAAAAATTATTGTTTTTCAACATATGCATGGATTTTGATACAAAATTCTATCAATCGAGAAATTCAAAAATACAAAACAAAAAAAAGAAATACTGAAATGATTACGACTTCAAATGTAGAAGTCAATCAACAATATGGCGATAATAAAGTTTGGGGAGATGTTATTTCTTCTGAACAAGTTGGTGAAATTAAAACTATGGATCAAACTGCTAGTTTTGAAAGTAGATATTTTTATTCATCAATAATCAAATTTTTAAAGAAAAGTTTACAACAAGAAGAAATAATTATTGATGATAATGTTAAAAAAGATCTTCTAAAATTCATTAAATACAAAAAAAGTACAATCAGAGATATTGCTATAAAACATAATATATTAGTAAAAGACATAGTAGTTTTAAAAGAAAAATTAGCTAAAAATTTAGAAAAAGAAATTTTTACTGATATGATAAATTTAATTGAATGTGGTGTTAAAGAAGATAAACCATTAGTTGATAAATTTTGTGTATCTAAAGAACAAATAACAAAATATCGGCATAAAATGAATGTTAATTTTAGTAAAGTTTTAGGTAGGATGGGATTATCTACTAGTGAATTATTTGTATAAAATATATAATTCAATAGGGTAAAACAAAAAAAATGACTAAAAATACATTATATCAATTATTAGACCATAAAAAACCATTCTGGTATGCTTTAGTGGTTTATATGGGCAAAGAAAAAGAAATAAGGCAAAAATTATTAGCAGTACCTGGATTAAATATTTCTGATACAGTTATTCCAGAAAATTTGTTTGATAAAACAGATGACGATTTAGGTGTAGAAGCATTTGAATTGTATCAATATTATTTAGGTTATATGTTTATTAATTTTACTTTAAGTTTAGACACATATCACAGAGTATTAGAAGTACCAAGTGTTTATAGATTTTTAGGTGAATTAGTAAAAACTAAAACTCATTTCATTTATATTCCATCAAAAGTAAAAGAAAAAGAAATTGATATAGTTAAAAACTATTTATCAGGAAAAAAATATTTAAAATGTTTGAAATTTAAACCACATGATAATGTACTAATTAAAAAAGGTGATTTAGCTGATATTCAAGGTTCTATCATTGAAGTTGGTAAAACACATGTGAAAATTTTACCTAATAGTACTTTTTTCACAAAAACAATAATAGTTCCAATTGAAAATGTTGTACACTGCTAATGAACATACTCGATTTTTTTCCATACTCTTCGTTTAGAAAAAACCAGCGAGAAACTATAGAAAAAATTCAAGCTGCTTTTGATTCTGATAAAAAATATGTTTTATTAGAAAGTCCTACAGGTTCTGGTAAAAGTGCTATTGCAATTACATTATCATTATATAATTCTCCGGCATATATTTTAACATCACAAAAAGTTTTACAAGATCAATATACTAATGATTATGAAAGTACAGATGTTAGAATTCTTAAAGGAAAATCTAATTATGAATGTAAATATTTTGGCGACATTGATTGTAAAGAGGGATGCAATAAAATAGATAAATGTCCAATGAAAGGTGAATGTGAATATGAAGTAGCAAAAAGACAGGCTCAAGCTGCAAAAGTTGCTTTAATGAATTATTCATATTTCTTTCATGTAATGGAATTTACTGATTCTTTTCAACCAAGAAAATTAATAATCTGTGACGAATGTCACCGCGGAGATGCTGAATTAATGAAGTTTGTTGAATTTAGCTTTTCATCTTTTTGGTTATCAAAACTTGGAATCACTTCACAAATTCCGGAATATGAAACAACAAATGAATATGTTAATTGGTTGAATGAAATCAAAATAAAAATAAAAACAAGATTATTATCTGTTAAACATGATTTAGATGAATTGAAAAAACAGACAATAAAAGATTTAAATTTAATTAAAGATTTTGAAGAAGAACTTGAATCTTTAGTGACATTAGATTCAAAAATAATTAGATTTTTAATATCTTGTAGTGAAACAGAATGGATTTTTGAAATTATTGAAGCAGAAAAAACAAAAACTAAATCAATATTTTTCAAACCATTAATGGTATCACATTTTACTGAAACATATTTATTTTCAAAAGCACAAAAAGTTTTTTTAATGTCAGCAACAGTTTTAAGTAAAAAAAATATGTGTAATAATTTTGGAATAAAAGAAGAAGATTGTGTTTTTATTAAAGTACCATCTAATTTTCCAAATGAAAATAGACCAATGTATTTGACTAGAACTGGCAGTATGAGTATGGGAGCTATTGATAAAACATTACCAAAAATTGTAAGTGATTTAGAAAAAGTTTTAAAACATCATCCTGACGTAAAAGGAATTGTACATACTCATACTTACAAAATAACGCAATATATAATGAACAATATAAGCAATGAATTTAGAAACAGAATAATGACACATACAGCAGAAGAAAGAGAATCTAAATTACAAGAATATATGTTGTCAAGTGAACCAAAAGTTTTATTAGCACCATCAATGACAGATGGTGTTGACTTAAAGGATGATTTAGCTAGATTTGTAGTAATTGTTAAAATTCCATATTTATATCTTGGTGATAAACAAGTTAAAAGAAGAATGGAAATTGATGGTGATTGGTATAGATGGAAAGCTGCATTAACATTAGTACAAGCCGCTGGTAGAGCTATGAGACATGAAGAAGATTATTGCACAATATATATAATGGATAGTGCAATAGGTTTTTTCTTAAGGCAAAATAACGAATATTTCCCAGAATATTTTATAGATTCAATACAAAATTAATACAAATTAAATGGAGGACAATCATGGCAGTAAATTATTTACCATTTCCGGAATTAAAAAATGTAATAGAAATAATTATAGAAAAATTCAATTTGAATTATATTAAACCAGATCGTATATATTGTCAATTCTTTTCACAAAAACGTTCAAGTACATTAGGTAGAATTGGACCTATACCAAAACGTTTTTCCAATGCATTATCAACATATGAATATTTTTTAGAAATACATAAAGAATCATGGGATGTTGCTGATGAAGCAAAAAGACTGTACGTTGTTTATCATGAATTATTACATATTCCTGAAGAAGGTTTTGTTAATTCAAGTAAGGATTATTGTAAAACAGTAAAACATGACATACAAGACTTCGCATGCCTATTAAAAAATTACGGCGTTGAACAAGAAAAAATAAATCTTCTTAAACAGAAAATATCATAATGTTTTTTGTTATTGATGGTAATCATTTAGCTTGTAGATGTTGGTTTGCAAAATTACAGAATCCATTATCAACATCTTATAATAAAAATGTTGGTATGATTTATTTATTCGTTAATTGTTTGAAAAATCTAATTAAAGAATATAAGCAATATGATACCAATTTCTTCGTAGCTTGGGATGGTGGTGGAAAAAGTAAAAGATTTGAAATTTATCCTGAATATAAATCTACAAGAAAAAAGTTACCAGATGAATTTTATGAGCAAATTTGTGATTTGACAGAAGAAATTTTACCTGCTATGAATATTCAGCAATTCAAACAAAAAGGAATTGAAGGTGATGACATAGTTGGTTCTGTAGTTAAGCAAGCCAGAAATTTAAAACATAGGGCTATTATTTATAGTGGAGATCATGATTTTGAACAATTGATTTCAAATAGCGTACTTATAGTTAAGCATGATAAGCCTGTAGATACCATCAAGAACATGGAATGGTTTAAAGAACATTATCCTACCTTGGATAAACCGATTGATTTAATAGAGCTCATGGCAATAACTGGGGATGGATCTGATGATATAGTTGGTGTGCCAAAAGTAAAAGATGTTACAGCATTGAAAATATGGAATGCGAATGGTAAAAATTTACAAAATATAATTGACAATTGTGACAATTTAAAAATTCTTGATAAAAATGGCGAAATTGTTGATGCTAAAGACAAATTAAAGTTATCAGTTAAAGAAAATATTGAGGTAATTAAACGAAATAAATTGTTAGTTACTATAGATTGTGATTTGGATATTGAAGTGTCTACAGAGAAAAAAGAATGTGATTTTGAAAAATTAGAACAAATATTTAAGAAGTTAGAATTTAATGCATATTTGAGCAATTTTGAAACATGGAAAAAAGCGCTTACTTTAGTCAAAGAAAAATAGATTATGAGATTTTTGATTTTATAAGTGACAAAACGACATTAAGATATAAAGAAATAGATTTAGTATACAATTTAATAATTTTTCTTTTAAAAAAACGTATTCATGAAACAGGACAAGTAGAAATAACTTGTCTTGGTAAATTTTATACACGCAGCTATAAAAGGGCCGGTGTAAAAGTTAGATTTAAATCATTTAAAAAGATGAAGTATATTGTTAATGGTTCTAAACCTAACATATTCAAAAAATATGCGTCTTTAGAACATATGAAAGATATTTATCTAGAAATATCTAAATTGACTGGTTTAAGTAAAAAAAATGTAACATTCTTTTTAAATTTATTGTTTTTTAAAATGTATGATTATTTGAAAGAAAATAGATCTTTCAAATTTAGATTATTTGGCAAATTTTATCTTAAAAAATATAATATGAAAAGAACGACATTTTGCGGATTTGATGTGCCAATGAAAAATGAATATAGAATATTATTTAGACCACATGAATCATTTAAAAGAGAACTTAATAATGAAATCAATGAAATAGTATGCAGTCATAGAATGACTAGATTTTTAAGACTAAATAAAATTTCAAGAGAGTTAAACAAACAAAATATATAATTGAATTATGATAAACAGAAAAAAACAAATTGAGGATAATGAAGCTGATGATGCACAGTATGAAATTAAAATTACTGTCAAAATTGGAAGTAAAATAATTAATGAAGATTTAGAAACAGCATTAAGAATTCCTAGCGTAGATAAATTAACTCCAGGGTATGTTGGTGACATGCTTTCTAGAATTCCACATTTACATGCAAGATGGAATTATTTGTATAATGAAGCAGTTTTTGAATATGACATTGCTAAGACAAGATTAGAAATTTGGTTTGCAAAAAAAGAACAAGAAATTAGAAAAGATTTAATGAAAACTGAAAAAGGTAGAGTTACAGATAAGATGGTTGATGGTTTAGTTAAAATGGATGATGAATATGAAAGCAAAAATGAAGATTTAGCTGTTGCAAAAAAGAATATGAAACATATTTTAGCATTAGCTAATGGTTTTGGAGAAAAAGGAGAAAAGTTAGTAAATATAGCATCAATGATGAAATGGGAAGCAGAAATATTAGGTGGTGTTAAAAGTGTATCTAATGCTTCAAAAAATCACATAAAACATTATGATTCGAATGAAAATAATGAAGAAAATCCTTGGACAAAAAAATAAAATTTAAAGGAGAAAAAATGGCTAAAATTGATGAAAATCCATGGGCAAAAGAAAATGCTAAAGGCAACAAATCAAGTTACGCAGAAGTAAAAGATTTGAGATTTGAAGATGATTCAACAGCTAAGGTAAGAATATTACCTGCAAAACAAGGTGAATTACCTTTTCACAAATATGTTATTCATTGGATCCCACAAATAAATTCTAAAAAGGGAAGACCAATAATTCACTCTCAAGATAAAAGATGTGCTGTATGCGAATACATTTCTGAAATTTGGGATGAAATTAACAGACTGAAAGAAGAAGAAAATCTTACAGATAAAAGTCCAGAAATTAAAACTCTTCTTGATAAAATATCACAAGTTAAAGCTGGAAAAAAATGTGATATGAATGTTATCGATAGAGATAATTCTACATTCAAAGATGAAAGTGGAAAAACTGGTATACTGATTAAAAGAATGACTGTAGGAAAAACTGTTTATGACAAAATATTTTCTCTTGCATCTAGTGAAAAATGGGGTGATCCATCAAATGCAAAAAGTGGATATGATATTGAAATTGAAGTAGTTGGTGCAGGAATGCGCAGAGAATACAATGTTAATCCAGATAGAGATAATTCTCCATTAACAGAAGAAGAAACTATTGCAATAGAAAAAGCATATAATTTGGCTGCACTTAGAAAACCAACAACATTTAAAGATAGTTATGATATTATCGATAATGCAAAACATCCATATAATGAAATCATTGAAAAAATGAAAGAAGGTTCTGAAGATGAAGAACCAAGAAAAAGATCATCACGAAAAGCTGATGAAGATGACGATAATGAAGAAGAAAAATCTTCAAAAAGCAAAAAAGTAGAAAAAGATGAGAATGAAGAGAAATCTTCAAAAAGTAAAAAAGATGAGAAAGAAGATGAAGAAGAAAGGCCAGTTAAAAACAAAAAAGTAGAGAAAGAAGAAGAAAAAGAAGAAGAGGAAAAATCATCAAAAAATGAAGAAGAACCTATAAAGAACAAAAAAGAAACAACATCTTCAGAAAATGACGAAAATAATTCTGATAACATCAATGATTATGAATGTAAAGGTGATTATGCTGATGATGATAAAGCATGTTTAACTTGCAAAGCAAAAGATGATTGTGAAGAATTTCAACCTATTTTTGTAAAAGCTAAAAAGCTTGGAATTGATGTAAAGCCTGAAAGAACAATAGAAGAAATTAAAAAGGATTATCGCAAAAAGAAAGAAGAAGGTACAGCAACTGATTCTAAAGAGTCTGCACCTAAAAAGCGTTCAATTCCATTTTAATTAGGAATTTATTATGATTTTTGTAGAAGCACCTAATGAAATTTATTCAATTGAAGCTTCCTCCAGCAAGAAACTATTTCTTGCTGGAGGAATTACTAATTGTCCTGATTGGCAATCACCTTTAATTGTTGAATTAAGAAAATTAAATTTGAAAGATTTAATTGTTTATAATCCTAGACGTGCAAATTTTCCTATGCATGATCCTAATGCTGCAGAAGAACAAATTACATGGGAATATGAACATTTGAAAAGTTGTGATTATTATGTTTTTTGGTTTGCGAAAGGATCATTAAATCCAATTGTATTATATGAATTAGGAATGTATGGTAATTCTTCTAAAAAACCAATGTGTATTTGTATTGATAATGAATATGAAAGATCACAAGATGTAGTTATTCAAACAAAATTAGCTAGAAAAGATGTTCCAATATTTTCATTTTCTTCAGAGAAAAATATACAGATGGTTGCTAATTGGGTTAGTATAATTTTTTCAAAAACATAAAATTTTTTGAAGAATAAAAATTTATAAAGGAGAATTTTACATGGCTAGAGGTGAAGTAATAACTGCTGCTGAAAGAATAGAAGAAAAATTTGGAGGCAAATGGAAACCGGTTGGTGAATCTATTTTATTTCAACATCCTTCAATTCCTACAGGATCAATTAAATTGGATGAAGCTTTGGGACCATGCAAAGGAATTCCAGAAGGTGCTATTTTGGAAATTTATGGACCTCAACATTCTGGTAAAACTTTGATGGGTTATTTAGCTATTTCAGCTGCTCAAAAAAAATATGCTGCTAAAGATAATTTAATTATTGATGCAGAAAGAAGTTTTCAATTTCAGGCACCATGGGCAAAACAAGTTGGTGTTGATGTGGCTAAACTTTACGTTTCACAAGTAGTTTCTGCAGAAGAATGTTTTGATAAACTAGAATTAGCAATTTTAGGTGATGTAGAATTAGATAAAGATGGTAATGTTAAAAAAGTTGTTAAGCCAGGTAATTTTGCAGTAATTTTAGTTGATTCAGTTTCACAATTAACTCCATTAGAATTAGTTAATAAAGATATGGATAAATCTAAAAGAATGGCTGCTTTAGCATCTGTAATGTCAACTGGTTTAAAAAAATTAGTATCTGCAATGACAAGAGCTGATTCTAAAACAGTTGTTATTTTCATCAATCAGATTCGTTCAAATCCAAATGCAATGTTTGGAAATCCTGAAACCAGAACTGGTGGTATGGCTCTTCAATTTTATGATACAATTCTTTGGAGAATTACTAAAGTTAAAGATTCTACTGAACGTGATGCGAAAGGTATGATTTGTGCTCATCAAGTAAAAGTTAAATTTGAAAAGAATAAAGCAGGTCAATTACCAGCAGAACCAATTGTATTTAAACTTAGATATGATGGTACTGGAATAGATAATGATTTTGAATTAGCAGATGTTGCTGAAAAGAATGGTTTATTATTAAAGGTTCATGGTGGATATTTGTTTGTTAAACCAGGAACTGAAGAACCATTTAATGATTCTATGAAAAAGTTTAAAATGGAAGATATTGGTGCTATTCTGAAAGAAAATCCAAAAATTAAAGAAATGATTATGAATTTTATCAAAGAAGGAAAATTTTATTCAGAAAATGTTGAAGAAGAATTTGATGAGGTTGATGAGGGTGATGAGAAAGCATCTAAGATGTCAAAGAAACAAGTGGAATCAACTGAAGATGAAAAGCCAATAGAACCTATTAAAGAAAAATCTGAAAAGCCTGAAGAAGTTGTAGAAACTGCTGAAGAAAAACCTGAACAGTCACTTCAAGAAAAACGTCGTGGCAGGAGAAAAATAGATGCCTAAAATGACCATGGATATTCCACCAAAAACTAAAAAAGTTAAAAAAGAAAAAATTGAAAAAAAAGTAGCAATTCTACATGTTCAATATTCTGATAAAAATAAAATACACAGTAAATCTGTATATTTGAAAAATAAAGCTGATATTTTGAAATTAGTAGATATATTTGTCAAAGCTTTGAAAAATCAAAACATTGAGTATGTTGTAGAAAGTAAAGTGGAAGACGAAAAGCAAATCATAGGACAACTATGATAATTTTAAGTTTAGATATTTCAAGTACAAGTACTGGATGGGCTGTTTTAGAAACAGGAACAACTGATAAATTGGTTGAATATGGTTTAATAAAGCCTGACGGTATGGATGTGATTAGACGATTATATTTTTTTGGAAATGAAATAAAAAAATTAATTGAAAAATATAAGCCAAATGAAATTTGCATAGAAGAAGTTGTTTTAGTTAGAGGTCCTGTAATAATGCGAACATTAGCTAGTTTTAGAGGGGTAGCTTTGTTTCAAGCATATTCATATCAGAAAAAAGATATAACAACTTTTGAGCCACCAAGTTGGAAAAAAATAATTGGATTAGGTGGCTTTGCAAAAAAATGTGAAATTCAATTATATATTTGCGAATATTTTAAATTAATGAATGATGAAAAAATATCTGAATACAAAATAATTATTAAAGATCTTTTAGATAAACTCAATGATGCAAAAAAAGGTGGCAGACAAAGGAATTCTTTAATTGCTAAACAGATGATCGATGAAAAACAAAAACTAGAATCATCAGATTTAGGAAAAAATGATATTAAGAAACAGCTTAAATTGATAGAAAAAAAATTAGCAAAAGAAACCAAAAATGCTATTAAAGAAATAGAAAAGAAAATTGATAATACAAGTATTGATATCTACGCAGATTGCGGGGTAAATAGCGATGTTGCTGATGCAATAGGTGTCGGGTTAGCATTTATTAAAAAAATTAAATAATGTCTAATAAAATCAAATATCATTATGATCAGCAAAATGGTATTTTTGTTAAAGAAAATGAAATTTCGATCAATTGGTTAGTAAGTAATATTTTAAATAAAAAAGATGCACAGATAACTAAATTAACGAATGATGAGATAATTGGTTTTTTACAAATATTAGACACATCAGAACTTAGAATGCCTAATGGTCAGCATGCTTTGTTTTGGTTACGCACAAAACTTAAAGATTACTATAATATTACTACCTCTAAAGATGGTGAAGTTTGGGTACCTATAGCAGATAGATATAGGTGGATTTTAGAACAAATAGATATTGTTTTAGTTAATACTACTAATTTAGAAGAAAAAATGAAAGAAAGTGAAATAACAAAATCTGAAGATGTCTATAATATAAAAAGAACACCAAATAATATGAAATGTGTATTTGAAATAGAAACAAAATAATATATACTTTATGATAGGTGAATATGAAAATTTTAACATTATCTGATACTCATATTGGTAGATATAAATATGGAAAAATTACTAATACTGGTAATGATTCAAGAACAGAAGACATTTTAAATAATATTGATCAGGCAATAGATTATGCAGATAAAAATAAAATAAATATTATTGTTTTTGATGGTGATTTATATCATGAGAAAAAACCTTCTGAAATTTATAAAAGATTGTTGGCTCAAAGAATAAGTAGAATTTTAAGTTTAAAAATAGAAGTATTTATTCTTACTGGTAATCATGACCAAGGAAAAACTAGTGCTCATAATATGTCAGAAATGTTTGAAATGAGCAGCCATATTGAATTATTAAACATTATTGAAAATCCAGAAATTAGAACTTATGATGATTTTGAATTGTATTTTTTCCCACATATAAATAGAATAGATTCTAATATTGCTAAAGAAAAATTTGCTGAGCATCAATTAGAAAATATTCGTAAATTATGTTCAAAAGCTAAAAAATCAAAAATAAAACATAAAATATTTTTTGGACATTTTGGAACTAATGTTTCTAAAAGTGGAAATTCATTTGATTTAGGTTCAATGACTGATTTAGATGATGTTGTTAGTATTTCAGAATTTGATAAAGATGTTTGGAATAAAGTTTATTTAGGACATATTCATAAACAACAAGAAATAAATGAAGTAGTTAGGCATGTTGGTTCAACAGCAAGAATAGATTTTGGTGAAGAAAATGAACAAAAAGGTTTTTATGTATGGGAAAATGGAAAAGATAATTTCATTAAGTTAAAAGATAGACAATTTAAAACATTAGAAATAGATTTGAATTGTGATGATGCTAGAAAAAAAATGAATGAAGTTTGTTCAGAAATTCAAGATTTAGATTTGTCAAAAGCAATAACAAGATTAAAAGTTACTATTAAAACAAATGATAAGAAAATAATTTCATTTAAAGGTATTGAAGATTATTTGAAAGATGTATCATGGACTTATATTGGAAAATCTATTACAGAAATTAGGGAAGAACATAATATTGTTTTTAGTGAAACATCAGAAGAATTAAATCATCAACAAATTTTCGTTAATTATGTCGGTGCTATGAAAGAAAAAATAAAGCCTGAATTATTTGAAAATATTATTGAAACTGGAAAAAGAATTTTATCAGAGGTAAGTAATGGAGCTTGAATTAGCAATAGTTGAAGGATTTCTAAGTTATAAAACTAGACAAACAATTGATTTTAGAAAAATCAAAGGTAGTTGTTTAATTAATGGTGCTAAAGATGGAAATTTAGCTAGATCTAATGGTACTGGTAAATCAAGTTTATTTGAAGCTTTATGTATTAATTTTTGGGGAAAAGTAGGTGGAAGAAGTAATTTAATTGATAGTTATATGAATCATGATCCTGAAACAAAATTAATGTATTTAGAACATATATTTTTGATTTCTGGTAAAAGATTTAAAAAGACATTTTCAAAAACAAAAACTGGTTCAGCTATTAATGAAATTTATTTTGATTTAAATGATGGAGAATTAGAACAAGCAGAATGGAAATTAACTGATGAAACTTTAAATCAAGTATTAGGTTTAAGTTCATTATCTTTCAATTCAACAGTATATATTAGTGAAAGAGAAACGTTAAAATTCATAGATGGTACAAGTACACAAAGAAAAGAAGTTTTAAGAGAATTATTAAATATAGAAATACATGAAATTGCAAGTAAAAAATGTAGTAAAAAATCTAATGAACTTTCAAAACAAGCGGAAACATATTCAAATTTAGCTAAATTAAAACAAGATGAAATTGATCTTGAAGGTGAAGAAGAACAATCAATAGCTGATTTTAAAAAAGATATTAAATTTAGAGAACAAAAATTAAATGAAAAAAATGAAGAGTTAGAAACCTCTAAAGAAAAATTAAAGAAAAATCAAATTGAACAACAAAAACAGCAATCTATAAAAGAAAAAATAAAAATTCATAATGATCAATTAACAGAGTTAAAAACACAAATAGCAGATAAAAATGAAGAAATAGATAAATGCGAAGATGATATTAATCAATATACTGAAGAAAATAAAACTTATATTGAAAATAAAGAAAATACTAATTCTAATATTAAACAATTAAATATTCAATTAGAAAAAATTAAATCAGAAAAAATAGAAGAACCTGAAGCATATAATGATGAAGAAGATAAAAAGCAAATAGAACTAATAAAAATTAAAGATACTGAATGTGCAAAAAAAATAGAAGAATCTAGAAATAAAATTGATTCATATAATACAGAAATAAAAGAATTAGAAAAGAAAGCTTCAAGTACTTCCACTAGCATTACTGCCATTGAAAAACAATTAAATAAAATAAAACAATTTGGTTCTATATGTCCTGTTATTGATAGTCAATGTTCTATAATTACTGATGATTATAAACAAAAATCATTATTAGAAAAAAATACTGAAAAAGATTTATTAGAAAAACAATTATCTATAAATGAAATTTCAGTTGAATCGCTAAAGAAAAAAATAAAAGTAGAAAAATTAGGAATAACAGAATTAGAAACAGAAAGAGATAATTTATCTGATAAAATAGAAAAAATTAATGATGAAATAGAAAAATCAAATAAAAAGTACGCTGTTACTTATAATGAATATAAAGATAAAAAAAATAATTTAACAATTAAAATCAAAAATAAAGAATCTGAAATCGAATCATTTAAACAAAGATTGACTCATTTAGATGAACAAAATATTAGAACTAAAAAATTATTAGAAAAATCAAAAATAGATTTTAGTAAAGTTAAAGAAGAAAAACAAAAGTTAACAGAGAAAAAGAATACTATATCAAAAACGATTGAAGAATTAAATGTAGATATAAAAAACGATTTAATAGATATAGAAAAAGAATTAAAACAACTTATTAGTGATAATTCTGAACAAATAGAAAAATTGAAAAAGATATTAGAAACAGATAAACAAAATTTAATAGAACGTCAAGAAAAAGAAAAACGTATCGAAAAACTTAAAAAAGAACATAAGAACTTATTATCAGAAATTGAAAAATTTAAAAAAGAACAAGAAGTTTTAGTAGCACTAGTTAATATTTTCGGAAAAGATGGAATTCAAAAAACTTTAATGAAGCAATCAGTTCCATTATTAGAAGAAACAGCAAATGAATTATTGAAAATATTTAATAACAATTCAGATGCTATTAGAATAAGATTTGAATTAGATCCAAAGAATTCAGATGGTGAATTGAAAAAAGAAGGTGGTTTATATATATTGATTTGTGAAGAAGGTTTACCACCAAAAGATATTTGTATGTACTCTGGTGGTGAAACTGTTAGAATTGTATTTAGTATAATTTTTTCATTAGCTAAATTATTAACTAAACGTTCTGGAAAAAAGCATGAAACATTGATAATCGATGAAAAAATAGCAAAGTTAGATGAAGAAGGTATTGAACAATTTGCAGAAATAATGAAGACTATTTATCCATGGTATAAGCAAGTTTTTGTAATAACACATTTATCTTCATTAAAAGATTTACTAGAAAATGAATCTGAAATTTTAGTTAATAAAACTTCAGAAGGAAGTATAGTTGAAATAAGATGAAAAAAGCA
>Ga0172380_10005935_pt1 | contig 14487 bp, 14 predicted proteins | sample Leawe162metaG_FD_119747 | JGI IMG/M metagenome (GOLD analysis project Ga0172380, IMG submission 119747) | Leachate microbial communities from a municipal landfill in Southern Ontario, Canada - Leachate well 162 metaG | ecosystem: Engineered > Solid waste > Landfill > Unclassified | place...
CGGTTTTTTCCGTGCCGGGAACAAATTTACCCTGCCGGTTGGGGTGAGGGCGTTGCACATTGATAACCAAGATGTTTGGAACCACCCTATTACACATCCTGGTAAGCGGTCAACGGAGGTTTCCAGAATTATGCAGTGTTATCAGTATTTGCGCGCTGCTGTACTAGTGTAAAAGGAACAAACCACATGACAGTGCGAACTAAAATTTGCGGCATCACCCGTGTTGCGGATGGCTTGGCCTGCGCGCGGCAGGGCGCGGATGCCATCGGGCTGGTGTTTTATGCGCCCAGTCCGCGCCATGTCGCCATCCCGCAGGCACTGGAGATTGCCCGCGCGCTACCGCCGTTCGTGACGACCGTCGCGCTGTTTGTTGACCCGCCCGTGGACGAGGTCGAAGCGGTGCTGCATAGTGTGCGCCCCGATGTGCTCCAGTTTCACGGCGACGAGTCCGCTGAATTTTGCCGCCGGTTCGGCGTTCCCTATCTGAAAGCGGTTCGCGTCCAAGCGGGGCTGAATTTGGTAGAATATGCAGGTCGTTACCGGGATGCGCAGGGGCTGTTGCTTGATGCCTACGTCGAAGGCCAGGCCGGCGGCACCGGTCTGTGCTTCGACTGGGCGCTGATTCCGGCGGATTTGCCGCTGCCGGTGATCCTCTCCGGCGGGCTGGAGCCGGGCAATGTGGAAGCCGCCATCCGGCAGGTGAAACCGTGGGCGGTGGATGTTTCGAGCGGCGTGGAAGCGCGCAAGGGAATCAAAGATACGACGAAAATCGCCGCATTCATGCAGGGAGTACGCAATGCAACATTATGATTTGCCGGACCGTTACGGTCATTTCGGGATTTACGGCGGGATATTCGTCGCGGAAACGCTGATCGCGGCGCTGGAAGAATTGCGCGTCGCCTACGAGGCTTGCCGCATTGACGCGGATTTCCAGGCCGAATTCGCCCGCGAACTGAAGCACTATGTCGGACGCCCCAGCCCGATTTACCATGCGAAGCGCTGGTCGGCGCATCTCGATGGCGCGCAGATTTACCTCAAGCGCGAAGACCTCAACCACACCGGCGCGCATAAGATCAACAACGGCATCGGCCAGGCGCTGCTCGCCCGGCGCATGGGCAAGAAGCGCATAATCGCCGAAACCGGCGCGGGCATGCATGGCGTCGCTTCCGCCACCGTGGCGGCGCGTTACGGGCTGGAGTGCGTGGTTTATATGGGCAGCGAGGACATCAAGCGCCAGGCGACCAACGTGTATCGCATGAAGCTGTTGGGCGCCACTGTGGTGCCGGTGGAATCCGGCTCGAAAACCCTCAAGGACGCGCTCAACGAAGCAATGCGCGATTGGGTGACCAATATCGAAAATACGTTTTACATCATCGGCACGGCGGCGGGGCCGCATCCCTATCCGATGCTGGTGCGCGATTTCCAGGCGGTCATCGGCGCGGAAGCCAAGGTGCAAATGCCGGAAATGGTCGGACGCCAGCCGGACGCGGTGATTGCCTGCGTCGGCGGCGGCTCCAACGCCATCGGCCTGTTTTATCCTTATATCGAAGATAAGGATGTCCGGCTGATCGGCGTCGAAGCCGCCGGGCTTGGCCTTGAAACCGGCAAACACGCCGCACCGCTGAATGCCGGCACGTCCGGCGTGCTGCACGGCGCGCGCCAATACCTGATGCAGGACGTTAACGGCCAGATCATCGAAACTCACTCGATTTCCGCCGGACTGGATTACCCCGGCGTCGGCCCGGAACATTGCTGGCTCAAGGACAGCGGACGCGCCGAATATGTCGCAGTGACCGACAGCGAAGCCCTGCACGCGTTTCACGACCTGTGCCATTTCGAAGGCATTATCCCGGCGCTGGAATCCAGCCACGCGCTTGCCTACGCCGCCAAACTGGCCCCCACGCTACCGCGCGACCAAGTGTTGCTGGTCAACCTGTCCGGGCGTGGCGACAAGGATATGGCGACGGTGGCGGAGTTGTCGGGGATCAAATTTTAGCAATGGGGAAATACGAGAAGCTTCTGCCTTGTCCTGAAGCACCGGCTAGCAAGAGAGGAATGATGGGACGTTACGAAATCATTATGTATTGGGAAGCAGAAGACGCACTGTTCGTTGCCGAGATACCAGAGCTTCCTGGTTGCATGGCGCATGGAGACACGCAGGAGTCAGCATTGGCGAACGTGAAAGATGCCATGGGACTATGGCTGGATACGGCGCGTGAGTATGGCGATCCTATTCCTGAGCCGCGTGGGTGCTTGATGTACGCATAACGACATGGCCATTCCTGATTTCCAAAGCATTTTCCTACCGCTGTTGAAAGCTTGTGCTAATGGCAAGGAACATACCAAGCAGGAATTGATGCCTATGCTGGCAACACAGTTCGGGCTGACTGACTCCGAGCTTGAAATCAAACTTCCCAGTGGTAAGCAAGGCAAGTTTGATAATCGTGTTGGTTGGGCAATAAGTTTTCTCAAACAGGCGGGACTACTCGACAACCCGAGACGGGGAATTTCCAAAATCACGGCGCGCGGTATACAAGTTTTAAATGAAAACCCTCAGCCACTGAATGTTAAATATCTCAAGCGGTTTCCAGAATTTGTGGTTTTTCACGCAGGCAAACCGAAGGATGAGAGCAAACTTGTTGAATTGGCTTCGGCGAATTCAGAAACCCCGGACGAACTCATTGCCGGCGGCTACAAGCAATTGCGCGAGGCGCTCGCGGTTGAATTATTGGATAGAATCAAAACCGTTAGCCCATCACGTTTTGAGGAATTAGTCGTCGAGTTGTTGCTGAAAATGGGCTACGGCGGCACGCAGGAAGATGCCGGGCAAGTGGTCGGTAAAAGTGGCGATGGCGGTATTGATGGTATTATCAACCAAGATCGGCTTGGGCTGGATGTGATTTATATTCAGGCCAAGCGTTGGGAAACTGATGTGGGGCGCCCCGAAATCCAGAAATTTGTCGGCGCACTCGCTGGAAATAAGGCCGGCAAAGGCGTTTTTATCACCAGCTCCGGTTTCACAAAAGAAGCAAAAGGCTACGCATCACAGGTGAATCATAGAGTTATCCTGATCGACGGCCCCATGCTGGCAGAGCTAATGATGGACTATGATCTGGGCGTTTCCACCAAGGATGTCTACACGGTGAAGCGATTGGACAGCGATTATTTTGAAGAAGACTGACTACTATGAGCCGCATCGGATTAACCTTTACCACACTCAAAGCGCAGGGCAAAAAAGCCCTGATCCCCTTCATTACTGCCGGCGATCCGGCGCCGCAACATACCGTCAAGCTGATGCACAAGCTGGTCGAGGCGGGGGCCGACATCATCGAGCTTGGCGTGCCGTTTTCCGACCCGATGGCGGATGGGCCGACCATACAGCGCGCTTCCGAACGGGCGCTGAAACATGGCGTGGGATTGCGCGACGTGCTGGCGATGGTGGCCGAATTTCGCAAGCGCGACCCTGCTACGCCGGTGGTGCTGATGGGCTATGCCAACCCTATCGAGGCGATGGAGCACGAGGCTTTTGCCGTTGCGGCGGAGCACGCCGGGGTGGACGGCGTGTTGACGGTGGACTACCCGCCGGAAGAAAGCGTGGATTGGGCGGCATGTCTGGAGCGGCATGGCATAGACCCGATATTCCTGTTGTCGCCGACCACGCCACAGGCGCGTATTGAGCAAGTTGCAACGCTCGCGCGCGGTTTTATTTACTACGTATCGCTCAAGGGCGTAACCGGCGCGGCCACTCTCGATTTGAACGAAGTCGCCGCAAAAATCCCGCAAATTCGCGCAGTCGCCAATTTGCCGGTAGGCGTCGGCTTCGGCATCCGCGATAATGACACTGCGCGGCGGATGGCGCAAATCGCCGATGCGGTGGTGATCGGCAGCCGCATCGTGCAGGAAGTCGAAAATTCCACCGTGAAACTGCTGCCCGCCAATATTTACAATCTGGTCAAGGGGTTCCGCGTAGCAATCGACCAGGGGACAGAGGACAGAGGACAGAAGACAGACTTTAAGGAAGTTCCTCAGTCCTCAGAAAAGGATAACTCATGAGTTGGTTCCAGAAACTGCTGCCTCCAAAAATCCAGCGCAAGGCCGAAGGCGCCAAGAAAACCATGCCGGAAGGCTTGTGGAGCAAATGTCCGTCGTGCGAGGCGGTGCTCTATCGTTCCGATCTGGAAAAAAACATGGAAGTGTGCCCCAAGTGCAACCACCACAACCGCCTGTCGGCGCGGGCGCGGCTTAACATGCTGCTCGATCAGGAAGGGCGTTTCGAGATCGGCGCCGAAGTGATGCCGATAGACAGCCTGAAATTCAAAGACAGCAGGCGTTATTCCGAGCGTATCGTGGAAGCCCAGCGCGAAACCGGGGAAACCGATGCGCTGGTGGTGATGCAGGGCAGCCTCAAGACGCTGCCGTTGGTGGCGGCGGCGTTCGAATTCAAGTTCATGGGCGGATCGATGGGATCGGTAGTGGGCGAACGCTTCGTGCGCGGCGCGCAATTGGCGGTGGAGCAACATGCGCCGTTCGTGTGCTTTTCCTCCAGCGGCGGCGCGCGTATGCAGGAAGGGCTATCCTCGCTGATGCAAATGGCCAAGACCAGCGCGGTGCTGACCAAGCTTGCACAAGCGCGCCTGCCGTTCGTCTCGGTGCTGACCGACCCGACCATGGGGGGAGTGTCCGCCAGCTTTGCGATGCTTGGCGATGTGATCATCGCCGAACCGAATGCGCTGATTGGCTTCGCCGGGCCGCGCGTGATCGAACAGACGGTGCGCGAAACCCTGCCGGAAGGCTTCCAGCGCGCCGAATTCCTGCTCCAGCACGGCGCGATAGACATGATCGTGGACCGTCGCCAACTGCGCGACCGGCTCGCCAACCTGTTTACCCTGATGATGTGCCAGCCGGCATTGCAGGCTTGATCCCTGAGTGCTGAGCGGAAAGTGCCGAGTCCTGAGTTGGATGTCCTGAGTGTCGTTGAAAATTCCGAGTTGTCAGCGGGTTGCTTTGCTATGCCCCCGACTCCCAGCACTCAGCACTCAGAACTCAGCACTTGGTTACACCACCTCGAAAGCCTGCATCCGAAAACCATAGAACTCGGCCTTGAGCGCGTGGTTGCAGTCAGGCGGCGGTTGCAGCTTCATGCCGCATTTTCCATCGTCACCATCGGCGGCACCAACGGCAAGGGTTCCACATGCGCAATGCTGGAAAGCATGTTGCGCGCAGCCGGTTACCGCGTCGGTTTATACACCTCCCCCCATCTGCTGCACTACAACGAGCGGGTGCGGCTGGACGGCGCGCAGGCAAGCGATGCGGCGTTGTGCGCGGCATTTGCCGCCGTCGAGGCGGGGCGGGGCGACATTCCGTTGACCTATTTCGAATTTGGCACTCTAGCTGCGCTGTGGCTGTTCGAGCGGGAAAAAATCGATGTGGCGATTCTTGAGGTCGGTTTGGGTGGGCGGCTGGACGCGGTGAATGCTTTCGACGCCGATTGTGCGATAGTTACCAGCGTCGCCATCGACCACATCGATTATCTGGGCGAGACGCGCGCGGCCATAGGCCATGAGAAGGCGGGAATATTCCGCTCCGACAGGCCGGCGATTTGTGCGGAAGCGGATGCGCCGCAAAGTGTGGCGCACCATGCCGCTCAGGTCGGCGCCCGGTTTCTGCAAATCGGTCGGGACTTCGGCTTTGATGCAGAACAGGAACAGTGGCGTTTCTGGAGCGGGAATCAGCACTACGATGCGTTGCCCTATCCGGCGTTACGCGGCGCCTATCAGTTGAATAACGCAGCCGCCGCGCTGGCGGCGCTGGAGCAATTGAAACAGCGCCTGCCGGTGACGCGCAACGAAATCCGGCGCGGTCTGCTGGAAGTGTCTTTGCCGGGGCGCTTCCAGGTGTTGCCGGGCAAGCCGCAAGTGGTGCTCGACGTGGCGCATAACCCCCACGCGGCGGCGGCGCTGGCCGGCAATCTCGCGGCCATGCCGCCCGCCGGCAGGACGATAGCGGTGTTTGCGATGCTGCGCGACAAGGATATTGCCGGCGTAGTACAAGCGTTAAGTGCAACGATAGACCTATGGTTGGTGGCGGGAATCGACCAGCCGCGCGGCGCGGGAAGCGGGGAATTGCTGGCGGTGTTGCGCGGCCAAGGCTTGGCGGCGCGCGCGCTGCCGTTCGCGGATGTGGTCGCGGCTTACCGTCACGCCTGTAACATGGCAGGCGATGATGATAGAATAGCCGCCTTCGGATCATTTTATACGGTAGCGGACGTTCTGAGAGAAAGACGCATAGAGTTTTGAATTCGAATGTTTCGTGGATGTCGCCGCGCACGGCGCATGACATAACCCGACAGACCGAACGAAAACTGCGTTTAATCAGCCCAAACCCGGCACACCATGGCAAAACCAACCATGACCAACGAGGAACTTCAGCTCAAGCAGCGCGCCAGGCGCAGGCTGATTGGGGCGGTGACGCTGGTGACCGGCCTGGTGGTGTTCCTCCCGATGGTGTTGGACAACGAACCCAAGCCGGTGGCGGAAGACATCGCCATCAACATCCCCTCGCAGGACGGCAGTGCCGTCAAAGGCGGCGCCGTTGCTCCCGCGAAATCTCCGGCAGCGGAAAATGCCGCACCTAAAAATAGTGTTGCGCCTCATGCGCAGCCTTCCGCAGCGGTGACGAAAACCGAGCCGCCCCCCGCCAAACCGGCGGCGCCGCCGATCCAGCCTTTGACTGTGTCGGCGAGCGGGCAAACGTCTAAACCCGCCCAACCCAGCCCGCCCGAGCAGACCAAGGCGGAACCGCCCAAGCCTGCGCTGTCCAAGCCCACAGAGGCCGTCGCGGCGCAAGGTTTCGTGGTGCGGCTGGGCGCCTTTTCCAAACCGGAAAACGCCAAGCAGCTGAAGACAAAAGTGACCATGATGGGCATACGCAATTACGCGGAAACCGCGAAAACCGATGCCGGCGAAAAAACGCTTGTGCGCGCCGGCCCTTTTGCCACGCGGCGGGAGGCGGAAATAGTGCGCGACCGCCTCAAGGCGGTGGATGTGGACGGCGACGTGGTGAGCAAATAGACGTTGAGCCTCCGGCCTAAAGAATGACAGCTTTCGATTATGCGGTGTTGCTGATCGTCGGTGTTTCCATCCTGATCAGCGTGATGCGCGGCTTGGTGCGCGAGGCGCTGGCCTTGACGGGATGGGTGGCGGCGTTCTGGGTGGCGGCCAGCTTTTCGGTGCCGCTCGCGCCGCTTTTGCCGGGCGCCGTCCCCAATGAAACGTTGCGCCTGTTGGCGGCGTTCGTGGCGCTCTTCCTCGGTACGTTGCTGATAGCCAGCCTGTTGACGATAGCGCTATCCGAACTGGTGAGAAAACTCGGCCTGGGGGCGGTGGACCGGGGATTGGGCGCGATGTTCGGCTTAATGCGCGGCCTGCTGATCGTGCTGGTGCTGGTGCTGCTGGCCGGACTCACGCCGTTGCCGCACCAGGGCTTCTGGCACAATGCGATGTTGAGCGCCCCGTTCGAGGCGTTGGTGGCGATGATCAAGCCGTGGTTGCCGGATCCATTGGCGAAACGAATTAATTACGATTGATTTAATGGACTAGCTCTCATGTGCGGAATTCTCGGAGTAGTGGCAAAAACCCCGGTCAACCAGTTGCTCTACGACGGCTTGCAGGTGCTGCAACACCGCGGCCAGGACGCAGCGGGCATCGTCACCGGCGACGGCAGCGTGTTCCACATGCACAAGGACAACGGCTTGGTGCGCGACGTGTTCCGCACCCGCGACATGCGCAACTTGCAAGGCAACATGGGCATCGGCCACGTGCGTTACCCGACGGCGGGAAACGCTTATTCCTCCGCCGAATCGCAACCGTTCTACGTCAATTCGCCGTTTGGCATCGTGCTCGGCCACAACGGCAACCTGACCAACACCAGCCAACTCAAACAAGACCTGTTTCGTCTCGACTTGCGCCACGTCAACACCCATTCCGATTCGGAAGTGCTGCTCAACGTGCTGGCGCACGAGCTCCAGTCATGCACCACCAATCACCGCCTCACGTCGGCCACCATTTTCGCCGCCGTCGCCGGGGTGCATCGGCGTTGCCGCGGCGCTTACGCAGTCGTGGCGATGATCGCCGGCTACGGGCTGCTGGCGTTTCGCGACCCCTACGGCATACGTCCGCTGGTGGTGGGACGCAACGACACCGAACACGGGCCGGAATACCTGGTCGCATCCGAGAGCGTGGCGCTCGACGTGCTGGGCTTCAAACTGGTGCGCGACGTGGCGCCGGGCGAAGCGGTGCTGGTGGATGTGGACGGCAATTTCCACAGCCAACAATGCGCGGAAAATCCGACGCTCAACCCGTGCATATTCGAATATGTCTATCTGGCGCGCCCGGATTCGGTGATCGACGGCATTTCCGTATATGAATCCCGGTTGCGCATGGGCGAAAGCCTGGCCGAGGAAATCCGCACCCGTTTCGGCCACCTCAAGATCGACGTGGTGATACCGATACCCGACACCAGCCGTCCCAGCGCACTGCAACTCGCCAACCAGTTGGGGCTGCCGTACCGCGAGGGATTTATCAAGAACCGCTACATCGGTCGCACCTTCATCATGCCGGGGCAGGCAATGCGCAAAAAATCCGTGCGCCAGAAACTCAACGCCATCGGCATGGAGTTCCAGGGTAAAAACGTGTTGCTGGTGGATGACTCCATCGTGCGCGGCACCACCAGCCGGGAAATCGTCCAGATGGCGCGCGACGCCGGAGCGCGCCAAGTGTTTTTCGCTTCCGCAGCACCCCCGGTGCGCTTCCCCAACGTCTATGGCATCGACATGCCGACGCGCAAGGAACTGCTCGCGACCAACCGCTCAGACGCCGAAATCGCCCGCGAGATCGGCGCCGATGCACTGATCTACCAGGAACTCGACGCGCTGCTGCGCGACGTGGGGCGCAACAACCCGGAAATCCACGGCTTCGACGCGTCCTGTTTCAATGGCAAATACATCACCGGCGACATCAGCGCGGAATACCTGGCTGCGGTGGAAGGCAACCGCAGCGGCGCGGGAACGCCCGCTTCCCTCGCGTCGAGCCGCCAACTCGATCTGAACCTGGGCTGCAATGACGATGGCGGCTGACATGCCGGTATTTTTCTGGTGTCTTTTGAGTTTGAAACGTACTTGATAAGGAGAAAGCCATGCATTTGAAAAAAACAATGTCTTTTTACCCCGCAGTAAAGGCAAGTTTGAAAATCGCGATCCTTATTTCCCTTGGCTGCGGCGTGTCCGCCTCATGGGCGGCGGAAGCGGAACCGGGGCTGGAGGCGGGGCAGTGGGAAGTGCTCACTCGCCCGGAGTTCCCGAATACGCCTTTTCCCCCCCGCCCCAAAACCGACCAGTTTTGCCTGACCGCATCCGACATAGCTGCGGGGCTTATTCCACTACGCACGGCGCCGGGCTGCAAGGTGGTAGGCGGCGTTTACAAGGGCAGGCAGCTTGAATTTAATATAACCTGTTCCGAACTTCCCCAGGGAACGGGCAAACTGCAACCGGCGGGCAAAACCTTCACCGGTCGGGCCGAATTGGTGGTCGTACCGGGGCAAGACGGGGTGGGCAGGGTTGTGTTCTACTACAATTACAGCGGAAACCGGCTCTCCGATTGCCCGCAGCAGGATAACGGCGCAACGGAAAAACATAACGGCGTATGAGGTTATGTGGCGCGCGCGCTGGAAAATCCAATATGAGTCGACGAAATGTTCCGCATCGAAGCAGCCTCCCCGGTACAAGCTGAAACCATCGCCCAAATGGTCAAGGCGCTGTTGGAGGAAATTATGTCCGTCACCGGCGCGGCGCATTTCACGCTGGATTTCGCGGCTACGACGGTACGCTGCCGGGATTTCCTGCATAGCGGCGAATACGCCGTTCTGCTTGCCCACGACGGGAATGTCGCCGTCGGCTTCATCGCCCTCACCGAAACCCGCTCCCTGTATGCCGGTGGCGTGTTCGGCATTATTCCCGAATTTTATGTGAACCCGGAATACCGCTCCCGCAGGATAGGCGCCATGCTGCTCGCTGCCGCGCGGGAGCACGGAATATCCCGTGGCTGGACGCGGCTGGAAGTCACCACGCCGCCGTTGCCGGAATTCGAGCGCACCTTGCACTTTTACCAGGCCAACGGCTTTGCTATTGCCGGAGGGCGTAAGCTCAAGGCGGAGCTTGGCCTGTGACCCTAGAAACCTCCGTTGAACGGGCTGGAGTGTGCGGTTTTCCGGGTGCAGGGCATACCCGACGGCCTTACGGCCTGGGCACAAGAGGCGCAACGACGAAGAATGGTTTGTTCCATTCTCTTCTCTTGTAGTTGCAACGCCGCCATGCGCCCGGAAAACCGTGCAATCCAGCCCGCAGCCGCTCTCACCATACGGGTACACGCAAAATATATGACAAAGTTGTTTAGAACCACTATGTTACACATCCTGGCAAGCGGTCAACGGAGGTTTCTAGGGTGACGGCAGCGCCGGCCCGCGAACGCTGGCTGATCGTGCTATCCCTGCTTGCGCTGTACTTGGTTTGGGGTTCGACCTATCTTGCCATGCGCTTCGCCATAGAAGGGTTCCCGCCCTTCATGATGGCCGGCATCCGTTTTGTTATCGCCGGCGGGCTATTCATGGCGTTTCTGCGGCTGCGCGGCGCGCCTTGGCCGAGTCGCCCGCAATGGCGTAGCGCCTTTCTGGTGGGCGGCTTGCTGCTGCTCGGCGGCAACGGCGCGGTGGCTTATGCCGAGCAATGGATAGGCTCCGGCGTCGCGGCGCTGACCATCGCCACCGTGCCGCTGTGGACGGTGCTGTTCTCCGAATTGTGGGGGCATCGCTCCAGCCGCCACGAATGGCTGGGCATCCTGATCGGCTTCGTCGGCGTCGGGTTGCTTAATTTCGGCGCCGACATGCGCGCCAGCACCGCCGGCACGCTGGCGCTGCTGTTCGCCGCAGCAAGCTGGTCGTTCGGCTCGGTATGGAGCAAGCGCTTGCCTATGCCTGTGGGTCTCATGTCCAGCGCCGCGCAAATGCTTGGCGGCGGCCTGTTGTTGATGGCTACCAGTCTCGCTCTCGGCGAACGCCTGCTTGCTCCGCCTTCGTTCAAGGCGTTGGCGGCGCTTGCTTATCTGATTGTATTCGGCTCGTTCGTCGCTTTCACCGCTTACCAGTTCCTCTTCCACACGGTGCGCCCGGCGCTGGCCACCAGCTATGCCTACGTCAACCCGGTCGTGGCGCTGGCGCTGGGCGCATGGCTGGCCAATGAGCGCGTCGGCGCGCTGGAAGTGGCCGCAATGGCGGTGATTGTCGCGGGCGTGGCGCTGGTCGTGATGGGGCGGCGCAAGAACCCGCCGGATGGGTAGCTGCGATGAGGCAATTTATTGAGAGGTTTTGCTTTTAGCCGTTCGCCTTGAGTCTGCGGTTTCGCTTAGAAACTGTCCAACAATTACTTCCCTTCTGGTGCAAGTCGCAAGCATCGACGCTCCCTCCCCTTCAAGGGGGAGGGACGGGGTAGCTTACAAGGGTAGGTTTTTGATAAAAGCTCATTATCCTAAGCCGGACAATTGCCGGAACCAAAAACATTTACCGCAGAGACGCAGAGGCGCAGAGAAATATAACGGATGGTAAAACCATACCATTACCCTACAAAATCTCCGCGCCTCGGCGTCTCTGCGGTGAAAAAATCACCCGGAGAACCGCGCCAACGCTTGATCTACGACACATTCTTTGCAAAAAATGCAACGACTTGGCTGGTAAGTTACTAAACCGGACGAGCCGGAACCAAAAAACATACTCACGCGAAGCCGCGAAGACGCGAAAAAAACCAAACCTGTATTGGTTTTTCTTCGCGTCTTCGCGTCTTCGCGGCTTCGCGTGAGAAATTCTTCTCACATGAACGCAAAATGTATGACAAAGCTGTTTAGAACCACCATATTATACGATCTGGAAAGCGGTCAACTGAGCTTTCTAGGTTTAGCTGTTCACCTTGAGTCTGTGGTTTCGCTTAACGCTTAGCGGGCTTTTTTCGGGCAGGCGTTGTGCGAGCGCCATGCGCGACGGATGGCGCTGCTCTGGCGCTTTGGGAATGGATGTGGCCGACTTGCGGTTTGCGGGGCGCGGCATCGCCGCCGACGCCCGCCGGTTGCCAGGCGGGCACCAGATGTTTTTTGCCGTTGCCTATCAGGTCGGCGCGTCCCATGTCTTTCAGCGCTATACGCAGCAATGGCCAGTTTTCGGGATCGTGATAGCGCAGGAATGCCTTGTGCAGGCGGCGGGTGCGCCCGCCTAGCGGCGCCGGTATTTCCGCGCTGCTGCGCGTGATTTTTTTCAGCGGATTGCGGTGCGTGTGATACATGGTCGAGGCAAGCGCCATCGGCGTCGGCAGGAAGGTCTGCACCTGATCGAGGCGAAAGCCGTTGTCCTTAAGCCATAGCGCCAGTTCCAGCATGTCCTGGTCGGTGGCGCCGGGATGGGCGGCGATGAAGTAGGGAATCAGGTATTGTTCCTTGCCGGCTTCCCTAGAGAACTTGTCGAACAACTCCTTGAACCGGTAATAGGTGGCTATGCCCGGTTTCATCATCATGGCGAGCACCGATTCCTGGGTATGTTCCGGCGCGATCTTGAGGTAGCCGCCGACGTGGTGCGTCACCAGTTCCTTTATGTATTCCTTGGAGCGTAGCGCCAGATCGTAGCGCAACCCGGAACCGATGAGGACTTTTTTCACTCCCGGCAGCGCTCGTGCCTTGCGGTATAGCGCGATCAGCGGATTGTGGTCGGTGCCCATGTTGACGCAGATGTCGGGGTAAACGCAACTCAGGCGGCGACACGCCGCCTCAACGCGAGCATCCCGGCATTTCAGGCGGTACATGTTGGCGGTCGGCCCGCCCAGGTCGGAAATCACCCCGGTGTAGCCCGGCGTCTTGTCACGGATTTCCTCGATTTCATTGATGATGGAAGCCTCCGAGCGGCTCTGGACGATGCGCCCTTCGTGCTCGGTGATCGAACAGAAGGTGCAGCCGCCGAAGCAGCCGCGCATGATGCTGATCGAGAAACGGATCATTTCGAACGCGGGAATCTTGGCACTGCCATAAGCGGGGTGTGGGCAGCGCGCAAACGGCAGCGCGTAAACGCCATCCAGTTCCCTGGTTTCGAGTGGAATCGGCGGCGGGTTGAGCCACACGTCGCGGTCGTGATGGCGTTGCACCAAAGCGCGGGCGTTGCCGGGGTTGGATTCGAGATGCAGCAGGCGCGAAGCGTGGGCATACAGCACGAGGTCGTCCTTGACTTGCTCATAGGCCGGCAGGCGGATTGCGGTGCGGTTTCTGGGGTGCGGGGAAGTTAAGGGTGGCGCGTTGAGCGTGGTGAGGGGGCGATCTCCTTCAACTTGTTCCCGGCTCTCGACGCGCCACTCGCCGCTCTCATTATCCGGCAACCAGCCTGCCGGGCGCATGAAGGCCGTGCCGCGCAGGTCGGTGATTTCAGCCATGTTTTCGCCTGCCGCCAGACGGTGCGCCAGCGCCACCAGCGCGCGCTCGGCGTTGCCGTAGATCAGCAGGTCGGCCTTGGAATCAGGCAATATCGAGCGGCGCACTTTGTCCGACCAGTAGTCGTAATGGGCGATGCGGCGCAAGGAGGCCTCTATGCCGCCGATGACCACCGGCACGTCGGAATATGCCTCCCGGCAGCGCTGCGCATAGACGATCACCGCCCGGTCGGGGCGTTTGTCGGGCGCGGCGTTGGGCGTGTAGGCGTCATCCGAACGGATCTTGCGCTCCGAAGTGTAGCGGTTGACCATCGAATCCATGTTGCCGGCGGCGACGCCGAAAAACAGGTTAGGCTTGCCCAATGCCTTGAAGGCATCGGGGCTGTGCCAGTCGGGCTGGGCGACGATGCCGACGCGGAAACCCTGCGCTTCCAACAAACGCCCGACCAGCGCCATGCCGAAACTGGGATGGTCTACATAGGCGTCGCCGGTGACGATGATGATGTCGCAGCTATCCCAGCCGAGCGCGTCCATTTCGGCGCGCGACATGGGTAGGAAGGGCGCGACACCATAGCGGTGCGCCCAGAATTTGCGGTAGGAGAAGAGGTTTTTCGCGTCGTTCATAGCAAAAAAGGCGGCGGAAGGTTATCTTCCGTCACCCCTTGGGGAACTCGCAAAAAATAACTTCCCGCTCTCGTTCCCACGCGCTGCGTCACTGCCATTAACCTAGAAACCTCCGTTGAACGGGCTGGAGTGTGCGGTTTTCCGGGTGCAGGGCATACCCGACGGCCTTACGGCCTGGGCACAAGAGGCGCAACGACGCGGAATGGTCGTTCCATTCCCTTCTCCTTCTTGAAGAGTTGCAACGCCGCCATGCGCCCGGAAAATCGTGCAATCCAGCCCGTAGCGCTCTCACCAAACGGGTGAACGCAAAATATATGATAAAGTTGTTTAGAACCACCATGTTGCACTTCTTGGCA
>Ga0172380_10005936_pt1 | contig 14485 bp, 11 predicted proteins | sample Leawe162metaG_FD_119747 | JGI IMG/M metagenome (GOLD analysis project Ga0172380, IMG submission 119747) | Leachate microbial communities from a municipal landfill in Southern Ontario, Canada - Leachate well 162 metaG | ecosystem: Engineered > Solid waste > Landfill > Unclassified | place...
ATTATTTCTATTTCATTTTCATCTTTTTCTTTTTGTTCTATGAGTGGACAAATCACAAATACTTGTCGTCCTTGTTTAATTTGTTCACGAATGAAATCATAAGCCTTTTGTCTGTTGTGATCATCCACCAATCTAGTTTTAATTACTTTTCTATCTTTTGGCATTTGTTTGATAATTGACAAATCAAGATCACCATACATTGTCAGAGCAAAAGAACGTGGAATAGGCGTTGCTGTCATACTGAGAAAATGTGGTGTCAATTTTTTGTTAGCACTTTTTTCTTTGATAGTTTTTCTTTGTTCTACACCAAAGCGATGTTGTTCATCGACAATTACCAAAGCTAAATCTTTGAAATTAACATCACCAGTCAAAAGAGCATGTGTACCAATCACAACATTCATTTCTCCATTATTTATTCTGTCTAACAGATCTTTCCTTTGAGCGACTTTTGACTTTACAGACTTTATGAACTTTTGACTTGTAGCTTCTGAACCCGTCAACAAACAAACATTTATATCATATCCGTTCAAAAGTGAAGTGAAAGATTCAAAATGTTGCTTTGCCAATATTTCTGTCGGCGCCATGATAGCCACCTGATAATTATTCAAAACAGTGTTCAGTGTTGCCATACCAGCCACTACAGTTTTACCAGAACCAACATCACCTTCTAGCAATCTATTCATCGGTGTAGTTTTCCCCAAATCTTGAATTATTTCCCAACTAGCCACTTTCTGATCGCGAGTTAATTCAAAAGGTAAAGATGTCACAAATTCTTTGGTATAATTTTCTTGAAATTTTATTTCTGGAGCTTTGGAAACACTAATAGTCTGACGAAGCATTTCTGCTCGCAATTGCAAAATAAATAATTCATCAAATTTCAATCTCTTTTCAGCATGATCTATTTCATCTTGATTTTCTGGAAAATGAATAGCTTTTATTGCTTCTTTCAACTCCATTATATCAGCCACATCACGGACATCATCTGGAAGCCAATCTTTTATCTCATCTATATAGTGTGTTACTTCACTAATCAAAAAACGTATTTGTTTTTGGGTGATACCAGCGGTAAGTGGATACATTGGCACTATACGAGCAGTATGCATTCCTCGTTCCCCATTCCTCACACGCTCATAAGACGGGCTAACCATTTGCAAACCAAACATATCTGATTTTACTTTACCAGAAAAAAACATTTCATCGCCTACATGCAAAGTTTTGCTAATAAAAGGTTGCCCAAACCACACAATTCTCAATCTTTCTGAACCATCAAAAATAAGAGCCTCCGTCACAATCTTTCTTTGACGTGAACTCCTTTTGCTGTTGATAAGTTCTATTTTGCCTTTTATAGTTACTTCTTGCCCTGCTTGCAAACTAGCAATAGTCAAAATAGAGCTATAATCTTCATAACGAAAAGGGAAATAAAACAACAAATCTTCTACTGTTTCAATACCAAGAGTGGACAATCTTTTTCCAAGAGTCTTACCTATTCTATTTAGTTTTGAGACTTTTTCCTTCAAATTCATAATATACTTATTGTAACAAAAAACTCCCTTTTTGGGGAGTGTGACTAGTGCTCTCGCTAAGAATCGAACTTAGATTATCAGTTCCGCAAACTGATGTCCTATCCGTTGAACGACGGGAGCTTATTGAAAATACGCAGAGATTATACTTCAAAATAAAAAACTTGTCAATCAAAAAACTTGATATTTTATTCAAGCCAATGTCTCAAAATCTATTTACTAATTACTCTTTACTATTTACTATCGTCTATTTACTATTTACTTTTTCTAATGAATACGCCATTTTCGACCCAACATATCACTAAAAGGTTCTTCTTCTTTTTCAATATTTTCTTCTATAAAAGAACGCAAAGTAACTCTAATTTCACTTGGATCATTGTCCATCAATGGTACACGCAATCTTGGTGTAAAATTACCCATTGTTTCTACATAAAGAATTTTTATTTGTTCTTCTGGATTATAAATAATATAAAATTCATCCAACTCAGAATAAGAATAAAATCGATCATTTACAATCACACCTAGATCAGTAATTCGAAAAGGTATAATAATAGGATCCTGATGAGATTGCAAAAAAATAATAATAATAAATAAAATCAAAATAAGAGAAAACAAAAAATTAGATGAAAGCAAAGAATAACCCATCAACACCACACCAATTATTCCCATAATAATATACCACGCTCGATTTCTTTCGTGTTGTTCATATTCTGGTATACTCCATTCATGTAGCACTTCTCCGATGTTTAAATTTTCTTCTATTTTTTTTGGCATAAATCTATATATAGAATTATATACATATAATAACATATTCCTCTTTTTTAGTCCATGTATTTTATTACACAAAACAAAATCCAAAATCATAAGTCCTAAATCCAAAATAATTTTAGTACCTAATTTATGATTTTGGATTTAGGATTTTAGATTCATAACAAATAAAAAACCTCTCCAAAAAAAGAGAGGTCTTTCAAAATTAAAATAAACTATTAGATATCTAGGTTGTCGATAGCACTAGTATCTACATCTTCAGTTATACGATTGTGAACAGGTGCAGACGATGACTCTGGTCTACGATGTTGTGAACCTTCTGGTTCATTGATCTTCAAGTTTACAAGTGCATTATTCTTAGCTCCAACAACTTTCAATAAAGTGCGGATAGCACGAACAGTGTTACCACGTCTACCGATAACATAACCGATATCAGTTGGATTTAGATCCAAAGTGATAAGCACACCACGTTCATCTACTGTACGAGTAGCTTTTACTTCGTCTGGATTGTTTACAATCGCTCTAACGACGAATTCGATAAATTCTTGATCTTGTACCATATCTTTTCCATGTTACATTGTTAATAAAATTTACAATTTTGACAAACTTCCTCGACAAAAAGAATATCTAAATTGCCAAAATATTATAGCATATAAATATCCACCGGTCAAGATATAAAAATAAAAAAATCTCGCATTTAGCAAGATTTTTAATTTCTATATTTTTATTAAGCTTTTGCTTCTTCTATTGCTTTTTCAACAGCAACTTTCTTAGCATTTTCTTTTTCTAGCTTTTCAGCTTTTTTAGCACTAATCTTGACTTTACGTTTGTCTGAAATAGTTACAGACTTTTTCTTTTTACCTTCGATAATACCTTCACGAACCAAAATATTGTTTACAGTATTAGATGTTTGAGCACCTTTACTTATCCAATATTTGATACGATCAGCTTTCAATTCTAATACTTTTGGAATTTGTATTGGATTATAACTACCCAAAATTTCCAAACTATTGTATTGTGTATCGCGACCATTTTCAGAAACAATCAAACGATAAGTTGGATTTTTTCTTTTTCCTATTCGTTGTAGACGGATTGTCAACATAATATTACTTTTTTATATAAATAAACCTTCTTGAGCGTGTGACGGTTTACGAGGACTATTCTAGCAGAACAGCCTTTTTTTGTCAAGTATCCGGTTTAAGACATCATTTTTAAATCCGTACAAGAGTAACCGGCCCCATCTTCAAATCTAATATTACAAAGAAATTTTTTACTACCTTTCTCTGTTTCTTTTTCAAAGAAAAATGGCATATCTTCTACCTGAGTAGACATTTCTCCGGTATTTATTGACTTACTTTTTTTGGCATAACCATTTTCCTTGTTTACTTTTTTTATAAAACTATCAATTTGTTTATGTACATATCCTTCAACTTTTGAAAATTTCATATTCTGTACATCAAGTTCTGACAACACTTCGTTTATAATTTGTTTTCTAAAAGAATCTATTCCTTCTTTTTCTAAAACACCCAAAGGCAAAGATTCATTGTATTCTGAAGAAATATTTTTTTTACCTGATTGATCTGCATCTTCTGGCATAGCATCTATTGCACTACGTATATCACCTATCCTGCTTTGTAATTCTTCAGGAGACAATTGTCCTTTGTATATAAGAGAACTATTTGTAACTCTAGATCTTTTATTTAAGTCAATTTGTGTATCATTTATATTACCTTCTTTATTTTTGGGTATTTTTTGTTCTACAGTTTCACTCAATTTTCTTATACCAAAAATTTTTTCTCCCATACAATAAAAATTAAATTAATTATCCAACTTGACACTAAGTAATTTACTAATACCATCATTGCCCATTGTCACACCATAAAGGACATCCACAGCGTGCATAGTCACTCTATTGTGAGTAATAATAATAAATTGTGATTGCATCGACAACTCACCAAGAATTTTGGTGAAGCGAGTAGTATTGGCTTCGTCTAGTGCAGCTTCTACTTCATCTAGAATTACAAATGGTGATGGATTGGTGTGCAAAATAGCACAAAGCAAAGCAATAGAAGTCATTGTTCTTTCACCGCCAGAAAGTGCTGAAATATTTTTAATCTTTTTTCCAGGTGGACAAGCATAGACTTCTACACCTGTTAGAATTTTTTTATTACGCGCCGTAGCCTTAGCGGAGTCGGATTCGTTTTCTAATTCTAAATTTTCCTCACCTTCTACGATCATCTCATCTTCATCTTTTTCAGTACCGTAAACTTCTACTAATTCAGCACTACCACCTTCAAACAATAGGTGAAAATAACGAGCAAATTCTTTTTTGATTTTGTTGAAACTTTCTTTGTGTTTTTTCTTCATCAATTTGTCTAGTTCGGCAATCATCTTTTCCAAATCAGCTGAAGCTTTGGACAAATCACCAAGCTCAAAAGAAAGTGAATCATAACGTGTTTTTATTTCTTCATACTCACCCATCACATTTTCATCTATTCCACCAATGAGTGACAATTGATATTTGTTTTTTTCAATTTCAATTTTAGTTTGTTCCAATTCATCTTCTCCAAATTTTTCTTCCAGCCTACTCAAAATATTACCAATTCCTTCTTGAAGCTCAGAAAATATTTCTTGCTCAAGATCTTCTCTGTGAGTTTGTAATTTTACAATTTCCATTTGTAATTGATGTTTTTCATCAGCCTGTTTATTTAGAGACAATTGCTCAGATTGCATACTATCTTGCAAAGCAAAAATTCTTTGTCTTTTTTGTTCTTCCTGCGAATTTAATTTTTCTATTTTTTTGTTTACTACTTCCAATCGTTTTTCTACATCTCCAATTTTTGTAAACACTTCATCTTTTTGACTAGAAAAAGTTTTCATCATATCACTGTATTCTGCTTTGGAAAGTGAATGCATGGATAATTCTTGTTTGAATTGAGAAAGCTCTTTGGAAACATCTCGCAAATTATTTTGTGACAAAGATATTTTTTCACTCTGGACTTGATCTTGCATACGCATTTCAAGGACATTTTCTTTGCGATTTTCTATTTCTATTTCCAATTTATCCAAAGTTATTTTGTTTTCCACCATCTCTTGTTTCAATTGTTCATAAGCATACTCACTGAAATCTTGACTTCCACCGGCAAAAGACAAAACACCTTTTTTGGCACGACGAAAACCGCCTTTCATCGAACCACTAGTTTCCATAATATCACCCTCCAAAGTCACCATACGCACTCTACCAATACCAATTTTACGTGAAGTATTGATATCTTCAACAATTAGTGTAGATCCAAAGACATAAGAAAATACATCTTCATAAACAAGATCATAATCTACCAAATTTACAGCCAAACCATAGACACCAGAAGTATGTTCAAGATCTTTGATATCATTGGATACAAAACGACCTCTAATTTTGTTTAGTGGTAAAAAAGTTGCAAAGCCAAGTTGCTGTTGTTTCAAAAATTGGATACAAGCTTGAGCCACAGCATCATCTTCTACTACAATAGAACCAAGATGAGATTGAGCAGCGACTTCTAGCGCTAGACGATATTTCTCATCCACCTTGGCAAGCTGAGCAACAAGTCCATGAACTTTGCCACCAAATTTACCAGGCACTTGCATAAGTATAGCATTGACAGCACGAAGTCCTTCAAATTGCACACTATCTTTTCCTTGTTTCAATTCATTTAGATTGTGTTCAATTTCCAATTGTCTATTTTGTAATTTTATTCTTTTGTTTTGCAATTCTTCCAAAGAGCTAGACAAACTTTTTATTTTTTCTAGTAATTCCAATTTTTTCTTATTTTGACTTTCTATATCTTTTTCAATATTTTTTTCTTGACCAACAAATTCGTCAATTTTGCTTTCAAGCCAACCGATATTTTGTTTACCAACTTTGCCAAATTCAGTTTGCAATTTTCCAGAAACTATTGATTGTTCTCTTTCTAAATTATTTTTTTCTTGAAAAATTTTCTGATATTCATCTTGTAATTCAGTAAATAATTCTTGTCTAGATTTTTCTTGCGCCAATTTGGCAAGCTCAGTCTGGACAGAAGTAAGACGAGTATTTACCTCTTCATAAGTCTTATTGACAATATCAAAATTAATTTGTAACTTGTCCAAATTTTCTGACAAATTACCATGCAAAGTAAAATAATATTTTTCTTGTAAATCACGCAAATCCATTTCTATTTCTTGTCTTTTTTCCAATTTACCAACCTGACGTTTCAAAGTTTTCAAATGTGGTTCTATTTCATGAAGCATAACTTCAGCTTGGGCAATATTTTCGGCTGTTTTATTCAATTTTAATAGAGCATGATGACGCTTGATTTGGAATTCTTTTATACCCACAGCCTCATCAAAAAAACCTTTGCGTTCAGCAGGAGTCTGTAACAATAGACGATCAATAGTACCCTGGCTAATCACAGAATAAGATCCTTGTCCAAATTGAGCTTGTGCTAACAAAATTTGTAAATCTATTAGACGAACAGAATTACCATTTAGCAAATATTCACTTTCACCAGAGCGGTACAACTTACGAGAAATCAACAATTCATCATACTCAATATCCACTCTTTTGTCAGTATTATCCAAAATCATAGTGACACTAGCCAAACCCATTTTACCTTTTCCTTCTGAACCAGCAAAAATAACATCTTCGCTTTTTTTACCACGAAGATGCTTCATACTTTGTTCTCCCAATACCCACCTGATAGCGTCAACCACATTACTCTTCCCACTACCATTTGGTCCAACTACAGCTGTAATACTATATTGACCATTTTTCTTTGGAGGAGCAAAATCCAAAGTTGTATTATTGGCAAATGATTTGAAACCATTTATTTCAAGCTTTTTTACGTACATAATTATAATTTTGCATTGTTTAAGATACAAGTTACAAGATACAAACAAATCCAAAATCCTAAACCTAAAATCCAAAGTGACTTTCGACTTTCTCGCGTAGACGAGTCCGCCTTTGGTGGAATGGACTTTATGGACTTTTGACTATTATACAACTTTTACCCGGAGTTGACAACAAAGCCAATGTCCTATATAATAAACCACTTTATAAGAAAGTAACTATGCCACACAGAATAGCCAAACAAATCCACAATGAAATCCAAAAACTGGACAATTTTTTGCTAGTTGCTCACCAAAATCCAGATGGAGATGCGGCTAGCTCTATTTCGGCTTTTTCTCAAATGCTCGAACAACTTGATAAAAAATATACTCTTTTTTGTAAGACATCTGTTTCCAAACAATTTGAATATTTGAAAAATATTCATCTCACTACTTCTGACCCAGCTATTTGGAACAAAAAATATGGTGCTATAATTGTCTTTGATTCTGGAAATTTGGCTTATGCTGGAATTGATGAATTTATCAAAAAACAAACTGACCAACTTATAATCAACATTGATCATCATACTAGTAATATTAAATTTGGACAACACAACTTGGTAGTAGACAACTCATCTTCTACAGCAGAAGTCATTTACAACTATTTTCTAGTCAATAAAATAAAAATCAATGACAATATGGCCACATCTCTACTGACAGGTCTTATCACTGATACAGACAACTTTTCCAATTCAGCTACTTCCAAAGATGCTTTATCAATGGCTAGTTATTTGATAAACAAAGGCGCTAGGTTCAAAAAAATCCATGATTATATTATTATGGATAAAAATGTAGCAATATTAAAATTATGGGGAATTGTTCTAAATAGATTAGAAGTCCACCAAAAAACAAATATAGCTTATACATATATACAACAAGCTGATCTAAAAAAATGTGAAGTGACTGAAGAAGAAATTGGTGGCTTATCCAATATGATGAACCATCTAAAAGAAGGAAAAGCTGTTTTTGTTTTTAAAGAAAAAACTAATGGTAATATCAAAGCTAGTACTCGCACTACACTTGAAAATGTTGACTTAGCAAAAATCGCTCAACTCTTTGGTGGCGGTGGACATAAGAAAGCTGCTGGATTTGAAATACCCGGACCAATAGAGTCAGCCCTTAAACAAGTTTGGTCCACAATTGAAAAAAGTAACCTTATAGTGTAATATTATAGATAGATAAATACGTTGGATATATATTAAAAGTTTGTCGAGATAAAAATGTTTTTAGCAGACTCAGCCAATCAGCAGATACAGCATACTCAGCACGTATATATTATCTCCATTGTATCTCTATTTTATCTCAATCTTATTATAACCTAACAATAAAATAAATAATCCTATATGGAAAACAATACACAAGACGTAAAATCTCAAATCTTAATTCCTACTATCATCGAAAAAACTACTTATGGTGAACGTGCTTATGATATTTATTCAAGACTATTGAAAGACAGGATAATTTTTCTAGGCACAGAAATCAATGATCAAGTAGCTAATATTGTAATAGCTCAACTATTATTTCTTGCTAATCAAGATCCAGAAAAAGATATCAAAATTTATATCAATTCTCCAGGTGGTTCTGTCACAGCAGGTTTGGCTATTTATGACACTATGCAATTCATCAAACCAGATGTCTCTACTATATGTATTGGTATGGCTGCTAGTATGGCTTCAGTACTTCTTGCTGCTGGTGCCAAAGGCAAAAGATTTTGTCTACCAAATAGCGAAGTCATGATCCACCAAGTGATGGGTGGTACCCAAGGTCAAGCTAGTGATATCAAAATTCACGCCGAGAGAATTCTAAAAATGAAAGACAACTTAAACGCAATTTTACAAAAACACACTGGCCAAAAATTAACAACTATTGAAAACGATTCAGATCGTGATAATTTTATGAGTGCACAGGAAGCTGTAAAATATGGTTTGGCTGACAAAGTGATTGAGAAATAAAATATTTAAAAACAAAAACCCCCCGCCTTTCGTGAAAAGCGGGGGTTTTTACAGTGTAATCTTTTTTATAATCAGTGAAACTTGTCCGCCTTGGGTGGATCAATGTCAAAAAAACTCCTCTATACAATTAAGTATAAAGGAGTATTTAAAAGATTAAGGAATTTGTGTGTCCTTACCTGATCCAAGAAGATGTGTTCTAGGTCAACAGCGAGCCTTAGCCTGCTCAAGCCTATAACACATCCCCATGCTTGTCGTGGATACAGGAAGATACTTTTTAAAGTTACAAACTAACAAATAAAAAAGCATTTTCTTGAACCCTCGTCCTGCCCCACGAAACTCTGTGAAACAAGAGTGTAGTGTGGGTCGTGGATACAGGGTAATATATACTTAAAATTATCAAATATATACTTACTCTAGATCCGAGAATCGTAATTACTTGCACAAGTAGTTTCAAAATCTATAATTATTATTACTTGATATCTATCTTTCTAGATTGTGCCTCAATAAATACGACTGATCATAATACCACAGAAACTTAATCTTGTCAATAGAAACAATAGACACAAACAAAAAATGGCTTATTTAAGCCATTTTTATAACAAAAGTATCCACAAACTAATTGGCTACAGGATCAATAGTATCAAGAGGTGTACTACTTGGAGTATTGATAGTAGAACTACCAGTTTCTACAGGAGGATTTACTTCTGCAGGTTTATTTGGATCTATACCCACCAAACAAATTTTTGACAAAGGTCTATAATAACTTTCAAAAACTCTATCTTCTTTTGTACCATCAGCCAAAATACGTGTATAAGTAAAGGAAGTTTCTGCACCATTGAATTTTGGTTGACAAGTAATTTTGCCAGGAGGCAAACCTGTAGTCTCAATCCTCTGATCACCAGCAGGTGCTGGTATCCATCTTGAAACTATTGGTAATGAATAAGAACCTTTTCTACCATCACTTGTTCCCCAAAAATAAATATACAAATCAGCAGTTTTGGTATTCATTTCTACAGTCAATAAAATATTGTGCCCAGTATCATTTAGAAATCTGAAATCAGGACGTGGCTGATAAATAGTAGCATCAGTTCCAGGATTACCATTGGTCAAATCATTGTAATAAGAAACTACCAAAGAATGATTTTTTCTTTCAGTAATCTTTAGACCAGAATTCATAGCAGCTCGAAACATAGTCGTACCAACTTGGCAAAGTCCTCCAGCAATCTCTGGTAATTCTTGATCCCCTTTTATCACTAATTCTGGATAATACCCGTCAGCAATTGTAAAAGGTTCCAAAGTTTGCACCAAAGAAAAATTTTCATCAGGTTTGATAAGCAAACCATCTAATTTGTCCATCACAGCGTGCTTGATATTTTTGATACGATTAGCAGGACTACCAATAAATTTGGAATGACCAACACCTAATATTTCTGAAATTCCCAAATCATTGACATCTCCTGTTTTTATTTTTGGTTCAGTTTGTTTGTTTATTAGATTTATATTTTTGACAATTCCTTCATCGTACAAAGTCCTACTTGTAAAAGCTTTGTCAATGGCTTGCAAAGTAGCATCTATATCTACAGCCACACCTGGTCTTGAGCCACTAAATTCTATGACTTTACCATTGTCACCAATTTGAAATTTGGCGTCTTGTGCTTGGACATTTACTTCTGGACCAATTTTATTGGACAAAAAGTCTGTTGTAGAAACTGAATTCAAAACAAAAACCAAATTGTTATCAGCATCTCTTTGTATTTCCAACCAACTAGACATCATATCAGTCGTAATAGACCAAGAATGTTTGAGTGTGGTATAAGGATCTACATAAGATATTGTAAGAGGACCATTATCAAAAATATTTTGTAAACGGCCAACAATTTTTGAAACATCATTTTCATTTATGGTTGGTAATTTGACAGCAGAAACAATTTTGATATAAGGAACTTGAAAATTTGACCAAGATTTCAAAATTTGTCCACTTACCATATCATAATCAAAAGAAAATCCTTCTGTTGAAGAAACTATTTTGTAATCCAATGGTTTCAAAGAATTTATTTTTACAGAAGCATTGACTGGTTCAGTAATATAACCTAATAGATAATTATGTATCTGATCAAATATGCCATTTTTATCCAACTTAACATAACTTAGACTTATATCTGGTTTACTCATCATAACCAAAATAGCTGTCACAGTATCTGAAAGTAAATTATTATTTTTACGATAAGCTATCAAACTATCTACTTCATCATTAATATTCAATTGGATCAAATCTCTAACATCTTCACCACCAATAATAGTCGGATAAAGCACAAAATCTTTTTTTTCATCATCCAAAGAAAAACTAAAATGTATTCCTTCGTTCAATAATTTACTATTCATATCTTGTAAATAACCAGACAAAGTCGTCTTGTCCATACCACCTATATATACACCTCCAAGATAAACACCTGGTAAAACTTTGTCTTGATAATTGTAAGCATATACAAAAACACTAGTCAAAAAAACTGAACACAAAGCTACAAATATAATAACCACAACCCAAACACGTTTCCAAGAAAAATTATTAAAAAAAATTTTGAACATAATTATACAATTAACTAATCATCTATTATTTCAATAGAGATTTTATTATCTTTTTTTTGTTTTGGAATAGACACAAACAATACACCATTTTGAAATTTGGCATGAGCCAAATCCCCTTTGACATCGACTGGCAAAACTATAGTACGAGAAAATACTCCCCAAAAACATTCTTCATAATAATATTCTATATCACTTTCATTTTCAAGTGGAGAATATCTTGTACCACGAATAGTCAGAAGATCATTGTGCACTAAGACTTCTATTTTGTCTGGTCTTGCACCAGCCATAGTAGTAACTACAAAAAGATGAGTGTCATTTTGGGCAACATCTACTGCTAGTTTACCTTCAGTGTTTCCTTCTTCTACCCAATCTTTGAAATCATCAGAACTACGAGGACTAGCAGAAACCTCCATAGCGTCATTTTTTATATTTTCCAAAACCATAGCAAAACTATGATCATTTTTTTTGTTATTCATATATAGCCAAATTATAACAAAAATAATAAAAATAGTAAACAACAAAAAAATAATTCCAATATGAATTATTTTTTGCGGAGAGATAGGGATTCGAACCCTAGGAAGGTTTGACCCTTCAACGGTTTTCAAGACCGCCGCCATAGACCACTCAGCCATCTCTCCTTTTTCAACTTTTGACAGTTGACAATTGACTATTAACTTTTTAGTTAATGATTAATTGTCAAATGTGAATTGTTAAATGTTATATTTAGCGGAGAAGGCGGGATTCGAACCCGCGGTCCGGTTTTATCCAGACAACACATTAGCAGTGTGCTCCTATAGGCCTCTCAGGCACCTCTCCTTCAACAACTTTTGACAGTTGACAATTGACTATTAACGAAAATGTCAACTGTCAATGGTTAGACCTGGCGGAGAGACAGGGATTCGAACCCTGGGTCCCCTTGCGGAGACTGCAGTTTAGTAAACTGCTGCTATAGGCCACTCAGCCATCTCTCCCTCTACAAATTTACTCTAAAACGTAAATATTGTATCTCAAAAATATAATATTGTCAACTTAACTTATACTTATGTATATTAGTCAAAAGTTCTTAAAGTCCAAAGTCTATAAAGTTCATAAAGTCTAAAGTCATTATATAAAAATATAATATCTTTAGAATTAAAACTTTATAGACTTTATAGACTTTTGACTAATTTATTGTTTGACTACAAAGAAATTACAGTCTATAATATAAAGGTAATTTTTAATAATAAACATGAAAAAAAATAAACTCAAATTGATAGCAATTATTGTTGTCACTATTGTACTAATTGCAACTGGTATATATCTCATTGTTTCTTACAACAACCAACCTGGTAAACTAGATGACTTTACCAAATGTTTGCAAAAACAAGGAGCAACGTTCTATGGTGCATTTTGGTGTCCTCATTGCAAAGAACAAAAAGCTGAATTTGGTAAATCTGCCAAATACCTTCCTTATGTCGAGTGTTCAGCTGCTAATGGCAGTAGTCAACTACCAGTTTGTAATAATCAAAAAATTGACGGCTACCCGACTTGGATCTTTGCTGATGGCAGTAGACAGTCTGGTAAAATTGAATTACAAGATCTAGCAAATAAAACTTCTTGTGTATTACCAAAATAATATATGACTGAAATAATAAACAAAATTCTAGCTCTAGCTACTGTACTAGCTGATATATTTCTTATTTTAGCTATATTATATTTTTGGTTTACCAAAGGTACAGACAAAATAAAATCTTTCTTTGAAAAAAATGGTTTGCTACTAGCTTGGTTAGTAGCTCTATCTTCTACTATTCTTAGCCTATACTATTCTGAGATAGTAGGTTTTCCACCTTGCTCATTATGTTGGTGGCAGAGAATCTTTATTTATCCACAAGCTATCATACTAGGAATGGCTTATTTCAAAAAAGATTTCAAAATAGTGAGCTATGATTTAGCCTTGTCTGTCGTAGGAGCAGTAATTGCTTTTTATCAAAATTATATTTATTACGGTGGTACACAATTCTTGGCTTGTGACAGCTCACCTACTGCAATATCTTGTACTAAATTATATATATTTGAATTTGGTTATGTGACTATTCCTGTCATGTCTCTTACTGCGTTTTTATTGATGATTTTGTTTTTGAAATTACAGAAAAAAGCGTGAAAACAATAAAGCATTAAAACATGAAAATATAAAAATATTTCCGCCCAAGGCGGATCCGCCTTGGGCGGAAAAGCACTAGAACATATCCACAAAACTTTCCCAAAATAAAAAAATCTGTTATAATAAACTTACTTAAAAATAAACAAGACGTCATCCCAAATTAGACGTTTTTCATAAGAAAGATGTCGAAACAAGTTCGGCATGATGATGATAAAGTCAGAATAACGTCTAAATTAAATTTAAAAAAAATAATATCTAAACTATGAAATACTTCAATCCTCCTCGGGACAATCTAAAAGGTAAACAAAAAGATATTATGGATCAATCCAAAAAGATTGCTTCTTTTGATAAATATTGGTTTTGGCATGGACTTTTTCATTCACACCAAGCTTTAAAAAAACAAAATGCGTCTGGTTCACTTGATGCTAACAACCGTCGCCTCCGTCACCTCAAACTCCAAATCCTCCTTCACTACTTCCGCAATTTTTTCTTATTCCCATTTTTTTTATTCAAATTCCTTCTCCCTTCATTTATGAAGGGAAAGAACAATGTCTGGAAGAACATAAAAACAATCATAAAAGAAAAAGAATTTAAACCATTAAGAATAGCAATAC
>Ga0172380_10005937_pt1 | contig 14485 bp, 11 predicted proteins | sample Leawe162metaG_FD_119747 | JGI IMG/M metagenome (GOLD analysis project Ga0172380, IMG submission 119747) | Leachate microbial communities from a municipal landfill in Southern Ontario, Canada - Leachate well 162 metaG | ecosystem: Engineered > Solid waste > Landfill > Unclassified | place...
CGACCTGATAAAAAAGCAATGGCTAAAGTGGTTTAGTGCAATTGTCAATCTGCACATCATCAAAGACGGCGAATTGCCTGAGCAACCCGCCATAGTCGTCAGTAACCATATCTCCTGGCTGGACATTATCGTTATCGGCCAATATCTGCCGGCGTATTTTGTCGCCAAAAGCGATATTTTAAGCTGGCCTGTGATAGGTTTTCTATCCCGGCAGGCGGGTACCATTTTTATCCGCCGCGGCGATAAAAAGCACATCCTGGCTACCGCTGAAAAAATGGTCTGGTTATTAAAGCAAAACAGCAACATTATCGCTTTTCCTGAAGGAACCACGACGAAAGGCGATGAAGTTCTGGGTTTTCATGCCTCATTATTTCAACCGGCATTATTAACCAAATCGACCATTCAGCCGATAGCCATACAATATCAGGGTATGGCGAAAGAGCATGCGCCTTTCGTCGGCGATGACGCTTTTGTACCGCACTTAATAAAAATGCTGGCTTTAGAAAAAATAGAAGTACAGCTCAGTTTTCTCCCTGTTGTTAACACATCAGGAAAGAACCGTCACTCTGTCAGCCATGAAACAAGGGAACTGATCCTGGCGCAAATTGCTAACGATCCGTTGATGGATATTATTGAGAATAGAGCCTGAAGGTTGGGGTAAATCAAATCTCGACCCTAATCATTCGCTATGCTGATCAACTATTCAGACCCTAGCCTGAAGAGATTGTGAAAGTATTCAGTATTTGGAGTACAAACCTAGGTTTGTACTCCGTACATATCATAAAAATTAATAGGTTGAAAATTTTCAAATACAGGTTTTTGTAGGCTTTTAAAATACTTTCACAGCCTCTGAAGCGTAGGGCTGAATAGTTAGTAAATTGCCGAACTCATTTTCAGCTTATTCCTAACCGGCAAAGGTATAGGTCGTAACGCGACTTAACCTGGAAGTAGTCTCGTAAACTGTGGATATCTGTATAGGAAAGCCGTTATATGGATAATGAAGCCATGCCCTTGAACTGTCGGGTGTCGGACGTTAAATCATCTGTATTGGGGAGCTATAACTTCGGCGTATGAGGTAACGAAATCGCGATGGATTATTATGGAAGTCGGAGGGCGCATGGTATCAATTGAATATAATGGCAATCCATTGCTGCTCTTTTCAAAACATGACTTTGTTTTTACAACATTTGCCGTCTATACTTCAGTTCCATTATCTGCAATTCAGAACTCTACTTTAGGAGATTACCATGTGGAAGCGCGTGCCGACGACACCACCCGAAGACAATTCAACACCAAGCTCTACGAAGGATCTTTCCATTGCTCAGCCCCAACGCCCTGAGCGGGTTTTGGATAAAATGGCGGCCAACATCGGCAAATCTGTCATTGTCAAGGGTGAACTGAATGGTAGCGAAGATTTGTCCATTGATGGTCAGGTCGAAGGTAAGATCGACCTGAAAAACCACCTTCTCACCATCGGTGAGAATGGCCGTATACACGCCGAGATTTATGCTAAAGCCGTCGTGGTACATGGACAGGTCGTCGGTAATATTGTCGCCACCGAACGGGTGGTGATCCGTGAAAACGGTTCGGTAGACGGCGATATTGTCGCCCCACGAGTTTCCATCGCTGAAGGTGCAATGTTTAAAGGCAAAATTGATATGCACAGCAGCCGGGCCGATGTGGTCAACGCTGTTTCCTTGCCGTTGCCGGAATCGCCCTCCAAGTCGCCGGAAGCCGCAGCCAAGAAAGATAAGGCAGGATTGGCATCATAGCGCCAAGATGCTGTAATGAGGTAGGGTGTTTTTTCTCGCCAGCGATGATCGGGAAGGGTTCCCAAATTATTCCATAAAGGCGGCAGCGCGGATTGGTCAAGGTTGTCGATGACGTCACGCCGGCTTTTTCGCTCTATGACGGCAACGGCATGTACCTGTCGCTGGCAATGTATTGGTGAACCCGCATGTCAGCCTGCTGTTCATCGACTTCCAGCGGCAAGCCCGCGTCCACATGAACGGCAGCGCTTTCATACAGGACGATGATCCTTGAATGGCTCACTGGACAGAGGCGGAAATGGTGTTGCGGGTAAAACTGCGGGAAATGTTCCCGAACTGTCCTCGTTATATCCACAAAATGACGCTGGTTGAAGAGTCGGCATCCGTCCCCAAACAGCATTGCGAAACACCGGCGCCGGCCTGGAAGCTGTAGCCGATGTATTGCCGCCGCAGCGTTAAACCGGAACTAACGCCATGCGATGAACAATTGGCAATAACGGCGCGATACCCTATCATGATGCCTTTTTTGGTCGGGCCTGGCTAGATATTTTGCCGGTGTTCTCTTTCAATCTGCATCATATAGCCCTGTATAGTATTTTCAAATGCCTGTGTTATTTGAGTGAACATACAGCCTATTTTATCTATGCTTTTCAAGTCTTGCTTAATGATACTTTTGTGCCGAACTTCAAAAGATACCGTTTCTTCATGGAAGCTTGGGAGTAGGAGTTTGCAGTGTCTGAAATGGATACTAGGTACTATTATTTCGGAAATTTCTTCGGAATCGTTAAGAACTGAAAATCCGGTCAGGCTAATATCATATAACTTAAGTTTGACAGGTTCCGGGCTGTTGAGCATTAATAAGCAAAAAGCGGGGTTTAACAGCGGTATTTTTACGCGAGGGAAGTCTCTGGCTTCTATCCAACAGAGGCCCTCGGGAATAGGCATCGTAAATGCAGATGTTCCGTTATGGCGAATCTGCGTCATGTTGTTCCCGTTGAAAGAAACCTTGATGCCCTGATGCTCGGTGTTAAAAGTAAGATCGACGCTGTCGTAAAGTTTTTCAATCAGTTTTTTTTGAGGGGCATGATAAAAGATTACGTTATTATTCTTTCTATTGAGTTCAAATATCGTGGTGATAAATGAATCGCCGTTATCACCGAGAGAAACATTCAACAAGCATTTATGCTTATGTAAAATTGCCAGCTTATTGATTATTAGCTCCGGCTTACGGATAAAAAATGCAGATTCATATTCATATTGCATATTGACTCCAATAAGAGTTGTGAAGCTGTGCTTTGTGTAGGGTATCGGGTGACTATTCAGTATATTTGCTTGTTTAATATCAATGGACTGGTGGTGCTGTCATTGATATTGAAAATAAAATTATCATGTTATTCATTTGGTTATACTTTGTGTTTAACAACTCATTCACCTTGTTAATAATACACTGAATAGCTACAGTTTCGGTTTATTGTATGGAAAAGTGTGAACTATATAACATATAAGTTCAGGCGCTGAATTGCGGAAAATTGGGTAGAGTAGAGAAAAGATTTGCGCCTGTCCTCCTCATCAAACCGTGCTTGCAGTTTTCCTGCACACGGCTTTCCGCAAGCTCCTCCAGACAACTTGCTTATGAATGATGTACGGCTTTAAATATGACGCAAGTTGCCATTGATCATATTAATCGTGAAGGCCCGGCCAAAACCGATAACGTGTCGTCCGTTTACCGGACGCAATGCAAACAAATGGAAATCCGGCAATGATCGCAGCACACTGACGACCTCGCCAAACTTATCCTGCAATGCCTGTACCTGTTCAGCGTAAATGGCGTCATCGCGGCTGATTTCAGAAGCGCTGCAACTTAATATCGCCCGCTCGCGCGCAAAAAGATTAGGGGATTCAGGTTCCGGTCGGATAAATAGTATCGATGCCTGCGGATTATCCAGCAAATTGGCCGTATGGCAGGCCATCTCACTGATATAGATATAAAAGACTCCCGCGTCGTCACGCACAAAAGGCGCATAACTGATGTCGGGAGCGCCGTTTGCCGAAGCGGTCGAGAGCAATAGCGTTTGCTGCGACGCGATCAACTCATGGCAGCGCTTGTTAATGTCTTCCAACTCTTGATGGCTGATGTCAGTCATGGGGCGTCGCCTTGTAGAAAAGCATCACGATGGCTTACCGCCATTCCGCCATTCGGTCTGATCACTAGCCGGCAGATGCCGGTCACGGTCAAACGGCGGCGCTTCATGCATCGGCATGACATCATCAGGCCAGTCTTTGGTCCAATCACGCCGGGATATTTCATCGGCATAATAGCGCAGGTAAAGTTCGATATCCCTCTCGCTGCCGCTGCCCACCAGATCGATGTGGCAGGCCGTATCGCCGCTGAACGGCAGCAGCGGGCCTTCCTCGCGTAGCAGTTCATGCCACAATTCCTCATACAGCTCGCGGTCACTGAGATGGTCGGTGTTATAAAGGAACATGCGCAACATCGCGAGGCCGCGTACCACTTCCCACAGCTTGGCGGCTAGCAGTGTATTGTCCAGCTCATCCGGGTGCGGTAATTCCAGCCCGCCTTGCACGAGTACATCAAAAGCCGTGACCCATTCCGCTTCCTCGAAGGCCGTTATGTAGTCCATGAACTGTTCACGTAAGGCTTCAGGCAGGTCTTCGGATTCGTAAAACGGTAGGCCGCCGTCGACAAGCTCATCGGCGCTGCTTTGCAAATCCTGGTTATCTTCCTGATTATCGGTGTTTTCTTTTGGTTTTACGGGCTTTTTGGGCATTGCTGTTCCTCCATGTGTTGCAGTTCTTACCGCGCTTAATTTTCAAATGGGTTAAGGACTTTTAGTTTTTCAATCCACACAAAATCTTTAACATTCCTGGTCACTATTGTTAAATCATTTACTAATGCAGTGGCGCAAATAATAGCATCGCCTAAGGACATGCTTTTTTGTTGCCGGATTAAAATAGCCTTATCAATGATAATTCCACTGATTGAAATTATATTGAATTCTTGAAAAAGTTGTTCAAACAAGGATTTTAAGGTGCCAATCCGATGATAGCCTAAAACCTCTAAACGGGTTATTTCTGAAACATAGAGGGTTTCTTCCTGGAAAATAACATCTAAGCAATCATGCTGTTTCTCGGCATAGTAGATAATGATATTGCTATCCAATAAATACATTACTCCCTGCCTTCCAACGGCTTATCCTGGCGTATTTCTTTTTGCCATGCTAACGGCTCACCAAATTGTTCAGCCACGTTTTTTGTCCGCAACTCAGCGAAAATAGCCAATCTGCGTTGTTTATGCGTTTTCTTATGTTGCAAAAAATCAATGAAATCGATCACTTCTATTAATTCCAGCTCATCAAGATTTTCGATTTTTTGTTGGATTTGTTGGTAATTTATCGTTGCTTTGGCTGGCATATTTATGCTCCTCTTTAATCCACGCTCTCTTTTCAACTGGCTGTTTTGCTTTTTAATTCACAATCCCCATCCCTATCAAGGCTACTCGCTAGTAGTTCTTTGTTACTTGTACCATTCATCTTTAATTTTGCTTATATCCATGTCTTTCCATTTATTTTTCCATAATTCCCAATAAGGAATGTCATTTGATGATGGTTCTGGTGAACAACGGTCAATCTGAACAATAGACGGTAGAACAATAGCTTCTCCAACCAATAAAGCCTCGCCTTGTTTTAAGGATGGCATTTTGTCAATTAGAGAGCCTAATGTATCTGGTAGGAGTTTTTTTACATACCCTTGGTCAACAGGATTAGTTAAACGCATGGCAATAAAATTATTGCACTGGGAGAAAATTGTTTCTGAAATTTCTGAGGGTCTTTGACTGGCAAGTAAAAGCGTCACACCGTATTTTCTTCCTTCTTTTGCAATCCTTTCTATTGATTTTCTTGATGACCTGTATTTTACGAGATCACTATTGGGAACGTATTTATGAGCCTCTTCGTAAACCAATAAAATCGGTATGTCGTTATTGATTTTTTCGTTTGGGTCGGCAATATTTCTCATCCGTTTGTAAAAATAGCCATATTCAAAAATCAACCGAGAAATAAGAGAAACGGTAATACTTAAAACTTCAAAGGGGATGCCGCTCAAGTCAATTACTGTAACATTTGTGTTTTTAGCAGTCGAGTAACCCATTAAATTAGCAAGAGTATCTTCGAAAGATATTGTCTTGGAATTATTGCCAAAAAGAAAAGATAACCTGTCTTGATTTATTTTCTCTTGAAAACGCACAAAAAACTTGTCTAATGTACCATCCGCATAATCACCTTTGGTAATATTCTGGCTTTTTGTCGGGTAAAATAACCATTCCTGTTCAAAATATTTCAGATTTTTTTCATTTTCGGTTAATGGCACGCCAGTTTCTGGAGTTGTGCTTGAATCCTTACAAATATAAGATCCATCGTTTATCATGAAACGATTTGATGCCTTTGAATTTTTTGTTTCTTCTTTGAAATTAAAAAGGGCATTCTGTAATTCATTAATATCAAAAAAAAGCGGCGTATCATAGAAAACTTTGGATTGACTTGGATTATGCTTCTTTTTGTTTTCGGTAACCAATTTTCTAAAAACTGATGATTGATTGTAGTTATCCCGCTCACCAGTATCCAAAAGAATTTCTTCAAGTTCCTCGCTATTTAAAAGCCAATAAGGCAAAATCAAATTATTAATATCTATAAAGTTTGCATCTGGAAAAGCAGATTTGTATTCTGAGTGAATGTCAAAAACAATCACATGAGAGTTGTTTAACGAAAAGTCCCCGCTTTTTTCAGAGACCGCTTTTTGAATTATCGTTGATAAAGTATGTGATTTTCCAGAGCCTGTTGAGCCAACAATTGCAATATGTTTATTAAAGAACTTATTGCCATTTACAGGAACATTTACTGATGGGTTAGAAGAAAGCTTAGAAAAACAAAATCTTTCATTTTCAGTTACAGATTCCTCATATATTTTTTTAATCTCTTCAATTGTTGCAGGTACGACATTTTTTGGAGGAATTGCCAGCGAATCTCCACCACGCTCAAAAATTCCATTTCTCAGTACACCAAGCGGAAACGCTTCAATTACATGATCTCTTACGGTTTCATGGTTTCCCTTTTTATCCTTTGTTTCCCTCAATGAGATCTGAAAGTTTTCAATTATGGCTATTAAACTGGCGTTTTCATTATCCTCAATTTTTAAATATGAGCCCACTTTAAGAGTTTCATCTATGTTCTTAAAAACATCCAAGTCTTTCACAACAATTTTTACGTTGTCAGGAAAAACGGCTACGACTAGTGCATTTTGTTCTTCTAAAAGAAATTCCATAATTTAAATGACCTTTTTGATGTGGTTAAAATTATTGATTTGAATTTTCACGTCTTTTATAGAGGGATTCCCATTTGTCAAAATTTCATTTCTAAAATAGAACTGGTAAATTTCGGTTTTTCTGCCCGTAAGTGGCAATAAGTCGGTTAGGTAATCCAGTTTATTTAGAAATTTGATTTTTATGGGGTGTGCCAAACTTGGTTTTTTGTATAAGGAATTACAATTAAATTCTGAGCCTTCAAAATCAAAACCATCGGTTAGCAAAATATTGTTAGCCATAAAATCTTTTTTTAATTCAATTAATTCTGTATCCGGTATGTCTTGAAAATATACATAAGGACAGAATGGATCAGGTTGGCTTTTTATTTTGGTATATTTTTTAATAAGCAATATTAAGAGGTCTTTAACCTCGTGTCTTGAATAATTGTTGTTGTCAATTTCAAATAAAAAGAAGCGTTCTTTATAGAGAACGTTGACACCCTGTCCAAAATATTCATTCCTTAAGTTGCGGTAATGAGCTTCTTCCCCTTTGATTTGAATGTACCATTCATTAAAAAGGATTTTTTTAGTATTTATTTTGCTAAGAAAATCTCTCTTCGATACTTCTCTATTTGCAACATCACCTTGAACAGAAACATCTTTAATAAATTTAATGGCATTATTGTAGAAGAATATTTCTGCTTCAAACTTGCTACAAGAAAATTGTGCAATTAAACGCTCGAATATTTTTTCCAATTGCATTTGGTATTCTTGAGCGTTAATGTCAATTGTCAGTCTTGATAAAAATTCAGTTATATCATCGTCACTCAATCCATGCTTGATGTGATGTTGAATAGTTATCTTTTTTTCTGAATAAGTAAGAAATTTTTCCTTGAGAAAAATAATGTCTATTGGTGGTAAAAGCTTATGTTGTCCCGACTGAAAATATCCATATAGACAGTAGCTTACCTCCTGCTTTGTACCATTTTTTACTTCTTTAAAATGGTCAAGCATAAGCCGAATTGGTTTTGCAATTACTGAGTGATTGTATTCTGTGTGTTCGTAATATTTACATTGAATAGCTGTTTCTTCAGTCGCCGTTTTAATATCTACATCTTCAATACGTTCAATAAAAATTTGCTCAGTATCGTGTGATAACTCTAAAAGCTTAAGAATGGTGTAATCAAACTGGTAAAAGTATCCCTTGATTGTGTTCGTTGCTGTTCTATCTGTCATTTTGTAACTCGACTTGGTTATTATTCATAAGGGAATGCAAGTACCTTGTGAATTCTAACAAATGGTTATTGATTCGCCGCCTGTTTCAACACCTCAACCGCCCACTGGTTCAAACTTTTGCCGGAAGCGAGGGCGGCACGGGACACGGCGGCATGGTCTTCGGGCGGAATACGCAAAACAAACTTGCCGGAATAGGTTTTAAACGGTTCAACGCCGTCTTCCTGGCAAGCCTCCATAAACACTTTAAGCGAAATTGCCCCTTCTTGTCTTAAGCCTTCGGCATCGGCGGCGTAAAAATCCGCACCACCGTTAAGCCCGACGAATTCGCCGCGAAACAGGTCGATATCCGAATCGTAAGTGATTACGGCTTTAACGCCGTTAATGGTCATTTGATTTATCATGGTGTTACTCCATTGTCACGTAGCCAGTCGCGTAAGCCGGCGATTGTACCTTTGTCAGTCATCGGTGAAGGATGCGGTCTATGAAAAACCCGCCGTTCGCCGAACAACCGGATTCGCTAGTTCCCAAGCTCAAGAGGCTGTGAAAGTATTTTAAAGGCCTACAAAAATCTGTATTTGAAAATTTTCAACCTATTGATTTTTATGATATGTACGGAGTACAAACCTAGGTTTGTACTCCAAATACTGAATACTTTCACAATCTCTCAAGCTTGGGAACTCAGTTGTGGATGCTCTGGCTTCCTGTTTCGCGAAGCTAGAGCTTCGCCTTCTGGGTTCCCAATCAGGAGATTGGGAACCAGCGTAACCAGCGTATCCGCGTAAAAACTAATACCCCCCAACGATCAAAACACTACTCCGCCCGCCGCCCAATTTCTCAACCACGACCTTAGCCCCAATCCGCTCAACCAAAATCGGCACATGCGAGATTACGCCAACTTTCCGGCCCAAGGCTTGCAGCGTATCCAGGCTGGCGATGGCGATGTCCAGCGTTTCCGGGTCCAGGCTGCCGAAGCCTTCGTCGATGAACAGCGATTCGACCTGGGTTTTGTTCGATGACAACGAAGCCAGGCCCAAGGCCAGCGCCAGGGACACCAGGAAGCTTTCGCCGCCGGACAGGCTGTGCACGCTGCGCACGTCGTCGGCCATGTCGCGGTCGATGATTTGCAGTTCCAGGTTGCTGCCGGGTACGCGTTGCAATGCATAGCGCTTGGCGAAGTCTTCGAGATGACGGTTGCTGTGCGCGAGCAAGGCTTCCAGGGTCAGGCTTTGGGCGAAGGTGCGGAATTTGGCGCCGGTTCTTGAACCTATCAGCTCATTCAGGCTTTCCCATTGTTCCCAGCGCTGTTGTTGCCGGTCCAGTTCGGCTTTTAAAAGCTGTCCGGCTGCGATTTTTTTATCATCTTCGCGCAGCAGGATGACTTGCTCTTCTTTCTGCGTATGCAGCGCTTGTCTTTGCTGCTGTAATTCAGTCGATAGTTTAACGGCGTTTTCCTCAGTCTTATCGACAACATGGCTTTGATGGGCCAGGCAATCGTCGGTTTTGACTTTTAATAAGGCTAAAGACTCGTGCAGGGTGCGCTCCAGTGCCGCCATTACGGTTTTTTGTCCGGACAGCCAGTGCTCGTCTTTTTCCAGCAAACGGCTCAACTGATCAAGATCGATGGCCTGTTTTTCCAGTGACTGCTTCAGCGCGTCCTGGGCTTTTTCCAGGTTGCCGTAACGCCTGGCGGTCTCTGCTTGCCAGTGTTGCTGGTTTTGTTTATGGCTTGCCAGCGCTGTTTCCGCCTCGCTGGCGGCTTGGACGGCCTGCTGCTGGGCGGCTCTTGCAGTTTGTACGTTTTGGGTGAGGGTTTGCTCATAACTGTCAGCCGTTATGCCCGGAATTGGCAACGCCGCGTCACGCTCCAGTGACAGTTTTTGCTGTCCTGCTGTTTGGGTTTTTAACTCGGCCTGTTTAATTTGGTGCTGTTGCCGGCATTGTTTCAGCGCCTGTTCGGCGAGTCTTTCATCGTGGCTGGTTTTTTCCAGGGATTTGGCGGCGCTTTCAATCTGCTGTTCGGTGCGCTGGAATTGTTGCACATTTTCAGCGCAGTCTTGCCTGAATACGGCTGCGGACTCTTGCAGCCGGGATTGCCAGCTCTCTAACTGCCGGAACGGCGTCGTCAATAAGTCGGCAATCATTGCCAGTTGCTTGTCCAGCTCCTGAATGCCTGCGCCGAGATGTTCCCGTTCGGTCTTGTTTTTGGCGTGTTGCTTATCCAGCGTCGCGTGTTCGGCAGACAGGTATTCTTTATTCACCTTGGCGGCGTCGAATAATTCCTGTGTTGTTTTAAGCTGTTTTTGTAATGCCAGCACTGCTTTTTCCTGTTGCCTGATCAGCGTTAACTCGGCACTGGCCTGTTCGACGTGTGCTTTAAGCGCGGGCAGAAGCTGAATATCGGTAAGGGCAAAATCGAACTGATCGTGTAGTGTTAAAGCGCTCCAGTCATCGATGCACTTGAGCAGTTTTGTCTGCGCTTCGGCCAGTTTGCCGGTCAGCGCTGTTTTTTGCTCCTGCCCGTGGCTGATGCCTTTGTGCAATTCGGCGATGGCTTTAATGAGCGTTTCATTGAGGTTTTCCAGCTCGGCGACACGGGCCGATTGCGCGGCGGCATGTTCATCGCCTATGCCGGCCTGGTCTTTCCACGGATGTTCAAGCGCCCCGCAGACCGGGCAGGGCTGTTCGTCCTGCAATAGGGAACGGAATTGTTGGGCGTTTTTATGCGTGGTCGCCTGTATCAGTTCCAGGGCTTTTTTGGCCTCGCCGACAGCGATGCTGTTAGCCGTCTGCCGCTCGTTTAAGCTGTGCAGTTGCCGTGTGCCGTCATTGATTGTTTGTTCGCTTGCGGCCAGTTTTTCCGTGTCGCCGTCGATCGCCTGTTGCAGTGTCTGAGCGGTAGTTGCCAGGTGCAGCGCCAGCGTGAGTTGTTCGCGTCTGCTGTCCAGCGCATCTTTTGAACGGAGCAGGTCTTCAAGTGACTGTCGGCTGTCTTGTGCTTTCAGTTGTTCCAGCGATTCTTGGTGCTGGTTCAGTTGTTTGCCGCTGTCATCAATTGCCAGTTTTAACGCTGCCAGTTTGCTTTCATCGTTAGCCAACGCCTGCTTTAACTCATCCAAATGGCGTTCGGCAGCCGTTTTTCGGGTATTCAGCGTTTGATAGCGGCCCAGTTCGGCATCCCAGCGGCTCCATTCGGCGGCGACAGGTTTAATCACCTGGTGTTGTTCCAGCCAAAGCGTCAACTGTTGCAGTCCCGAGTTTTGTTCTGACTGCCGGTTCAATAAAGCCTGGTGTTCCTGAGTGGCGGCGTCCAACGCTGCCAGCAGCCGATTTTCTTCGGCGCTCAGCGTGTCGAGCGCTTGCCGGATAATATCGATGCGGGTGTCCAATGCCCGCGCGTTGATTAATAGGGGTTGCGCCTGCTGTTGCTGCTGTTCGGCTTCGGCTAACGCAACGGCAAGCGTGCCAAGCCGTTCCTTTGCCTGTTGCAGGTTTGTTTCAGCGGCTATTTGCTGGTCGCAGCCGGCTTTCAGTTGTTGTTCGGCGTCCCGGTGTTCGGCGTTTGCCGTTTCGTATTGGGCCAACAACGGCCTTAAGGGCAGCGCGGCTTCGACTTGCCGGATTAACTGCCGCCCGGCTTCCGCCGCGTCCCAGGCCTGTTGATTATCGGTAAGGCGCTCACGGGCAATGCTTTCGGCTTCCTGGCGTTTTTTCAGCTCGACATACCAGGCTATGATGGCCTGGTTGTTTGCGATTTGCTTGTCCAGTTCGAGCAATTGGCTGATGAATTGCTCGCGCTGCTGTTCCAGCGTGTGGCGGGCGGTTTCATCCAGCGGCAGTTGGTCCTGCATCCGGCTGGTGATCAGGTTTAACGCATCCTTTTCCTGCCTGGCGCGCTCGAATGCGGCGACAGACAGCTCAGAATAAAGTTCGGTGCCGGTAATGCGCTCCAGTAAGCTTGCGCGCTCGTCTTTTTTGGCTTTTAAAAACGCGGCGAAATCGCCTTGGGCCAATAATACGGAACGGCGGAACTGGTCGAAGTTAAGGCCTATCAGTTCGCAGATAAGCTCCAGCGTGTTTTTCTTGCCCTGGCCGATGCGTTGGCCGTCGGCAATTTTGCTTAAGGTAAGTTCTTGCGCTTGCAGGCGGCCGTCGGCTTTGCCTCGGGCTTTGCTGACTTCCCAGCGCGCACGGTAGTGATCTTTATCCTTAGCGACAAAATCGACTTCGGCATAAGCGTGGCCGGTGCCGCGACGCAATATCGAGCGCACGTCATTGCTGGTCACGCGCAGGTTGTCATCTTCATCCTTATGGCCGACGGCAAAACCGTGACCTTCCGGCAGGCGCGGGATTTTGTCATACAGCGCGAGGCATAAGGCGTCCAGTATCGTGCTTTTACCGGCGCCGGTTTGTCCGGTAATGGCGAATAAACCGGCTTGTTCCAAGGGCCCTGTATTCAGTAAAATCTCAAACGGCTCGGCCAGGCTGGCGAGGTTTTTGCCGCGAATCGCTAAAATACGCATTATTCCGTTCCTTGCAGGCCTTCAAGCAACTCGTTAAACAACGCATTCATCGCTTCGGGCGCGGCCTGCTCATATTTGTTTTGATAGCAGCGCTGGAAAACATCCAGCGCTTGCAGTTCTTCCAGCCGTTCTTCGATACGGACATCGGCGAGGCTTTTATCGCTGCCGCGGTAAGCGGTGGATATTTTCAATAAGCGTAGCGGCAATTTGGAAATCACTTCTTCAATCTGCTGGCGCAATCCGGGTTCCGGTTTTTCGAGCCTGATTCTTAGTTCGAGCAGCGGTCTTTGTTCCGGCGGCAAGTCGTCCAGTTCCAGCAGTTCCAATTGTTCAATCACATCAGACAGCACGGCGAAATCTTTGCTGTTCGGAATTCTTAACATCGGCACGCTGCGCGGGATTTTAACGGCGACGATATCAACCGGCTGGGCATGCTTAATTTCGACCTGGATAACCTGGTGCGGGTAATCGGTTTCATCAAATGACAATGGGATCGGCGAACCGCTGTAACGGATATGCTCATGCGCACCGACGCGTTGCGCCAGATGCAAATGGCCTAAGGCCACATAGGCAATATCATCGGGGAATAATTCGACGGGCAGTGCATGCTGGTTGCCGCCCAGTATTTTGCGTTCGCTTAATTCGGACACCGCACCGTTCACCATATAACAATGCCCGGTCAGGACCAAGCTTTCGCCATTGCCTGCTTTTTGTTGCAACTGTGCAAATAATTCGGCATACAGCGTTTTCATGCCGGAGATTAATGGGTCGTTATCTTGCTCAGAGCTCGGCAAGTCGGCATTACGCAAAAACGGCATGGCCCCGCACCAGGCTTTAATCTCGCCTGCCGCATTGGTCAACGGCACCAATAAGCGCTCCCAATCGATATTGCCCTGGTCGTCGCGCGACAAGCCGCCGACCACGGTAACGCCCAAAGCATTGAGAATCGGGGAGGGCGCATCCAGCCTCGAAGCGGAATCGTGATTGCCGCCGATTAATATAATATCCAGGCTGGGTTGCCGGGTTCTGGCTTTAACCAGGAATTCATAAAGCTGCGATTGCGCGGCCGAGGAGGGGTTGGCCGAATCGAAAATATCACCGGCGATGATCAACGCATCGGCCTGTCTGCTGTGCAATTCATGCAATAGCCAGTCGAGGAAGTGCTGGTGTTCCTGTTGCCTCGATATGCCGTGCAGGTGGTGGCCGAGATGCCAGTCTGCGGTATGGAATAGTCTTAACATGGGGTCCTTGTTCAAAGGGTTTGCGGGCATGCCGGCGCCGGGATTTCTATACTAAAAATAATTTCCAGGAATTAACTTATTGCTCCGTTGTGGAGTGCAAGCTTCGCTTGCACGGTGCAGGCACCAACAGTAGGCGCTTTAGGCGAAGCCTGCACTCCAAGTGCCTAAGCAGGAACGGCCGGTTTATTTTTTCGTAAACAACGCAATGGATTCAACATGCCCGGTTTGCGGGAACATATCCATTACGCCCGCTTTAATCAAGCGGTAACCCAGTTCATTAACGAGAATGCCGGCATCGCGGGCCAGCGTCGAGGGATTGCAGGAGACATAAATAATCTGCTCGGGCTGCCATTTTTTAAAATGCGGTAATACCTCGGAGGCTCCGGCCCTGGAGGGGTCCAGC
>Ga0172380_10005939_pt1 | contig 14481 bp, 33 predicted proteins | sample Leawe162metaG_FD_119747 | JGI IMG/M metagenome (GOLD analysis project Ga0172380, IMG submission 119747) | Leachate microbial communities from a municipal landfill in Southern Ontario, Canada - Leachate well 162 metaG | ecosystem: Engineered > Solid waste > Landfill > Unclassified | place...
AATATTACACAGATAAACTAAGGAGGTTGGAGAAATGAATATCTTTATCAGGATTATAGCGTTGTTCCTTGCAATATGGGGTACTGAAATAGTGGTAGCTGTTACGGTGTTGGGTGCTATTGGAAAAAGGAAACAATCATTACACTGGCTTAATGTCGCATGGCCAGCTTTTGCCTGGGCTATCTTCTACAGCACGTTTCTATTTTAAGGAGGATTGAATGAGTATAGCTACATGGAAGAAGGAGTTCTACGGATCGTTGAAGGAGGGTTCCCGGTCTGACGTGAAGGCTTTGAAGCACGGAATAAGGAAGTGGACGGGGCTACTACCATCGAACATGAAGAAGCATAAAGTGAAACGGTCGCTTGGCATAGAAAAAACGTTTATATCTGACGGTAGTATTGGATTTGAAATAGATGGATCATCGTGTGCTCTTTGTAGGAGACATTTTTATTTAGATTGTTGTGGAAAATGCCCCATAAACGATTGTTGTAGCGCAAGAGGACCATATACAATTTGGTATAATAAAAACGACCCCCGTCCCATGATCCGTGCACTCAAGAAGGCTCTTAAAGAAAGGGAGAAGTAGATGAGCGAGTTTCAGGAAGCAGTCGATTCGGCGGTTGGTAAGGGATGGCGGAAAGTGATTTTCGTCATCGTAGGGCTTGTGGCGTTTTGGATTATTATTTCACTTGTGTTGGGTATGTGGCCCTTTTCATCTGCCGTTGGTGTGGTGAAACAGGTGACAAATCCTAACGCAATAATTCAGAACTACCAGTGGTATTATGACCAATATAATGCCATTCAAGCACAGAAGGCAAATCTTGTCACTATGGGAAAGGAGGCGGATGAGTACAGGGGAACAAAGATGGTTCTGAACAACATGATTGGAGAGTACAATTCACGGTCAAAACAGATTACCAGGAATCTATGGAAGGCCTCGGACCTTCCCTATCAAATCCAGATGGAGGAGTAAATGAAAAGGATCATTTTTCTAATCGTAGTTGCGCTGTGTCTGTTTTTCACGTTGACGGCAGAATCATGCTACGAAACTGATGCACGCACTACGGCAGAACGGGCTCAGAACGATGCAGCGAAGGCTGCCGTTACCGCCGTTCCAATTCCTACTGTTACATACTTCCAGGAAAAAAAGACTATCGCGAAGTGGGCTTCCTATTGGGATAAGCCTTCACTCGCCACCTATGTTTACCTTTTCGCTTTTGATCGGTGTATCGGGTATTTCGTTTCAGACGGCAAGCCCGCCTCTACTCGTTCTTATATCATGCCAGAAGAGCAATACTATTCCAACGGAGCCGTGCTTTCTGCACCCGATATTGACGGAACATGGGGGGACAACAATCCTGGTATTCGCTTCTTTACCGCATCAGGAATACCTGTGGAGTGGGGTGGTCAGGGAGCTTCATATCTGTATAGTTCGGTGCCGTTGAAGTTGAACGTTCCCGAGTTGTATTCCAAGGATTAAGTAGATGAAGAAGCCGAAGTATAAGGGCCGGTATGTTCTGGCGACAGGGTATCCTTCCAAATCATTTGTTGCAGATGACGGAATTTGTATGTGTGCGGGATTAAGAGCATCTAAGTCTATCAAATTGAAAGTTCCAGACTATGTATTAGATGATATTGATACTCCTAAATACCGTCTTGTATTGGAGAGGATTAAGTAGATGTTGCGCGGGGCCAAAGTTTCCATGGTACGCATCACATGGGTGAGTTGCATATATCCTGTGTATGCAATGGGGTTTGCGACCCTAGGCTCCGCGCTTTTCTATGGAGGAGTAGCCCAGTGGCGAAGGCAAGGCGCTGTAAACGCCCCACAAGGAAACAACGAAGGTTCGAGTCCTTCCTCCTCCAATCCGGTGTTACCGGGCAGCCGTATGATGGTCTCTGCGGCACAATGTCAAGAAACGGGAACTGCATTACACGAGGATCATAACCGGCGGCGGGAAAACAGCCGCATCGATCTTTAATATCGGTTGAATCATGCTGGACCTTGCTACGGGTCAGTACGTAGCTGCGGGGGGAGCCATCTACCCCGCATTTTATGAGGAGGAAAATATGGATAACGAATTAAAGTATATTATTGTTGGTAAGCATTGCACAGAAATGCCTATTATTTTTAGTGCTATTTTTAATCATAGCGAATTGATTGATAGAAATCAGCACACAATAATATCAGCAGGAATATGTCACATATATTGCGATGATGATAAATTGCAATTCACAAGCAGGATGGGAAGCGTTACACTAGGAATAGAATTTGAAACGAAACGCAATCAAATAGATTATGATCTTTTGAAGAGTAGGCTTTTTTCGAGTATATATTAGGGGAGACGTAATGCTTAATCAATTAGCAGCTATAGCAGTATTCAGTTACCTTACCTACTGTGCATGGCTTATACTAGATGCTATACAAGGGTGGATGAGGAGGAAGAATGGTAGTAGTTCACATAGCTGACTTCTATGAGATTATCTGGCGTGTACACGTAATAGTTGACCCTTATATTTTTATTGCACTGTTAAGCTATTTCGTGGTAACATGGATAAAGGGAATGGCTTACAAGAGGGGGTGGATGAAATGAAGTGTCCAGAGTGTGTCGGAACGTGTTATGACTACTATACCGGTAAGTGCGGATATTGCAATGAAACAGGCCGTGTGTCATTCCGTTTATGGATTACATGGCATTTCCTAACAGTCATAGACAGTATAGAACGGTTCATACTACGTATTACCGGAAGAGATTGGAGGTAACATGAAAGCTGATGAGGTGAAGCGGTTTTTTGTAATCGCCAATGATCCCATGAGTGATACGCATGATGAATTAGATAAGAATGGGGATGTAGTATATTACTCCGACTTCATCGCCTTCGCCAAGGAAGCGGAGGAGGAAATAGCACATTATAGGATGTCTGGAACTGGACCATGGGTTTTGCAAACCGATTATACTGCCTTGCAGTCCCGCCTTGATGAAGCGGTGGTGGCACTTGATGCTCTTGCACACATCCCTGCAGTTTTGGCGGTACTCGGAAGAGAGCATGTAGGCAAGTGCACTTGTCCTCTATGCCACGCTAACGAAATAGTATCCAAGGCCAAGGCGGGAGGTGGGAGATGAAAGCACGTCAATGTCCTGCATGTCATGGAGAAGGTGGATGGGTGGACATTATCGTTGACGGCCAGGGTCCGCGTTAGATATGCGGATACTGCAATGGTACCGGGGAGATTAAATCAAAGAAGATGTTCTACCGTGTGCTTTCATGGCTACGGTGGGAGAAGGCCAAGGCGGTGAAGGGATGAAGTGTAAGCGAACAGTAATGAAATCACTACAGGCGGGATGGACCTTTGCTCAGGCTATGTTCCCGTGTGACTGCGAACGTACTGACATGACGTGCGATGGTCGCTATGGTAAGTGCCAGTTTCAAGAAAAGCCAGGAAGGGGGAAGAGACGATGAGTGAGAAGCCAAAGGTTGAAATAATGAATGCTCATATTTCAGGTGATCTGGAAATGCTTAAAAAGTCACCCATGTACAAGGCTATTTGCGCCGACGAACGCGCCAAGCTGCGGGAGGGGGCGGCTGACAGGGTATGCTCGGCCATGAATCACGGAAACAACTTTGTCAGGTTTATCCACGGAGAACTTACAATCAAAGAAGTTTCTGATATTGCTGTCGCCACCATTTTTGACAAGGAGGGATGAGGGATGCGCGAACAACCGCTATACGACATGAGCGACTACCCTGATGAGAGGATACCCCCGATGAGTGAACACGACGATGACGAGGAAGAAGACATCTGCGGTCTATGTGGCGAACCTGGGGCTGACAAGATTGCCCACCCCTGTCACTGGCCGGGAGAGAGAGTTCCTAACGGAAGGTTTGTACATGCAGCGTGCGAAGAAGAAGAATGCCGAAGAGCGCATTCGATGCTCTCTGATAAACAGCGCCAGGACGTTTTGAGGAGTGTTTAGCATGAGTAAAGACAACGAGATGAGGAAGGCTGCCGAAGCCTTCAGAGATTTGTGCAAGTGCTACCGGTTGGGCAATCGTCCGAGTGAGGCTTTGTTTGCCAGGCTTGAAAAAGCAAACGCTATCCTTGCAATCCCCCCCGATCCCCCCGCGACGGACTGTATCTGTGATCCAAAGTACAGTGCCACAGATGACGCGTGTCCTGTATGTTATCCAGCGACAGACGAGGAGATGAGGGAGAAGGTACGCGCACTCATTGAGACAGTTTTCGGAGTAGCCGGTGTTGTGCGTGATCGTGTTGCGGATCAGTTCCTCGCCATCCTCCGCCCCTCCACCGTATTCGTCTGCGTCAATTGCGGCAAGCCTCTCAAGGGGATAATGTATTGCAGAACGTGTAGCGCTCTCCCTGGCGAGTACATCCGCCCCTCTCCCGCGAAAGGAGAATTATAATGCCCGACGATATAAAAGCATATATCTGCGAAAACAATCACGCATCAAGCGCGTACGGTAGATTTCCAGGAGGAGAAAAACATTGTCTTGAATGTGGAGCAAAAGTTTGGAGAGTCGAGGAGTTCCTTGCCATAGCCAAGATTCCAAGCCCATCCCCCGCGAGCGAGCAGTTGCGGGAGGCGAGGGTGGCAACCATCCTTGCGCAAGGTTCACCACCGCATGAGGGATACAGGGACTGGGCTAAACGTGTTATCGCTGCCTGTTCCGATAAGAGGGGGACCTACAATGCCTAATCCGCATGAAGATTTAAGTCAAGCACTGTACATGATATGCTATCTATGCAAGAGGCTCAATCCACAACACACAGGAAACCCAGATACGTGCGACTGTAACGATGTTGCGTTTCTGCGGAAGGCAATCTCAAAAGACAACTCGAATTGTATGCCAAATATCACGGATGTATTGGACGCGGTACATGGTGGAGTGGGGAGCGGTATTGCATATGTGCAGAGCAAGCTTCCCGCCCTCACCCGCCCGCCGCAGGAGGAGAAGCCGCGAACCGGTATTGGAAGCGATGCCGAGGAAATCGAGCGTGCGGGGAAAGACCCGTCTGATCTGATTAATCCCCCCACGGAGCCGCCAACCGAGAAGCGGTGGATCCCAGTAACCGAACAATTTCCATGGGATGGTGTAGCGGTGATTGTTACTGATGGACGGTATGTCGGACTTGCTTGGAGATGGTATGCTACCAAAAAATGGGGACCAGTAGAACCAGGTTCAATAAACTGGAATAACTGCGTTACCCACTGGATGCCCCTACCAGAGCCGCCCGTCGAGGAGAATGCACCATGAGCATACACAATCATACTATCATAGCTAAGACAAGGCGGACATCCAGGGGCAACCGGGGAGTTGAGAGCGGACTTACTCCTGCTGATAAAGCCATGCTACAGAAAGACTCCGACGCACAAAAGCTAGAGGAGATCAGGGAATGGATCATACGCATGGATAACGGTAACTACTCCTGGGCTGACGCCAAGCGGGATGTAGTTGTAGACTATGTGAGTTGGCTACTGGCAAAGGTGGGATGATGTTATCAGCTACCCGGCACCCGGAGCCCCTTAACGATCTTGGTGACTACGGAGACCGCAGCCGACCCATACTTAAATGCTGGTTCTGTGAAGGAGACGTTGAGATATACACACATGATCTAGCGTACTGTAGGGAGTGTAAAACCGAATATTATGCAACCCGGCTTCCAGGGAATAGATGGGTTATTAGGACATATTAGTAGTAAACACGTGTATAGTAGTTTGGGTGACGAATTCTCAATAAATCTTACTACACACTATTGACAACCTAACCGACATATGATAGTGTATAGCATATGGAGGATCGAATGGAAAACAAGGAGTTTGATAGGCTCAATAAACTAGCTGAACTCTATGATATGGTGAAAAAAGCCGACAGGGAATTGCAACTTGCAGATGCAGCAGCCGTAGAAGCGCACAAAAGGTTCGATGCCATATGGTCCGAATACAGCGTAATGCTGTATCACCTCCCCACAAAAGAGGAGGAAGTATGAACCGCGCTGAAATCATGGCAATCATCGGTCAGTACAGCCGGGAATAGGCCGAAACGGTAGCACGTCCCCCGCACGTGCACCGTCATACCGTGTTACGGTATCTGATGAGGCTATAGAGGAGGGTAGGGGAATGGCGAAACAGAAACTAACAGATATGGACCTTGAGTGTATGGAATGCGGATCATCTGTTGACTTGCTTTTTTTAACCCTAACAAATGATGAGGGAAACGAAATAGACAAACATATGATATGTAAGTCATGCGCCATTGAACACGGGTTTTCAGTTTACTACAAGTAGCCTTTCCACGGCCCGCCATATGCAAGCTTATGATGGGGGCTGTATCTCTAAAAAGCTGGCGAGCTTTGTACGCGGGGGAATGTATGCAGATATTCGCAAACGTGGCGTCAAGGGCAATCGTGGAATCATGGTATCCCCATGTTTTCCTGATCCGGCCCGTCCGGGGAGGATACCGTGTTTTCATCACAGAAAAGGCGCATGAGGAATGGTGGAAGAACGGAGGGGAAAACGACCTATAGCCGGGAAAGTGGCGGGCAGCTTCACAACTGCCCCCGGCCATCTCTAAAATCTGTATTGAGGGGGAAAACCATGCTGTATGGTGAAAGAGAAATGAAAGAAGAGCCTATATGTCTACTAGCCGACCAAGTAAGGGCCTGCTGGTACGAGCGTGACCCTTATACTAGAGAGGAAGCTCAAAAGGAGCTTGACCGTCTTACACAGGAATTGTTTCGTAACAACTAGAAAAGGGGAAACAAATGAAGGTAGAGTGCTGCTACTGTCACAAAAGCATGGGGGAAAAGATGGGGCCGGATAACCTAGTAACTAGTGGCATTTGTAGAGAATGTCTACCACGGGCATATGAGGAGGCGGGGATTCCCTTGCCTACCCTGTCAGAAGCTGCCGCTATCCTAGGGAGGAAAGGGGGATCCTCCCGGAGTGAAGCCAAGGGGAAAGCTGTACGGGAGAACGGCAAAAAAGGCGGCAGGCCCATGGGATCAAAGGACAAGAAGCCCAGGAAGAAAGGGGGAATCACTCTCCTTGTGGTCCTACTCCTTGCAAGCTGTTCCATTCAACCAAAAGAGAGGAGCGAATACTGGGAATACAACTATGACTGTGGATTCACCCCGCTATCCATAGATCAATTGCAATGGTGGATCAGAACCAACGTTGAGTACGGGTACGATATTGACCAGTACGGAGAGGAGGAGTATTGGGCGTCTCCCGAAGAGACTATGAAGTCAAGGCTAGGTGACTGTGAGGATATGGCTATCCTGTTCGGGTACATGGCGTACAAAACATACGGCTGTGAACCTACGTTTGTAATACTGTCATCCAACGGTAATAATCACATGGCGGTATCTCTTGACAAATATCCAAATGAGTACTTTATGGCATCTGATGCTATGTGTTCGTGGGAAGTGGTACATACATTTAACTATGGACAAACTATGTGGATAGCTTGCAATACTCACAATCCTAATGTACGCTGAGATGGGAGGGTGAATGGTTGTAGACGCATTCCGTGTCGTTAGGGATTTTGAGGAGGCTTTATGTGATTATACAGGAGCCCCCTATGCTGTGGCGGTAAACTCATGTACCATGGCTCTACTGCTTGCATTCGATTGGTACAAACGTAACGGAGGCCATTTTGTTTATTGTCCAGAGAAAACATATCCATCTGTTCCCATGTCAGCCCATCATGCTGGATTGAGAGTGTATCCAGAAATTAAAGAATGGTGTGGCGTCTACAAGATGCCACCGTCAAATATATGGGATTGTGCTAAACGTTTCACGGGCGACATGTATGTAAAGGGACAGGTCCAGTGTATTTCATTCCACGCCAAGAAACTCCTTCCCATAGGACAGGGCGGGGCTATTCTCCATGACGATCCCGTTGCTGATGAATGGTATAGGCGGGCACGTTTTGACGGTAGACAGGAGGGAGTGGCAACAAAGGACGATGTATACGATTTCCCCGGATGGCACTGCTACATGAGCCCACCGGATGCGGCGAGGGGACTTTGGCTGCTTCAATCCTATCCCGAGCACCATGCCGACGATCCCATGGTGGAATATCCCGACATGTCTAATTGGAGGTGGTAGTTGAGGACTATCTGTGTTATACCTGCCCGCGGTGGATCCAAAAGAATACCCGGTAAAAACATGAGACCGTTTCTCGGAGTTCCTATTATTAAGAGGGTGTGGAACACCGCGATAATGTCAGAACTGTTTGACGACATTATCGTGAGTAGCGAGGATGCACGGATACTATCGTATGCCGTGGGCCAGGGGATACATGTATTGAGGCGTCCCCCTCAGCTTGCACTTGACCATGTGGGATTGGAGCCCGTATTGGCGGACGTTCTATCGAGGGTCCGTGCTGACGTGGTGTGCCTGATGCTCGCAACCGCCGTACTTGTTGACGAGAACAATCTCATCAACGGTAGGGAGTTTCTGAGCACTAAACACAACATAGTTTCAGTGCGAGAAAGTGACAAAGATGATGCTGGACAATTCTATTGGATGTATGCTAAAACATTTCTTAGGGAGTGGGAGCTCAAGCACGAGATATGGTCGCACGATCCTAATGTGGTAATTCAGCCACACCTAAAGTATGTGATCCCCGATGCAAAATGCGAGGATATCAATACTGAGGAAGATTGGACGCGAGCGGAGGAAAAATGGAACCGGCTAAATGGGAGATAGTTCTATTGCTGCTTAAAATGGAGCCGTGCCCGCTTGGTACAATCATGGGGTACCTAACAGAGATATGCCCTGGACAATTCGGCCACTGGACGTTTTGGGTTGGTAAGAACTAATGATACTATCCGCTCACCAACCCGCGTATATACCTTGGCTTGGCTATTTCAACAAAATGAAACAGTGTGATGTGTTCGTGATTTTGGATGACGTACAATTGGAGCGTAACAGCTTTGTGAACCGTAACAGGATCAATGTTACCAAGGGTAACCCGTGGTTGACAATACCAGTTGAAATGACTGGACACATGGAGAAGACGATTAGACAAATGGTGATAGCAAATGAACCATGGGTAGATAAGCATTGGTGCAAGCTGAAAGCGGTTTATGCGAACGCCCCGCATTTTTTGGAATGGGCTGCAAAGTGGTACGTGGCAATGAGAAACGTAGATCGATCCTTGATGGCACCTATGCATTTCACACTTGACATGGCAAGGGAATTGGGTGTAGAATCTGAAATTGTGAAGCAGTCCGATATCGGAATAGTGGGTCACAAAAATCAACTAATCGTAAATCTGTGTAAACACTTTGGGGCGCATACATTTGTGTTCGGGGCGCAGGGTATGGAGTACTGTGATTTTGAGCTCATGCGGGAGAACGGTATACGTCCTATCTTCCAAGAGTACAGGGCGCCTACCGATCCTGCACTATCGGTGCTGCACCACCTTGTTACCGAAGGAAAAGAAGCTACAAAAGAATTGATAAATAAAGGGGTCATATGAAAAGAGTTGTCGCAATCGGAGATTTGCACTGCGGACATTCAGCGGGACTTACTCCCCCCAGGTGGCAATACAAGCGTGAATCAGAAGATTCATATCAAAAATTGTTTGGTGAAATGCAGCACAAATTGTGGACATGGTTTTCCAAGGAAATTAAGAAACTACAGCCTATTGATATCCTAATAGTCAACGGAGATTCAATTGACGGAAAGGGGGAGCGGACAGGAGGGACTGAGCAGATAACTACGGATAGACGGGAACAGACGTTTATCGCCAAGGCATGCATAGAGGAGGTGGAAGCCAAATCAGTATACATAATTTACGGGACACCCTATCATACGGGAGAAAAAGAGGACTGGGAGGCGGTCCTGGCGGAGCATGTCGGGGCCGTTAAGATCGGAAGTCATGAGTGGATTGACGTGAACGGGCTTGTTTTTGATTGCAAGCATTTTGTAAGCGGGTCTATAATCCCGCATGGACGGCACACGTCAATCTCTCGTGACAAGTTGTGGAATGAGTTGTACTCACTGAGGGGAGGTCAACCGGCGGCAGACGTATTCATAAGAAGCCATGTACATTACTACAATTACTGCGGGGAGGCGGATAAGCTAATGATGATCCTACCCGCTATGCAAACATGGTCGAAATACGGGGCCAGGAGGCACTCGGGAATAATTGATACCGGTTTCGTTTCGTTTGACGTTAGATCAAAGACAGACTATAGCTGGAAACCGTACTTAATTAACATGAATACTTTTGCTCCAAAGGCAATTAAAGCATGAACGGTAAATCGGCAACGATCAAAAGGACGGGACTTAAATTCAGTGAACAGGATGTAGAAAAGGCTGTCGAATCGAGAAATGTTAGAATGGTTGACGGTAATCCGTGCGACAAAGATATAATCAGCTTGAAGGATTGCGCCAAGAAGCTAAATCTCGACAAATCTACGGCAAGACGGGCTCTTAAAAAGTTTGGAGTGAAGGCCGGTAAAATGTACAGCAGGGAGGCACAAGGGCAGACGATATCTGTTTTCCTTGTTAGAGATATAGAAAGGTTTATTGCTAGTAGGAACGAGATACAATGGTAGGAGTATGATATGAATTATGGTTCTAATTTGGACTATCTTATTAAACAGCATAAGGGTATTGTTATGGGAAATCCAATACCAATAAATGATTATTGTGTGATATGTAGAGAATCTAATGTAATAAATAAAAAATATAAGAGACAAATAGATCTAGCTAAAATGATGAACAAGATATTTTTAGGCTTACCAATAGATAATATTTCAGAAAACGTATTATCTGCTTATATTTGTAATGAATGTTATTTTCAATTTAACGTTGATGCATTATATAAATGTGGGCATGGAATGGAGCGAGAGGTTATGGAGAAATTTATTAAAAATCCCCTTTCCATGCATCCTTATTTAGCAATACATTTATATCAGAAGGTAGTTACATTAGAACAGAGGTGGTTTTTAAAGAATTTAAGATATGATCAGGGATATTTTGAATCTATACATTGGAAATTGTTTCGTAGGTATCGTAGATTTGGTGGTTTCGATTATTGTAACGCAAAAAACAGTAAACAAGAGTGCTCTGGACCCATAAATGTTCATCACACCACTTATGACATAAAGGGATTTGAGGACCAGAAGCCATTATTGTGTTCTTTGTTTTGTGAAAAACATCACAATATATTATATGAGGAACAAAAAAAAGACATTTTTATAGATCCTTATATAAAAGATAAAATAAACAGGATAACCTGACAATGCGTGTAATGGTAATTGTCGCACATTCTGATGATGAGGTTCTTGGATGTGGGGGCTCCATCTACCGGCACATCCAGGAAGGTGACGACGTTAAAGTCATCTACATGACACCATGTATATCGAGCCGTGGAATAAAGCAGGAAATGGTTGACGAGCGCGAGAGGGCTCTTGATATACTGGGAGTAAAGGAGTGGAGCGTTTTTGATTTTCCCGACCAGATGCTTGATACCATTCCATTGCTTTCCTTGACTAAAGCAATAGAGACAGAGATTAAAGCATGGCAACCAGACCTGGTTTACACCCACCACCATATCGACCCTAACCGCGACCACTTTATTACCTCACTTGCTGTTGTTCCTGCTGTTAGGCAATGGCGCTCTACGGTAAAGGAGGTTAGGCTATTCGAGATTCCCCCGCTACTTTCATTTGAGCCGAACCTGTATGTGGATATTGACGTAGACGAGAAACTCGACGCATTCGATGCTTATGAATCTGAAAAAAAGAAGTGGCCAGACCCTAGGAGCAGGTTTGCGATAAGTGTCATGGCGGCAGCCCGCGGTACTGGACGTGGCGGGGCTTGTGAGGCATTCCAATCTATAAGGAGTATCTGATGAAATGCACTGTCTGTGGAAAGGGAGAATTGAAAAGGTGCCCAGACGAACCTACCATGGCATACTGCTCTAATGATGCGTGTGCTATCAGGGTACCTAATCATGATGGTAAAATCAAGTTCCGTGGCCGTCCACGAAAGGAGGAGGAATGTCAGAAATAATCCTGGACATGGGGTCAGGGAACACATGTAAAAACAAGGTTGACATCGCCAAGCTTATGATAGATACTGTCGCACAGATGGATTCTCATAAGCACAAAATCATATTTAAGTGGCAATTGGAGATGGAGGTCGCGCCACCTAATCGTATCCTGGACAGGGACGTTTTCGAGGCTGCATACTACTACGCCAAGAGTAAGGGGTATCCCACCACAAGCAGCGTATTTGATTATCCGAGTTTACAGTACCTGCTGAAATATGAAATACCGTTTGTTAAGATCGCTTGTCAGCCAGATAAATATTGGTTGGCTGGAAAGGTTCCACGGGAGGTCCCTATTGTTCTAAGCCACGATTTTAGGGGCCCCCCTCATGACATATTTGTTGGAACTATCGTAATGCAGTGCGTTCCCGAATATCCTGCTAAACTGTCAGACTACAATCAGGGTAATGGTGTGTTCTCTGATCACACTCCTGGACTTGAATTGTGGAACTACTATCATCCTGGCGTATGGGAGAAACATTTCGTATTGGAGCGTGAACCAGACAATCCAGACAGTGGAATTTTCGCACTCACACCAGATCAATTGATGGAGGTTATTGGATGATATTTTGCAAGGATTGTAAATCGTTTGTATGGGGGAGACAACACAATGGTGATTTTTATTATAGATGCGAACATGTCAAGAATAAAAGGAAAAGAATGATAGACCCCATATGGGGTGATAAATTTGAAACTGGACAGCAGTACTATATTTCAAGTCCGTCATCTATAAATATAAATTATAATTGCAAGTGGTTTAAGAAACAAAATATAAGCACGGCGGGATTGAATTATTAGTATGAAAGTACTTCTCATTAATCCAGGACATGATGGGAGCCATGCGGTGCATTCTTCTCATAGAAGGGTTCACCGGGATCCTCCCCCCATGTCGATATTGGTAGTAGGGACGATGCTCAAAAAGATGGGTGTTCAAGTAGATATATTGGATACTCATATTGAGCAAGATTGGCAAGGGAAATTGTTCTGGATGCTCTCTGAAACAAGGTATGCATGGGTGGGCATCACTGTACTTATAGGCAAGTTCATGCGCAACGCTGCCGAAATAACACAGTTTATAAAAGAGCGTTTTGCTGACATTGAAATTGTCTATGGAGGCGTGATGCCTACCGTTATTCCTGGAGAGATGAGGAAAGAGTATAAACCTGACATGCTCGTGTCTGGACGGATGGGGGCGCTCCCCGCCGTGGATTGGACACTACTGGGAAATAAGATAAACAGGGAGCAAGTACCGTACTACCAGATGATTATGACTTCTCAAGGCTGCCCTTACGATTGCTCATTCTGCTACAACAGGACAATAGGCGATGAGCTATATTTTAGGGACGCTGACGATGTGTGCGCTGAATTGGATTTGTTGCATGATACATATGGAACTACAGTATTCACTATGGGGGATGACAATTTCCTAACCAAGGGATCACGCGCCATAGCAATTCTCGAGCATTGCAGACGTAAAGGATACTACATAGAGGAGTGCATAGGGCACATAAACAATCTTAGGGATGATGTAATCCAAGCAATGGGCGGCGTAGTCCAGACATTTATATTCTCAATAGAGACTGCAAGCAGCAATCTGCAGGACAGCTTATGTAAAAAGATTGATATTCAAGCGGTACCCGATAGACTTTCATGGCTGCGAGAGTATGGTATTGTGTGCAATATTTCATTTATGATAGGACTGCCTGGGGAGACTGATTTTGACCTTTCCCTAAATCATAGATTCATGCAAGCTTGTAAAATAACGCACCCCTATATTCGTGGCAATTCTTATTTGTGGCTCCCACTTCCTGGTACGCCACTTTCAACAAGTGCAGCAATACCTACGTTGCCTATAAAGGAATATGAGGACGCTAATTTTTGGATGCATGACAAGCATGACGCTAATGGGTTGAAGTTTCGACCACACTTGACAAAAGAGCGTTATGAGTATCTATTTGATTGGGGAATGCAGTTTAATGAGACATTTAAGTATCCAGAAGGTCACACGTTTTATGTTCTGGATGAAGTATTGAATGGAAACAAACCCAAACTGGGGGGATATATTGAATAGTGACATCCTTGAAGGTAAGTCCATTCTTATAACGGGCGGAACTGGGTCACTTGGAAGTCATTTTATAAAGCATATTCTAAAGCACAATAAGCCACGCAAAGTGATTTGCTATTCCAGGGATGAGCTCAAACAGTCCATACTTAGGGAGGAACTATCGTCGTATTGTTCTCCTGGTGGACAGATGCGTTTTCTTATAGGAGACATAAGAGACAAGGATCGTCTTGAATGGGCTTTCAGGGATGTGAATATTGTCATTCACTCGGCAGCCATGAAGCAGGTTCCAGCGTGCGAATATAATCCCGAGGAGGCGATTAAG
>Ga0172380_10005940_pt1 | contig 14479 bp, 13 predicted proteins | sample Leawe162metaG_FD_119747 | JGI IMG/M metagenome (GOLD analysis project Ga0172380, IMG submission 119747) | Leachate microbial communities from a municipal landfill in Southern Ontario, Canada - Leachate well 162 metaG | ecosystem: Engineered > Solid waste > Landfill > Unclassified | place...
GCAGTCGAACGCCGATGGATGCGAGCGAGCGAGCATTCAGCGCTGCCCAGGACAAGGAGTCCGCCGCGGACGACGCGGAAATCCCCTTGGCGGTACTAGGTTTTTTCATTTGCGCCAAGAGGAATGGACTTGCTTGTGGCAGGCGAGAATAGGACGAGCTGTAGGGATACGCAGTCCATCACTAAGCACTTAAATACAATTTTTGTGGATGCGAGGAAAGTTTTAGTCGAATTTAAAGGGAAAATTGATCCGTATCTGGAAAGATATTTCCAGAAAAAAATCCAAGAGGCTGGCAAGATAGACGTCATCGCTGAGGAGACGTTGCATCTTATCAAGGATTATACGATGGCTGGAGGCAAAAGGATCCGGCCGGCTTTTTTGTATTTCGGTTATCTGGCGGCTGGCGGGAAGGACAAGCGGAAAGCTATGGAAATTTCCATCGCAGTGGAATTGCTGCATTCGTTTTTGCTTATCCATGACGACATCATTGATCGTGATCCGAGCCGGCATGGAGTAGAAACCATCCATGAAAGATTCAAAAATATCGGTAAGAAATATGATTTAGGCGAAGACCATATGCATTTTGGAAATTCGATGGCGATGATGGCGGGCGATATGACTGCGGCGATGGCTTGCGAAGTAATTTTTAATTCCAAATTTCCGGCGGAAAATATAATCAAGGCCTTGGATAAGCTGCAGAAAATCGTTTTTGTGACGGTCCCTGGGGAAATGATGGATGTGATGATGCAATATGCGGGCGAGGCGACCGAGGAGGCTGTCTTGAAGATGCACGAATGCAAGACTGCGCGCTATACTTTCGAAGGCCCCTTGCATTTAGGCGGCATCTTGGCGGGTGGGGATGTGAAACTATTAAAGCATTTTTCCGATTATGCTTTGCCGCTCGGAAAAGCTTTCCAGCTCCAAGATGACATCTTAGGAATTTTCGGGGAAGAAAAGAAAATCGGCAAGCCGGTCGGATCGGATATCATCGAGGGCAAACAGACGGTCCTGGTAATCAAGGCTTTGGAACTTGGCGACGCCAGGCAAAAAGCGATTATTAAAAAATATCTGAAGAAAATAGATTTGGATAAAGAGGAACTTGAATCTTTCCGGCAAGTGATCAGGGAGACCGGTTCACTGGAATACTCGCAAAAATTAGCCGCGGAATTCGTCCAATCGGCCTTGAAGGCCTTGGGGAAAATAAAGTTTAAGGATGATGGATCCCGGGAATTCCTGTCCGGTATCGCGGAATATATGCTGGATAGGGAAATGTAATCCTGCCAGGTGGGTAGAGTTGCCTATTTGTTAATTTCAAGGTAAAATTTTCATATATGACTACTGAAGAAATATCCAAACAAATGCCAAAACATCTGGTCATTATTCCGGATGGCAATCGCCGCTGGGCCAAGGACCGCGGTTTGGCGCCTTGGGAGGGGCACGAGGCTGGTGCTGAAAATACCGAGAAACTCATTCGTTTCGCTTTGAAAAAAGGCGTGTATTGTATAACTTTTTGGGGGTCATCCATCGATAATCTGACAAAGAGGCCCATCCAGGAAAAGAAAGCGCTGTTGGACATATATAAAAAATATTTTGAAAGGATGCTGGAGGGGGCGGATATTTATGAGAATGAAATCAAAGTGAATTTCATCGGACGATGGGAGGAGCAATTCCCAGAATCATTGAAGCGGATATTGCATACGTTGGTCGAAAAGACTAAGGATTACGAAAAGAAAATCATAAATTTCATGCTGGCCTACAACGGCGATGACGAAATGCTTTCCGCTATCGCAAAAATCCACAATAAATATGAAAAAGGGATTGAGATAACCGGGCAGATGCTGAAAGAAAACCTGATGACCGCGGATTTGCCAGCTGTCGATTATCTGGTCCGGACCGGCGGAGACGCCCACCTGAGCGCCGGCTTTATGATGTGGGATATGGCGAATGCGCAACTGTGCTTCGTTGATGATAAATATCCCGATTTCAATGATGAGAAATTGGGAGAGGCGCTGGATGAATACGCTAACCGGCAAAGAAGGTACGGAGAATAAATTTAAAAAAATCAAAATTTAATTTAAAACGCAATGAAAAAAATTTCCCTGGTTATTTTCGCGATTCTTTTTGTTCCGATGCTGGTTTTGGCGCAGGCAGATAAGAAGAAAGCCATTTATTTCTATTCGGAAACTTGCGCGCATTGCGAACAAGTCAATAGATATTTCCAGGAGCAGGGAATTTATGATAAATATGATATCCAGAAAATCGAAGCTTCCGGTCCGTATAATTTGGATTACCTGAATAAATTTTTCGATGCTTTCGGCGTGCCGGCGGAAAAGCGCGGTTTTCCGGTGATATTTTTTTCCGATAAGATGATTTTTGGCGATAAGCCGATTATCGACAGTTTCGTCAAGGAAATCGATCGGACTGATGCGTCGGAATTTCCTACGCCGGAAAAAATCAGCCTATTACTGGAAAGTAATAATGGTGAAAAGGCGGGTAATTACTCCGGCGCCAGCATTTCAATGCCCGTTTTGTTTTGGGCGGCGCTGGTAGATGCGATCAATCCTTGCGCTTTCGCCGTTCTGATCCTGCTGGTTGCAACAGTGATTTCTTCCAAAGGCAGGAAAGAGGGCTTGTTGTCGGGATTGCTGTTTTCGCTGTCTGTTTTTATTTCATATTTTCTGATGGGTCTGGGCATATATAAAGCCATAGGCGCCTTCAATCTTCCGCAGATTTTTTCCATCGTTATTGGGGGCATAGCTATTTTGATCGGTCTGGCTAATTTGAAAGATTTTTTCTGGTATGGCAAAGGTTTCGTAATGGAGGTCCCTTTCGGTTGGCGGCCGAAAATGCAATCGATTATCAAGAAGGTAACCAGCCCATTAGGTGCGATGGGGGCCGGATTTGTGGTGAGTCTTTTCCTTTTGCCATGCACGAGCGGACCGTATATCGTCATCCTAGGTCTCTTGGCGCAACGGGAAGATCTGGCGCGGTCAGTTATTTTGCTGGCGATTTATAACTTGATATTTATCCTGCCGATGGTTGTAATAACTATCGGGATGTATTTCGGAATCAGGGCTAAACGGCTTGAAGGCTGGAGGCAGCGGAACATCAGGCTGCTGCACTTGGTAGCGGGCGCGATAATGCTGTTTATCGGAGTGTACCTGATCCACAATTGGCTATAATAATTTTTAATTTTCAATTTTCAATTTTGCAGGCGATAACGGTCATTTGCAATATTGGAAATCCCAAAACTATATGGCGATGGAATTTACAGATCAAAATTTCGAACAAGAAGTCCTAAAAAGCGACAAACCGGTTTTAGTCGATTTTTGGGCACCGTGGTGCGGTCCGTGTCAAATGATGGGGCCGATAATCAGTGATTTGGCGACTGAGATGGGGGACAAGGCCAAGATAGGTAAGCTTAATGTAGATGAAAATCCCGATATCGCTGCCAAATTCGGCATAATGTCAATCCCTTCAATCAAAATCTTCAAAGGCGGCAAGGTTGCCAAGGAATTTGTCGGCGTGCAGAACAAGGACAGCCTGAAATCCGAACTGGAAAACCTCTAGAGAGTTCCATGAAGCGTCTTGCGGAAAGCGGTCTGGGTTTTCCAGGCCGTTTTTTTTTGCGCGCTATCTCCAGTCGTATTTGTTTTTTTATCTGTGGAATGTTAAAATGGGCAAGAGGAAAGATTGGAAATCGGGGTAATAAATTTATAAAAAATAAAGGAATATGGGTATGGAAAAAGAAAATAGGATATATGATTTGATCATCATCGGCGCTGGAGCGGCCGGGCTTACGGCTTCATTATACGCTTCGCGTTATAAGTTGGATCATTTGATATTCGGCATGGAACCGGGAGGACAAATAAATGAAATTCACAGTCTGGAGAATTGGCCGGGAATCGTTTCAATTTCGGGCAAGGAGTGGATAAGCCGGATGGTCGAACAGGTCAATAGTTTCGGAGTGCAAATTAAGGGCGAGTCTATTAATTCCGTCCAAAAAAATGCCGATGGCATTTTTGAGATAGAAAGTGGCAAGGAAAAATATCTAGCCAAAACACTGGTTATGGCGATGGGCGCCAGCTATAGGAAGATGAATATTCCAGGTGAAAAGGAATTTACCGGTAAAGGCGTGTCGTATTGCGCCACTTGTGATGCTATGTTTTTTCGCAACAAAGTCGTCAGTGTGATTGGCGGCGGCAATTCGGCGGCCGTGGTGGCTTTGGAATTGACTGATTTCGCTTCCAAGGTATATCTGGTCTATCGGGGAGAGAAGCTATCGGCTGAACCGGTGTGGCTTGATAGGATGGCAGCCAATCCGAAAATTGAAATCATCAAGAAGACGAACGTCATTGAAATAAAAGGGGATGTCAAAGTGGAAAAAATAATCCTTGATCGGGCGTTGGAAAATGACAAGACGTTTTTGCCGGTCGACGGGGTTTTCATCGAAATCGGCAGTGAGCCGGGCATCGAATTGGCCAGGAAACTGGGAGTGGAAACCGACGAACAGAATTTCATCAAAGTCGGCGCCGATCAAGGTACGAATGTATCTGGGGTTTTTGCGGCCGGCGACATCACGACCGGTTCTAATAAATTCCGGCAGATCATTATGGCTGCGGCCGAAGGCGCCTTGGCGGCCAACGGTGCGTATAAAAAATTGAAAGCCTGAATTAAAAAAATAAATTTATGAAACCAATCAAATTATCGAAAAAAATCGGCGAGCCTGCCTCGCGTCGACGAGCGGCTATCTCCGCGAGCCTAGGCGGAAAAATCGAGGTCAATTCCAAACTGAAATTGACCAAAGAGAATTTGCCGATCTTATATACGCCCGGCGTGGCGGAGGTTTGCAAAGCGATTGCTAAAGATAAAAAACTTTCCAAATCGTATACGATCCGCAAGAATTGCGTGGCGGTGGTTTCGGACGGTTCAGCCGTGCTAGGACTGGGCAATATCGGACCGGAAGCCGGTTTGCCGGTGATGGAAGGCAAGGCTTTGCTTTTCAAAGAATTGGGCGGAGTGGACGCCTTTCCAATCGTTTTGGATACGCAAGACGCGGAAGAAATAATTAAAATCGTCAAAGCTATCGCGCCGACATTCGGCGGAATAAATTTGGAAGATATCAGTGCTCCGCGTTGTTTTGAAATTGAAGAGAGATTGAAAAAAGAATTGGATATCCCGGTTTTCCACGATGATCAGCATGGCACGGCTATCGTGGTGTTGGCGGGATTGACCAATGCTCTCAAGGTTGTCAAAAAGGAAATCAATAAAACTAAGATCGTCGTTTCCGGCGCCGGTGCGGCCGGCACGGCTATAGCCAAGCTGCTTATCAAAGCCGGCGCTAAAAATATCGTGATGGTGGATAGTCAAGGCATCATTTTCAAAGAGCGGTCTGGCGGATTGAACAGCGCCAAGATAGAAATCGCCGGCATCACCAATCCGCACAACTTGCAAGGCACGGTGGAGGATGCTTTGGAACAGGCGGATGTTTTCATCGGGGTTTCCGCTCCTGGCATTTTGCGCCATATCCATATCGCCAGGATGAACAAAGATGCTATCGTCTTTGCGATGTCTAATCCGGTTCCGGAAATTATGCCGGAAGATGCCGCGAAGGGCGGAGCGAAAGTTGTGGCTACTGGCCGTTCGGATTATGCCAACCAGCTTAACAATGTTTTGGCTTTCCCTGGAATTTTCCGCGGAGCTTTGGATAACGGAGTGAAAAAGATAACGGATAAACACAAATTGGCGGCGGCGCAAGCCATCGCCGGGTTGATAAAAAAACCAACTGCTGATAAGATAATACCAGATGCGCTGGATCCGAGAGTGATGAAGGCCGTGGCCGGAGTTTTTAAAAAATAAAAAAACTGCGAACATACAAATTTTTACAAAAATACGAAAGCCGACTTTTTTGTAGATTCGTATTTTTGTAATAACTCGTAATTTTGTAGAGCGTATGAAAATATACAAACAAAAAATCGAAATCAAGAGCACGACCCAAGCCGAGTTTATCGACATAACCGACAAGGTCGGCGAGGTTATCGACAATTCCGGCGTGCGGGAAGGGCAAGTTTTGATTTATTCGCCGCACACTTCCGCAAGCATCATAATTAACCACAATGAACCGATGCTGCTGCAGGACTTTATGCGGGTCTTGTATCGGATCGTGCCGATAAACGACAGATATTCGCATGACGTGTTCGAGCTTAACCGTTCCCATAAGTCGGATGGACGCAGCAACGGCCATTCACATTGCAAAAGCATGCTTCTGGGAGTGAGCGAGACGGTTCCGATTGAAAAAGGCAAAATGCTTCTGACTGAGAAGCAGAATATTTTCGTAGTCGAGCTGGACGGGACACGGACTCGGGATATCATAATCCAAGTTATCGGGATATAAATCCGCATGAGCAAATTAGTCAATAATTTAATCCGCGACGGCTATCTTAAGAGCGACGCGATCATAGAGGCCCTTGAGCATATCAGGCGGGTTGAATTCGTTCCGAAGGCGCTTGAGCTTGAAGTGGATGCGGATGTGGCTTTGCCGATCGGTTACGGGCAAACGATTTCACAACCTCTGGTGGTGGCTATAATGCTGGAATTGCTGGATCCGCAAAAAGGGCACAAAATATTGGATGTTGGCAGCGGATCGGGCTGGACGACGGCGCTATTGTCATATATCGTCGGTCCGGAAGGCAAGGTGGTCGCGGTTGACATAATCGATGCTTTGTCTGAATTCGGACGGGCGAACGCGGACAAATTCGGTTTTGTCAAAAAAGGCATCGCCGAATTCTACAATGCCGACGGAAGCAAGGGTTTTCCGGCGCAAGCCCCATATGACCGTATTTTAGTTTCCGCTTCAGCCAATGATGAGATTCCGCAGGCTCTAAAGGATCAGTTGAAGATCGGCGGAAAAATGGTCATCCCGTACCGCAACAGTATCATCTATCTGGAGAAGGAGAGTGCGGATAAATTTTACAAAGAAGAATTTCCGGGATTCACTTTCGTGCCTTTCGTTATAAATTAATTTGAAAAAAGTACCATTATGTGGAAAAGGCTTATCGCTTCCTTGATAATTCTGACTGCCCTGGCGGGCGGGTTTTTTTATTTTCGCTACCAGGTTTATTTTTCACACGGGAGAAATACTGAAAACCAGACTTTTGAGATTATCAAAGGGGAAGGCAATGGACAGGTCGCGGCTAAATTGGAGCAGGCTGGATTAGTTTCCGGGAATTGGTATTTCTATTACTATTTGCGGACCCATGGACTCGTGAATAAAATTTTACCCGGAAAGTATGCCTTGAACGGCAATATGGTAATTCCGGAAATCGCAGTCCATATCACAAGCGCGGAAAATATCCTGCCGGGCTATGTAAAAATAACCATTCCTGAAGGTTGGACCAGCAAAAAAATCGCGGAAAGACTGGCTGCGAACGGTTTGGACGGGGAGGGATTCCTAGAAATCGTGCAAAATCCCGATGAGCTATCGGCCGGGTATGGATTTTTGGACGGAGCGGCCACCTTGGAGGGCTATCTGTTTCCGGACACTTATTTTTTTAAAAAAGATATCACGGCCGGAGGCATAATTGAAAAGATGCTGGATAATTTCAACAAAAGACTGACGCCCGAAATGCGTGCCGAAATCGGAAAACAAAACAAGCCGATAGCGGATATCATCACTATGGCCAGTATCGTGGAACGGGAAGTCGGATTGTTCGAAGATCGCGAGCTGGTCAGCGGATTGTTTTGGAACCGCATCGCGATTGGCCAGCCATTGCAAAGTGATGCGACGCTGACCTATATCCTGGATGATGAGATCGGCCAGCATACGTTGGAACAAACGATGATCGATTCCCCTTATAATACTTATCGCAATAAAGGTTTGCCGCCCGGTCCGATTGCCAACCCCGGCTTGGCTGCGATTAAGGCTACGCTATATCCTAAAAATTCTGAATATAATTATTTTCTCAGTGATCCAAAAACCGGCCGGACCATTTTTTCCAAGACTTTCGAAGAACACGTTTCCAACAAAGGTAAGTATGGACTATAAATCGGTCGGAATCAGGCGCGGGATAAAAAAACTTTGCTGAAGGGCAAGGTTTTTTATTTTGGATAGCGGCGCGGGTTAGCCTTGACAAATATATCCATTATGTGATAATATTGTTTGAACTAAAAAATTTAACTATTGGATATGCAAAAAAGCAATAAATTAGGCGCAAGTGAGGCAAAAAATAGCAAGCCAGGGTTTCTTGACTTGGCAAGTTTTTTATTATCTGGCTTGCCGCAACGGTCGCAAGAAATCGTAAAGAAAAGATTCGGTTTGGCTGATAGTGGAATCGAAACATTGGAGAAAATCGGAAACAGCTATGGCATAACGCGGGAAAGGGTGCGCCAGATAATTACTTATGCTATCAAGAAAATAGCTGAACTTTCCGATGCCGCTGAATTCAAGCAAGCTGAGGAAAGGATAATTTTGGAAATATCCCGAAGGGATGGTATAATAAGTGAAGAAAAATTAATTGAAAAGCTTGGCTCAGACAATTTGAACGAAGCCAATTCAATCATATTTTTCGCGGTTTGTTCCGATAGGATAGTCGGAATCGAGGAAAAGGAATTGACAAAAAAATCCTGGGCCCTTTCGAAGGAAGTGATGGTAAAAGTGAAGGACGTGGCTGGTATTGCAAAGGAAGTTTTGACCGTTTCAAGCACTCCGCTGGCTGATATCGAAATGGCTGAAAAAGTTATGGTCAGGAAAAGGGAACTTTCCAGGAACCAAATTTTGAATTATCTGGATGTATTGACGGAAATTTCAAGGAATAAATTCGGTCGCTGGGGTTTTTCCAAATGGATGGAGATAAACCCGAAAGGAACGCGGGAGCGGATCCATCTGGTTCTGAAAGAAAAAAAGAAACCGTTGCATTTTACGGAAATTGCCAAGCTTATCGATGAATCGGGAATCAGCAAGCGGAAATCCCATCCGCAGACGGTGCATAATGAATTGATAAAAGACAGCAGGTTCGTCTTGATCGGCCGGGGTATATATGCTTTACGGGAATGGGGTTATGCTCCCGGCGCTATCAAAGATGTCCTGGAGGAAATCCTCAAAAAAAGCGGTCGGGCGATGACGAAAGAGGATATTTTAGCGGAAGTGGATAAATTACGGCAGGTCAAAAAGACTACGGTGATGATAAACTTGAATAATAGTGACAGTTTTTCCAAGGTTGACGGGAAATACGATTTGAAAGACAGGCGGCGGATTTCGTAAAATAGACAGTCCAAGCGTGAGTCAATTTGCAACGGCAAATATTAAAAATAAAAAATGGACACGTATATCGACATATTAAAAAGTTTCTGGCAACCCTTCTCCCAGTTTTGGTGGATCATATTGCCGGTGGCTTTTTATTTTATTTTTGAAATCATCTGGAAGGATTTCGTGCAGAATAATTGGCTGGGTTCGCTGGAGTGGACGATGCTTGAAATCATCCCACCGAAGGACCTGGAAAAAGGTCCCAAGCCGATGGAATCCGTCTATCAAGGTTTGTGCGGGGTATTGACTACGTTCAATACTTTTGACGAATGGGTAAGTGGAAAAACCACTGACCGTTTCAGTCTTGAACTGGTCAGCTTGGGAGGCGAGGTACATTTCTATGTCCGGGTGCAGAAGAGGTTGTATAATTTGGTGGAGAGCCAGATTTATGCGCAATATCCCGGAGCGGAAATCAGGGAAGTGGAGGATTATATGAGGAATTTCCCGCGCGTGGTGCCTAACCGCGATTGGGACTTGTGGGGTTCGGATATCGTCTTATCCGGTCCTGATCCATTTCCGATCCGCACTTATGATAAATTCGAAGAAGATATCACCGGTACGATGATAGATCCGATGGCAGGTTTCGTGGAATTATTCGCTTCGGTGCCGCCAGGACAGAATTTGCTTTGGCAGATGGTTATTTTTCCTGAGCCGGAACCTTGGAAAAAGAATCAAATGTCATACGTGCAGAAAGTAGCCGGTCGTGAAAAAGGTGAGAGTGGTGGGATATTGCAGGATTTAAAAGATATTTTTGCCCATCTTTTCTCGGCTTTCTTGGGTCCGGTGGAATTTCCCAAAAAAGCCAAAAAGGAAGAACAGCCGCTGGCTTTCCGTTTGACTCCGAACGAGACCGAGCAACTCAAAGCGCTGGAAGAGAATCTGAGTAAGAATACCTACCGGGTCAAAATGAGGATGCTCAATATCGGCCTTAAGGAAAATTTCGAAAAGACTTTGCATACGGCTTTTTTTGGGGTGTTACGGCAATTCAATGATTTGAATTCCAATAATCTCAAGCCGGACAATACCAAAACAGTCGCTAATTTCGTGGCTGTGGATTCGCGCGTGCAAACTATGAAAAGAAGGATTTATAACCGTTATCGCAACAGGAATATGGACGGCAATAAATTCGCTTTTTCCGTTACGGAATTAGCCACTGTTTATCACTTGCCGGATATGGGGGTTATGACTCCGGCTCTCCCAAGAGTCGAATCCAAAAAGGGCACGCCTCCGTCCAATCTGCCGATCGGATGACGCGGATAAGGAAATAGTTTTCTTAGCAATATTGATATATAATTCGGATAAAAATCATAAATAAATATGCCAGAAATAAATTTTTTCGCCAAAACCAATTTTAGGAACCAAGAGCGTGTATTCGGTATCAAGCGCGATGACCGGCGGCGGCATATGTATGTCATCGGAAAGACTGGAATGGGCAAATCCAATCTTTTGGAAAATATGGCTATCCAGGATATCCGTAATGGGGAGGGTGTTTGTGTGGTTGATCCGCATGGGGAATTTGCCGAAAAAATGCTGAAAGCCGTTCCGGCCAACCGGATAAACGACGTGATTTATTTCAATCCGTCGGATGCGGAATTTCCGATCGCCTTCAATATTTTGGAATCGGTGGATGACGATAAGAAAAATCTGGTCGCCTCAGGTATGATGGGAGTGTTTAAAAAAATCTGGCCGGATGTGTGGAGCGCCCGGATGGAATATATTTTGAATAATACTATCCTGGCTCTTTTGGATTATCCCGGGTCGACGATGCTGGGCGTCAACCGGATGATGATGGACTTGGATTACCGTAAGCGGGTCTATCCGAAAATCAAGGATCCGGTAGTCAAATCTTTTTGGATCAACGAATTTGACAAATGGGAGGACAAGTTCCGCAAAGAGGCGGTGGCGGCGATCCAGAACAAAGTCGGCCAATTCCTCTCCTCTTCCGTCATCCGGCACATCGTCGGCCAGCCGAAATCCACTATCGATATGCGGGATATTATGGATAACCAAAAAATCCTGATTGTGAATTTGTCCAAGGGGCGGATCGGAGAGGATTCGATGCGCTTATTGGGCGGGATGATAATTACCAAGATCCAATTGGGCGCGATGGGACGGGTCGATATGCCGGAAGAGCGGAGAAAAGACTTTTACCTATATGTGGATGAATTCCAAAATTTCGCGACAGAGTCTTTTGCTAACATACTTTCGGAAGCGAGAAAGTACCATCTGAATCTGATTTTGGCGCATCAATACATTAATCAGCTTATTTTCGACGGCAATGGCACGGTACGGGACGCGGTTTTTGGCAATGTCGGCACTATTGTTTCTTTCCGGGTGGGTGCGGAAGATGCGGAGCACTTGGAAAAAGAGTTTGAGCCGGTGTTTATGATGAATGATATCGTAAATTTATCCAAGTATCATATTTATCTGAAATTGATGATCGACGGCGTGGCGGGAGACGCTTTTTCAGCCACCACTTTGCCGCCGCTGGACCTTGGCAATGTCGAGGGTGTCGAGGAAAAGGTAATCCGCGTGACCCGTGAGCGGTATGGCAAATTAAAAGCGGAAGTCGAAGATCGGATAGCCCGTTGGAGCGGGATGGAGGTTTTTAAAGAATCTCTTGAGCCCGGTCCGGAAGAATTGGGCGATATGGATACGGACTTCGTAAAGGCCCCGGCGGTTGTCAGTAGAAATGTGGCTGAAGCGGCTGGTAATAACAAAGTTTATCCGAAGGTTCAAAATTATTCCGATAGGGAAGCGATTAAAAAAGTTTATCCGACTGCAAGTATCATAAGCAATCCTGCCGCTCCGGTTCAAAAAAGCGTTCCAAAAGCGGAAGCCGTTCCTTTGCCCGTTGCCAAACCTGAAGCGCCCAAGGAGATGTTCTCCGCTGTTTGTGCGACTTGCGAAGAACCGATCTTGGTGCCGTTCAAACCGGATCCTTCCCGTCCGGCTTTTTGCCGCGAATGTCTCAAGGATCACCAGCGTTTGATGGCCAGAAGGAAAATGTCCGCTGAAAAGGAGGAAGATCAGGTTAGAGGCACGCAGCCGGCCCCAGCCAAGACCGTGCCACCTGCCAAAGAGAAAAGCGCTCCTGTTTCACAACAGGTGGTGTATGCGCCGGAAGACAAACCGATGAGTTTGTCCCAGATGTCGCATATCGCTCCAAAAAAATTCAAACCGCAAAGGCAAAAGCCGAATGTCAATTTGAGCGAAGTGCGGGCATTGTTAAATGTGAGCAAACAACACGATGATGAGAAGTAATAGTTATCTATCAGGGATCCGCCGCTCCTCGGTTTTTTTCGGGATCGTCTTGTTTCTCGCATTTTCTTTTTTTGTGGCGTGGTTCGTGGTTAGGACCGGAGAAGAAATTGTCAATAAGACGCCCCAATCGAAAATTTATGATACGCAGAAAGAGGCTCAGAAGATGCTAGAGGGTAAAAAATGATAAATTGGAAGTGCAAAACGCGCACGTAGCCTTTTTTGCCGGTGGCTGTGGATAACTTCTATAGAACGGCGGATATTTTTATGCTATAATTAAAACTGAAGGATGGGCTTGGCGTGGATTGTGGCAGTTCAAACAAAAATTAAAACAAAAAAATGTTTTCCCAATTGAAATCTAAAATCAATCTTGATACTGCAAAAAACAGGCAAAGACGTAAGCTGTTTGTAGCTGATTTATATATTGTTTTTAAAAACAAATTGTTTTTTTTATTAGCTCTGATTGTGGCTGTAAGCGGCTCCGTATTTTTCTTTAATACCCAAGCCGTTAGCGCTGATTTATATACGAAATTACTTATTCATTCTGACGGAGACGCCTCAAGTTCGCAGCACAATATAACTTCTTATAATAATCCGGTTTTTGATGCGGCTACGAAGAAATTTGGAGGTTCATCAATTAAATTTAACGGGAGTGGGAGCTATTTGAATTCCTCGGATAGCGATGATTGGAGTTTTGACAGCGGTGATTTTACCATTGATATGTGGGTGAGATTTGATTCTGTCGATAATACTTGGAGTGCATTGGCCGGTCAATCAGGATTGGCTCCGACAAGAGGTTGGGCGCTTGCCTATAATAATACCAATGGTTTGGCATTCCAACATAGCACTAATGGTACGGATTGGATAACGGATTATTTCGCTTGGACTCCTAGTGTTTCAACTTGGTACCATATCGCGTTGGTTAGGACAGGGGATAATTTAAAGGCTTTTGTAGATGGTTCTCAAATCGGAAGTGACGCGAGTATGACAGGAGTTATATATAATAATACTTCTAGTTTGGGCATCGGGACATACGGTGACTATCTAGGTGATTATCTGAATGGTCGGATTGATGAATTCAGGATTTCAAAAGGTGTCGCCCGTTGGACATCCGGATTCACCCCGTCAACTTCAAGTTATGCGACTGATGCTAATACTAAATTGTTGCTTCATTTTGATGGGGACTCATCTGGCCAAAATCATGATATGACTTTCAATGGGGATATGGATTCGAATGCCGCTAATTCCAAATTTGACGGCAGTTATTATTTCGATGGCAATGGCGATTATTTGAGTCTTCCGGATAGCGATGATTGGAATTTTGGCGGTGGTGATTTTACGATTGATTTATGGACAAAATTTAATTCATTGACCGATCAGGGTATATTGGGGCAACAAAATTTATCCGATAGTGCTAATAATAGATTTATTCTGTCATTTAATAATTTGCAAAAAAGACTCTATTTCAATATTTCATCAGGAGGTCCATTGATGACGATGTACACATCATGGAATCCATCGGCCAATACCTGGTATCATTTGGCGGTTAGCAAGAATAATGGCGAGTGGCATATGTTCATAAACGGAGCTGCGCAGTATATCGAGGGGAATACTAATATACAAATGCCTGATTTAAATGGAATTTTAACGGTAGGTCACCATATCACAGGGTCAGGAGCGGATTTATATTATAACGGATATATAGATGAATTGCGTGTCTCAAAGGGTGTCGCCCGTTGGATTGATAATTTTGCTGTTCCAACCGTTCCTTATGAAAATGATAGCGTGTATCTCCCGGCTGTCACTACGGTTTCCATCGCCAACCTCAACTCCATCACCGCCACCGGCAACGCCAACCTCACCGCCACCGGCGGCGAGAATCCGGAAAGGTTCATCCAGTATTCCATCGTTTCCAAC
>Ga0172380_10005941_pt1 | contig 14474 bp, 12 predicted proteins | sample Leawe162metaG_FD_119747 | JGI IMG/M metagenome (GOLD analysis project Ga0172380, IMG submission 119747) | Leachate microbial communities from a municipal landfill in Southern Ontario, Canada - Leachate well 162 metaG | ecosystem: Engineered > Solid waste > Landfill > Unclassified | place...
ACGACGAGGATTGGACCGGTCCTGGACAGGGATTGCGCCATGCTGGGCGGAATTTTCCCCCACGATGCAAGGGCGCGCGGCAACAGGTATTGGACAACGAGCAGCACCATGATGCATGCAACACCGATCGCCAGGGTTGTCATATTGGTACGTGGCACCGCTTGGGCTATATGTGCAAGCAACTCGTGAAAGTGCTCGGTCTGAGGTAGCCTCACACCGAGCAGATGTTGGACCTGGCTCAGCGCGATGATGAACGCTGCGGCGCTGCTGAATCCAGAGAGCACCGGATGGCTGAGAAATGTCGTCAGAACACCCAGCCGCGCCATACCCATCGCGATCTGCATCAGACCGACAACCAGTGCGGTGGCAGTGGCAATCACCAGGTAGCGCGAAGAACCGGGCTCTGCGAACCCGGCGACACCATAGGCGATGAGCAGCGATACCATCGCAACAGGTCCGACAGCGACAAACCGACTGCTGCCGAGCAACGCATATGCCACGAGTGGCAGCAGACTGGCATAGAACCCGTACTGTGGCGGCAAACCGGCAAGCAATGCATATGCCATTCCCTGTGGGATGAGCAGGGTCGCCACGATCACACCCGCGAGGGCATCACCAGGCAGATACCTGCGCTCATAGCGCGCAAGCCAGCCAAGGGAGGGGATGTGGCGCTTCATCCCTGAAAGGAGGCCGGTAAGCGCCTTCACAGCCGGCTCTTCGCGTTATTCATGCCATCCTCGCTGGATCAATCGGCGACAACTGAACGACAATGAGTACCATGACATACATGCGTACGCCGCAGAATGATCTAGCGGATGGTGAACCGTTCCAAGACCAGGATCAGGATGATGATCGCACCCGCAAGGCCGATGGCGAACACGGAACGCGGCAGATGCAGCAGATCCGGCAGCATGACCTTACCGAAGTCCCCCCATGTCTCCACCGTCCGCCTGCTCCATCCGGAAAGTTCGGCGTAGATCCAGGAACCAGCGACCAGGCCCGACATCCCGAAGATAGCGTCCCAACTTCCTTGCCCGAGAGCGGCTGCCGCTGTCCCAGGACAATAGCCCAGCAGCGCGAAGCCGGCGCCGAACACCAGTCCGCCGATGGCATTGGCTCCGATTCTCGTCGGCTTGAGATGCAGATTCACCTTGCCGAAGTGATGCAGCGTAAGGACTCCGGTCATGCCTACGACGATCGCGGTCAGCATGACCTTCGCGACCGTGAAGTCCTGGAGCAGCAGTTGGCCGATGAGCACGTTGTATTTTCCGACGCCGCCTTTTTGCAGGAGGAAGCCAAATACCAGACCGAAGAGCAGCCCGGCCATCAACTGAGATGCCGCATCCACCGACGAATCCGTTGGTTTGGCCGGGTTCGGGAGTTGAGCGCTGGCATCAGTCATGATTCCTCACAAGGTATAAAGCGGGAATGCCACCGCGACACCGCCAATGAAAAGGCAGATCACGGTGATCCATGCACCAGGGTTGAGCTGCATGGTGCCGCTGATGCCGTGGCCGCTGGTGCAACCTCCAGCCAACCGAGCGCCATATGCCATGAGGAGGCCGCCAGCGAACCCGATCAATGCACGCACTGCGATGCCCTCGCCGAACCGCTCGCTCCACATGGACGGCAGCCATTCGTTGGTGAACTCGCCACCTGACAGCGCGGCTATCGCACCGCCTGCGATGGTGGCCACCATGAAGACGTATTCCCAACTCACGCGTGGCGGCTTCTTCACGAAATACGGCAGCGCTTCCATATGCCTTGGCACGATGATCTTGCCGATGAACCCGGCAATATGCGCATAGAACGAGGAAGCACCGATCGGTTTGCCGGAGAAATAGAAGGTCATCCATGATAGTACGCCGATCTCTGCGCCTACGACATACGGCGACCAGGCTGGTCCGTCATAATCGAGGGCGTTCACGCCCGGCTCCGCTGCGATCGCAACGGACACGGTCAACACGACAAGACCGCTCAGGCGGGCGAACCTCATCATTGTCTTCCTCATTTCGACTCTTTGTCCTTGGCTCCTTCGACCGGGAATCCCGCTTCTTCCCAGGCCTGCCAGCTTCCTGGGACATTGCTGACGCTTTCGAAGCCTGCGCGTTGAAGAAGGCTGGTCGCGATGCTCGCGCGATAGCCGCTGTCGCAATATACCGCCGTCGGTATTAGACGGTCCAGTTTCTCGAAGTTCTCATTCAGCTCCCCCAGGAAGACATGACGGGCATTCGGGATGTGACCGCTCGCCCATTCCTCCGGCGATCGGATATCGATCAACTGCAGACCACTCCCCATGTCCTTGATTTCATGAACCGTCATCTGCCTGACCGCCTCCAACGGAAGTCCGGCGTTGCTCCACGCCGTCATTCCGCCGACAAGATAGCCTGCGAACCGTGAATATCCGGTGCGCATGAAATACCGTACGATGTCATCGAGTTGATCATCGGACTCAAGGACCAGCAGAAGCGCTTTCTCCGGGTCCAGCAGCCACCCGGCCCAGATCGACAGCATCGGCCTGCCACCTATGTTGATCGCCCCCTTGATATGCCCTCCACCAAAAGCCAGCATCATGCGGGTGTCGATCAGAACATTGTCCTTCTGCCTGGATGCATCGGCAAATGACTTCGGGGGGAGGCCGCGCACGTTGGGGAGGTTACCAAGGATGTCCGCGCCTTTCACGTTCAGCTTCTTCATCCGGGGATAGTACGTCGGCGTGGGCGGAGCTGTCGACAGCGCGTAGTCGGTGAATGGTTTCACGTGGTCGAACTGCAGGAACGCATTGAAACGCCGCTCATGACCGATTGTGCTGCTGAGCCGGTCGCCGATGTCGGCACCGCACGGTGAACCTGCGCCGTGACATGGATATACAATGACCCCGTCGTCCAGCTTCAGATAGAAGTCGCGCAGGGTGTGGAAGAGCTGCCCCGCCAATTTCTCCGCCTCAGCGCTTCCGAGGAGATCCGGGCGCCCAGCGGAATTGACGAACAGCGAATCCCCACTGAGCACCCCCCAGGGCGCGCCCGGGTGGTCCTCATCCGCAAGAAGGTATGCCACCAGTTCCGGTGTGTGGCCCGGTGCATGCCGGACCGTGACCAAGACCGAACCGAACTTGAAGCCATCCCCATCCATGATCTTCTCATGGTCGAAACCGTACCGGGCGCCCCCTTCGTGACTCAGATATATCCTTGCCGATTCGATCCGGGCGCACAATTCGCGCGCACCGCTGACGAAATCGACATGTACGTGCGTTTCAAAGATGTGCGTGATCGACACCTTCTTCTCACGTGCCAACTGGAGATAGCAGTCCACGTCTGGTCTCGGATCGAAGACGGCCGCGACACCTTCAGCATCATCTCCGACAAGGTATGATAGTTGGGCGATTCCCTCGGTCTTGATGCGCTCGAAAATGAGGGCCATGGGTTGATCCTTTCGGCTGAGTTGCGCGCGTCGTCGCGCCGAGCAGGATTCTCTATACACGGCGACAAGCCTCGCCATGGGGCATAACCCGAACATGGTAAAGCCGAAGCCGCTTGCCGACGCCATCAAAACACCGGAATGCATAGCAGAGTCGGATTCCCTGCACCAGATTGGGGTATTCACCCCACTTCTTAACGGGATTCGTTTCCAGTACATTCACAAGAATGCGCAGAAGTCCAGGCTTCCCGTATCTCAATCTGACCTTCTTCCTCTTCACCACCATGGCCATCGTGGGCTGCACGAACCGCAATGGCCAGTCTCCGTCGGCCGACCAGGTTCGCCCGTCTCAGAACCGCATCTCCACCGACCTGATCATCCTGACCCCCTCTCCAGACACGTCCGGCAGTGTCGCCACACCGTCCTTCCCATCGATCAGCAGACCGGACATCCAAGCGATCAAGTCGATGCCGAATCTCCTGGATTCAGCTGGATGCCCCACCCAGGTCACCTGCGTATCAGCGTTCACCGATGTCATGCCGCTGTCAGGATCGGCCCTCTTGATGACGACCTGGACCGTGACGTGGTCCGCGCATGTGCCCAAATGGACGGAACCTGGTTATCGCGATCGCCGACTGTCCAGGATCGAATCCTGTCATGAGGGCGATCATGACCGATGATGGCGCATGAGCCTGGTTGATCATCTGGATCAACGAATGCATCTCGATGCACCGGCGCCGATGCGGCAGGCGTATGTCACCGCCATGTTCGAGGAAATCGCCCCGCGCTACGACGCATTCACACGCTGGTTCAGCTTCGGCATGGACGTGGGGTGGAAGCGCGGATTGGTGGCAGGGGTCGTACGCCACGCACCGGTCGATGCGACGACCATCCGAGATTGCGCTTGCGGCACCGGGGATCTGGCCGTGTCTCTCGCGATGGCGGTCCCGACCGCCAGGGTCGAAGGGATCGATGCGGCCATTGGCATGATATCACGCGCGCAACCCCACCCGCGCGTGGCCTACAGGTTGGGCGATGCCACCCGTCTATCGGACCCCGACGCCAGCATAGACATCGTCAGCATCGGCTACGGCCTTCGCAACTTCCCAGATCACCGCGCCATGCTGGTGGAAGTGGCGCGCGTGCTGCGACCAGGCGGGATCGTCGCCATCCTTGAATTCACCAAACCCTCCTTTCCACCATGGCGCTGGGTGCTGCTCGCCTATCTCTGGGCGGCCGGCATGGCGTGTGGCTGGTGGCTGCACCGCCATGGGCCGGTGTATGGCTACATCGCCCATTCCATCGCCCGGTTCGTCACCCGACGGCAACTGGTCGCCGACTGTGCCGCCGCCGGTCTGGACACGGTTCACGAGGGCAGTGCGCTGGCTGGTGGCATGTGCATGATCGTGGCTCGAAAGTCCATCCAAGAGTCGCCTCTGCTCCCCCTCCCATGTCCATGAATCATCATGGTCCTGTGCCGGTCCTGGAAACGGATCGCCCCGCCCAATGGGCCAGGATCGTGGCGACCCGGGATGCCATCAAGGGTCGCCATGCAGGCCGGAGCGGACACGCGACTCGGCAGATGGAGATGCGGTAGGGTATCACCCCATTGTCTGATGCTGCTGGGAATCGCACATTCATCTTCCGGTAATTTCACCGAACCCCACTGGCGTCATGCATGAACAAAGCCGTTCCAATCATCCTGCTCATCGTCGGCATCGCCCTGGTCATCCTTGGGATTGCCGCCATGGCACAATCCTTCTCCGGCTTCCACGAAAGCCTCACCGGTTCGCCCATCGATACGTCGATTTGGATGCTGACCCTCGGTCTGGTGTCGATATCGGTCAGCTGGTACGGGCTTATCCACGGGTCAAAGGAAGCAGCCTGATCTGCACGAGACCCCGAGGTCCTGTCGCCCGCGATCGGTATGACCCAGCCATCTCCATCTGAGGACGGACCATGCACGCTTGGATCACCGCTCTCGGTCATGCTTTGCCAGGCCGGCCGCTGCCACAGGCCGACATCGTCGCCTGGCTGCAACGTCGACTCGCCCCCGGGACTGATCCGGAACGCCTGCGTCGCTTCGCAGCGCACGCTGGCGTCGATCACCGTCACGCAGCCATGGATCTGCTGGGAAAGGAGGGTGAGGAGATCTATCCAATCGGACGACCCCATGCCGATACGCTCGCACGCAGCCGCGCCTTCGCCCGGCTGGCAGCACCGCTCGCGGCTGCCGCCGTCGCGGCAGCCTGCCCGGATGGCCTTGGGCGGATCAGCCATCTCGTCGTCGCCACCTGCACCGGTGCCGTGGCACCCGGTCTTGATCTCCAGCTCGTCGGGTGCCTGGGTCTTCCGAATACGGTACGTCGGACCATGGTCGGTTTCATGGGCTGCTATGCCGCCATGCCTGCGCTCCGCGTGGCGGTCGACGCTGTCCGCGCCGATCCTTCAGCCCGGGTCCTGGTGGTCTGCTGCGAACTGTCCTCCCTGCACCTGCAGACCGGTCCTGATGACGGTGCGTTGATCGCCGCATGCCTGTTCGGCGATGGCGCTGCGGCAGCGGTGGTGGAAGGCGCTCCGTCGGGAGCCAGGCTACGGGTCGTCCGCGACGCCTGTGCCGTAGCACCGGACAGCAGCGATGCGATGGCGTGGATCGCCGCCGCCGATGGATTCCGCCTCCGCCTCACCTCACATGTCGCCGAAGCGCTGGGCTCGGCACTGCCGAGCCTGACCGATGTCCTGCTGTCAGGGATTCCGCGCGGGGAGGTGCGCTGGATCGTTCATCCCGGAGGACCGCGTATCCTGGACGGGACTGAACGAGCGCTTGGATTGCCAGGCACAGCCCTCAACGACAGCCGGGCGGCTCTCGCGGCTGCAGGGAATCGCAGCAGCGGAACGGTCCTCGCCATCCTCGCAGACGCCTGTCGGAACCCATGGTCGGGACCGGTAGCGGTCTACGCATTCGGCCCTGGACTCACGGCTGAGGGACTCCTCCTCGAGCGATGCTGAAGGCGCGAGGGGCTGCCGCCGGTCGTGTCGCTGGGCCCATTACATGGGCCCAGCCCGCCTGCGGCGGGTACCGGCACGAAGTTCGAATCCCGGCGAGTGCGCCATGACCCAATCCCGTGAGAGCCGGGGTTAGGTGTGTTGGGCGATGCGCCTTCGAGATGGCGAAAATCCGCCGTTCCTCATCGGTTCCCCCAATCTGGACCTACCGCTTCGTCGGAGGCGGGCTCATTAGGCTGAACCGGGCGCGCTCCTCGTAGTTCAGCAGATGCACGTAGTGCTCATGGACCATCTGCGTCGTCGAGTGCCCAAGCCAGCGGTCTTCCTCCCCGGCGCTGTGGCCGACCTGCAGCAGGCGCAGGCGGAGGCGTGCCGCATTTCCTTGAACGCGAGGAACGGAGCGCCATCCGTCGTTCATGGCAGGTACCAGTAGCCGAAGCAGTGCGTCTCGTGGCGCGGGCCGCGGGTTGTCAGCGCCGCCGGCGGCTGCCAGCCGTCGGGGATGAGCATGCCGGTGCTGATGATGGCGGCGGTCATCGCCATCTTCGCCCGGGCATGCTGCTGGCCCTCGGCTGCCTGCGCTTCTTCCATCTCACCCTGGCCTCGCCTTGGACACCGCGGGTCATGCTCGGGCTCAATGCCGGTGTGGTCGGGGTGCCGGGCGCAGCGTGGTGGTCGCCGATCGGCAGCGAGGCCGTCCATGCCCCGATCAGAGCGCCGCCACACCGACTGGAGGGCTTGCTGACAGGGGCAGGGTTGTCAGTAATCAGAAAGCTCAGCAAGGCGGGAAATTGCGCCACGCGTCGCGATCGCCCAGAGGGTGACTGAGTCTACTTGATCTGGCAGGTGGCTTCGGTGGCGAAGGCCTTGTCGACGCGGACGACGCGGCGGTTGTAGGTGTCGTTGACGTAGAGGTGCTGCTCGCTGACGCCGACGCCGCTCGGCCAGGCCAGCGGGATCTCGGGGCCCGGGGGCGGCTTGCCGGCCGCCAGCGGGTTGACGTACTGCGCATCGAAGTTGCCGTAGGCGCCGATCGAGGCGATCAGGTTCCCCGAGTTGTCGTAGAGCAGCACGCTCGTGGCGAAGGCGCTCGGCATGGCCAGCCGGCCATAGCGGTCGACATCGAAGCGCGGCACGCGGCAGACGCAGGTCGAGGAATTGCCGCCGGGTCCACCGCCGCTGAGCGGTCCCAGGCCGCTGTAGATGTTCAGCGCATTCTCGGCGGCGAGCTTGCCGTCGAGATCCAGCTTCGGCGCCGACGCCTGCTTGGCTTCGCTGTCCTTGATGCCGAGGATCGCACCGCCCGTGGGTCCGAACTTCACGATGCTGCCGTACCAGCGCGTGCCGACCGCGTCGCCGGCTAGGAAGGCCGGGGCCTTGAAGCCCTGCGGCTTGACGTCCTGGCCGAGGTAGATGTTGCCGCGCAGATCGACGCGGATGCCGCCGCCGGAGGCGGTGATCGGGCCGATGATGGCCGTGCGCAGGTCGGGCGGATAGCCCTTCAGCGCCTCGCCCTTGGCCGGGAACTTGCCATCCAGGTACTGGCCCTTCATCGGCTTGCCATCCGCGCCGAAGCCGCCCACGGCGTAGACCGGCCAGTCGTACATGAAGGAGATGTAGACTTCGCCGTTGGGGCCGACGCCCAGGCCCTTCTCGCAGTTGCCGACGCCGTAGCGGCTGTAGATGAGCGGACTGAGGATGTGCGTTCCGCTGGGATAGGGCATGGGCTGCAGATTGCGATCCAGGCGCTCGAGCGGACCGCTGAAGCTCTCGCCGGTGCGCACGTAGAGCAGCCCGTCGTGGCCGACGGCGAGATCCACCGCCGCCAGCGCCTTGCCGTCCTTGCGCTTGAGCACGCCGCCGGCGCCGGTCTTGCCATCATAGCGCCAGATCAGGTTGCCGCCGTCGGCGACGTACAGCTCATCGCGCTGGTAGTCCACCGCCAAGCGGTTCCAGTCGATCTGCGCCTCGGGGCGGCGCTTGAAGGAGGTCTGCAACGGTTCCAGGGCCGCGCCGGTGTCGGCCAGCGCGAGCATGCCCTCGGGCAGGCCGGCGATCCACACCGTGGTCTTGCCGCCGCCGCTGGTCACCGTCAGGCGGGGGCTGACCTTGTTGGGGAACTTGTCGTACAACGCCACCGGCTTGGCGCCCGGCGCGAAGCCGTCGAACTTCTCGATCGCCATGGCATGCGTGTTCCAGCCGTTGCAGACCAGACGCAGGACATAGAAGGCGCCGCTGGTCGGGTGCACCACGATCTGCTGCGGATTTTTCACCGCGACCTCGCCGAGCTGCTTGCCGTCCTCGCTGAACACCACGACGCGGTTCTGGTCGCGGTCGGGCACATAGACGTTGTTCTTGGCATCGCAGCCGACGAAATGGATAGGGCCGCTGCGGCCGTAGTTCTTGAAGCCTTCCTTCGCCCATTGACCGTCGTAGGCCATCGGCAGGGTGACGAAGAGCTGCATGGCGCTGCTGCCGTCCAACCGCATGCGGTAGACGCCGCCGAGCGGGAAGCGCGGGTCCTCCTTCCGGCGCTTCTCCTTGTTCGGCACCGGCCCCGCCAGGTACAGCCACTTGCCGTCAGGCGAGGCCGAATAGCAATCGACACCCTCCTGATAGTGCCAGGGATGGCCGTAGTGGTTGTTGTTGGCGTCCTTGGCATCGAAGACCGGCACCGGCCGCTGCTTGGTGCCGAAGGCCGCGCCCTTGACACTGCCGTCGGCGCGCAGCGCGTAGACGTCGTTGCGATCGGCGAAGATGATGCCGCCGGTCTTCGAGGCGGCGACCAGGGCGGCGCCCGGACTGCCGTAGAAGTCGGGATTCAGGCACGAATAGTTGGTCGGCCGCCAGACCTTCTCGGCGGCGTCCCAGCGCGCCACGTTCTTCATCGACTCGGGCGGCAGGGTGGCGGGGAACGGCGCGACCTCGCGCAGATAGCGGCCCTGCCCGTCGTAGACGCGGACGGTGCGCGCCCCCTGGTTGTGCGTGCCGGCATACGAGCTGACGTAGAGGTTGCCGTCCTCGTCAGCGGCCAGCCCGTCGACCGAGCCGAAGGTGTAGGGATCCTCGCCGATGAAGCGCCCGAACTTGAACTGCGATCCGGCGCGGACCCGCACGGTGTACGGACCCCCTGCCGCCGGCTTGCCGAAGTCATCCTTGCCGTCCCAGGCCAGCGTCTGCGCCAGGCCGGCCTTGAGCGGTTCGGGCGGCGGCTTCTCGCCGCCCAGCACGCCGGCGGCCAGGTGCCGCACCACCTCGCCCTTGGCGCCCAGCACCGCCACTTCGATGTCGGTCCTGGCGCCGACCGTGAAGGTGATGGTGGCGCCGGTTCCGGCGGGCGCGGCCTTGGGCGGCTGGGTGAAGGACACGTCCGCCGCTGGCAGCAGGCAGGTCAGCAGGATCGCAGGCAGGATGTGGCGCATGGTCAGGTTCCAGGTTCGGGTGTTCTCGTCCGCAATCTCCGATTACTTCGCTTCGCAGGTCGCTTCCACCACCCAGGTCTTGTCGGCGCGCAGCACGCGCTTGTCGTAGGTGTCGATGACGTAGATGTGCCGGTCGCTCATGCCCGCCCCGGCCGGCCAGGCGAGCGGGAACTCGGGGATGGCCACCGCCGGCTTGCCGGCCTTGCCAGCCTCGGTGTCGGGATTGCGGTACTGCGAGTCGAAGTTGCCGTAGGCGCCGAAGTCGAGGATGGTGTTGCCGGCGTTGTCGACCAGCGTCGCGGTGTAGGTGGCCGCGTTGGTGAAGACGATCCGTCCATAGCGATCGACGTGGAAGCGCGGTACGCGGCAGACGCAGCTCGAGGCGTTGCCGCCGTAGCCGCCGCCGCTGAAGGGCGCCAGTCCCGGGTAGAGCGCGGTGGCGCCGACCACGGTCATGCCCTTCTCGCAGACGGTCCTCGGCCCTTCGGCGTTGGCCGGGTCGTCCGCCTTCACCGCACCGAGCACGGTGCCGCCGGAGGGCGGGAACTTGACGATGCTGCCGGTCCAGTTGGCGTAGGCCGGATCCTTCTCGAAGCCGGCCGGAGGGGTGAAGCCCTTGGGCACGAGCAGCATGCCGACGTAGATGTTGCCGGCCAGATCGACGCAGATCCCGCCGCTCGAGGCGGGAATGGGCCCGACCACGGCGCTGGTGACCTGGCGTTCCCCGGGCAGCTTGCTCGCCCAGGACTTGGCGTCGGGCTTGGGCAGCTTGCCCTCGAGGTAGCGCCCCTTGATCGGCCTGCCCTCGCCATCGAAGCCGGCGACGAAGTACTTGTTCCAGTCGTACATGAAGCTGACGTAGCTCTCGCCCTTCGGGCCTGCGCCCACGCCCTTGTCGCAGTAGCCGATGCCGTAGCGGCTGTAGATGTCCCACAGCTGGTGGCTGCCGGTGGGGAAGGGCAACGGTTTGAGGTCGTGGCTGTAACGCTCCAGCGGTCCGACATGGCCGTTGCCGGTGCGCATGTAGAGCGCCCCGTCGTAGCCAACGGCCATGTCCACGCACCAGAAGGGCTGGCCATCCTTCTTGAGCAGTCCACCCTGGCCGGTCTTGCCGTCGTAGCGATATGTGCGGGAGACGCCGTTGTTGGCGTAGACCTCGTCGCGCTCGGCGTCGACGACGATGCGGCCCCAGTCGAGCTGGCCACCGGGGATGGGCTTGAAGGCGGTGTCTGCGAGCGCGAGTTTCCCGTCGCTGTCCTTGATGCAGAGCAGGCCGCTGTCCGAGCCGATCCACAGCACCGGCGCATCGCCCGAGCGGCCCAGGCAGGAACCCACCCCGCGGCGCATGACGGCGACCTTGAGCGGCAGTTCGGCGGCGACCTTGGCCTCGCTGCCGCGGCCGACGATCTTCACCACCTTCAACTCCGACTTCTCCTGGGGCAGCGGCGTGGTCCGGCTCAGCACGTAGTAGGCGCCAGAGGTGCGATCGACGTGCACCCGCTCGGGCGAGGCGACCTTGGTGGCGCCGACCTTCTTGCCGGCGGCGTCGACCTCGACGATCTCGTGGTTGACCAGGTCGCCGATATGCAGGTGCCCCTTGGCGTCGGTGGCGGTGGCGTAGGCGGCGGTGCGGCGGTTCCAGGCGTTGGGCATCCAGAAGGTCTCGGGCAGCGCCAGGTCGTAGAACGTCTCGGGGTCGCCGGGCTTCGTGGCGTCCTGCCGGTAGATGCGGCCGTTGGGCCACTTGGGGTCGATCTCGGAAGCCTTCTTGGTGTCGTACTGGCTGCCGGCCACGTTGGCGTAGTAGAGGTATCTGCCGTCGGCCGAGACGGACAGCTGCGGGTCGTTGTGGCCGATCTTCACGCCGGCCTTGTCCGACCACATCGTGCCCGGGCCCGTGAGGTTGCCGCCATCGGCGTCCATCCGCCAGACGTTCGTACCCGAGATCATCACGAGCCCCACCTTCTTGGAGGCGCTGACCAGACGGAGTCCCGACACGGGATAGAGAGACGGGTTGCCGGAGGAGTAGCTGCGGGGCGTGAAGACCTTCCGTGCCGCGTCCCAGGAGGCCAGCTTGGCGACCGCCTCCGGCTTGCTGTTGGCGGCGAACGGGATCAGGGTGCGCAGGTACCGGCCATCGCCGCCGAAGACCCGCAGCGTCTGCGCCGACTGGTTGCAGTCGCTGGTCGTCGAGGTGATGTAGAGATCGCCGTCCTCGTCAGTGGCGATGGAGTCGATGGCGCCGAAGTTGTAGGGATCCTCGCCGATCATCCGACCGAATTTGACGCCGGTGCCGGCGCGGACCCTGACCGTGGTGGCGCCGGCGGCGGGCTTGCCGAAGTCGTCCTTCCCATCCCAGACGAGTTCCTGCGTCAGGCCCGGCTTCAGCGGTTCGGGCGGCGGGTTCTTGGCGCCGAGGACGCCGGCCGCCACGCTGCGTACGACCGTGCCGTCCTTGGCGAGGACCGCGACCTCGACATCGGTGGGCGCCGAGACCGCGAAGGTGATCTTCAGGCCGTCGCCGGCCCTGGTCGCGGTCGGTTTGGCGGTGAACGCCACCTCGCCAGCCACGGCGGTTGCCACGCTCAGGATCAGCACGAGGACGAGGCTTGGGCGCATGAGCATATCAGACTCCGTTTCCGGGTTGTCGCGTCCGCAGTCGCACCGGCACCAGTTGGCGCAGGCAGGCCGTGCCTGGGCGCTGGCGCAGATCCACCAGCCGTTGCAGGGCCGTCTCGGCCATGGTCATGGCGCTCCAGCATATCGCCGGCGCGGCGAAACCCTGGGGCAGGTGCGCGACGTAGGCCGGCTCGTACAGCTCCTCGATGCTCCAGCCGACCAGGTCGAGGTCCGTGCCCAGCACCAGCCCGTGCGCCTGGGCGGCCCGCGCCAGGCTCAGCGCGATGTCCCGCCACAGCGCCAGCACCGCCCGCGGCCGGTCGGCCCGTTCCAGCAGCGCGTGCGCCGCCGCGTCCATGCCCTGGCGGTCGGTGGCGACCACGCGCGACATCCGCGCACCGGCGTCGATCAGCGCCGCGCTCGCGCCGGCGAAGCGTTCGCGGGCATGCGCGCTCTCGCTGAGATTGCCGAACCAGCAGAGCTCGCGGTGTCCGCGCTGCAGCAGGTGCTGCGCGGCGAGGAAGCCGCCGCGGTAGTTGTCCTGCAGTACGGCGTCCACCGTCAGATCCTCCATCCAGGCGTCGATCATCACCGCCGGCAGGCCGATGCGCGTGGCGGCGGCGACCATCTCGCTGTCGAGCGTGTCGAGGACGACGCCGCAGGCCCGCGCCGCCCGCAGCTTGCCCATCACCGCCGGCACGCGGGCCTCCGCACCTGCCGCCACCGCCAGCAGCGACCAGCCGTGCTTCGCGGCGGCGGCCTGCAGGCCGGCCGACAGCTGCATGTGCATCTCGTCCCACCGCGCCGGCGGGTCGTCGCTGCCGAGGATGTAGGCCAGCGGCAGGCTGCGCTCGGGATCGTTGGCGCGCGCCAGCACGCGGTAGCCACGGCGCGGTTCCGCCGCTACCAGGCCAGCGGCCTCGAGCGAACCCAAGGCCCGTTGCACGGTGCGGATGGCCAGTCCGTGCTCGCGGCTGAGCTCGCGCACGGTCGGCAGGTACTCGCCGGCCGCGAAGCGTCCGCTGGCGATGGCCTCACGCAGGACGGTGGTGAGGTGGTTGGAGACGCGGCCGGTGGCGAGCATGATGGGCTGGGTGGGCAGGGGTGGTGACGTCAGAATGGCTGGCTGGTGCAGGCGACTTCACCAGCCGCCCGCGGGGCGAGGCGAATCGGAGGATGGAAGCAGGCTGTAGTGGCCATGGGATCGGGCCCCTGAGTTCGTGGACTACCCGAAAACGACTCTGTGTATTCTTTGTGACACATAGATCAGTCGAACATCCAGTAATGACTGGAATGAATGCTGACAATACCTTGCGACATCTGTATCACTGGTGTATGATACCAACCACGTAGTACAATGGCTATGTGCCCCCTCCTACACGGGTAACGGACTGCGCTCGTCCGCTCACATCACGTGGACGCCATCCACCGCAGTCCGTCGACCTCGGCCCTGACCATGAGGCCTCGGGCGATGACATCGCGCTCGATAATCCATCGCATGCCTGTTAGGGCGCCTGCGCCAGCATCGTCCGGCGCCACGCCTGGAAGCTTTCGACCTCCATGCACGGCATGGTCTGGTCGAGCAGGCGCTGTGGCATCGGCAGGGCGGCGTAGGCGTTCCATGCAGCCAGCGCACCAGCGCGATCCCCGGCCAGCTCGGCGCGCAGCGCCCGGGCGACCAGCAGCCAGGAGCCGGCCTCGCTCTTCCACACCATGCCGGTCACCCGGGCCTCCTGCGTCGGGTCGAGCGCTGCGGCGCAGACCGCCGCCATGCGTCCACCCCAGGCGTTTCCGGCGGCGGCCCCCTTCTCGAGTGCGCGGCGCAGGGCCTGCGCATCACCGAGCATCACGTCGACCATGGCAAGGCCGGGGCCCTGGGCGAACCAGGAATCGAAATCCCTGGGATCGAGGTTGCCGGTGACCTTCGGCCGCAGGGCCCGGGCCTCGTCCAGCAGGCCGGCCGCGAGCATGCCGAGCAGGCGCTGCAGGCGAACATCAGCAGAATGCTTC
>Ga0172380_10005942_pt1 | contig 14473 bp, 12 predicted proteins | sample Leawe162metaG_FD_119747 | JGI IMG/M metagenome (GOLD analysis project Ga0172380, IMG submission 119747) | Leachate microbial communities from a municipal landfill in Southern Ontario, Canada - Leachate well 162 metaG | ecosystem: Engineered > Solid waste > Landfill > Unclassified | place...
AGACTGGGATGACGAACAAATTTTTGTTCGAACAAGGGCATATTTCAATCAAGAAGCTGTGGAGTAGGATTCACTACCCGGCTATGGCCCGGTAACTTCGTGAACCGCCCGGTACGGACCCGCATGCCGGGTGGTGTGGGGGCTGGGGGAGAAAAACCCCCGGCTACCCGATTAATACAGCTCTGCCAGTGTTTAATTGCCATTATATGGCAGCATCATCCTCCTCAAAAAACTCGACTTCCGGAGCAAATTCCTGTGCAAGCAACGTATCAAAAGTTGGCAGATCGCGGGCAATCAAAATCCTCAGGATTATGGACTTCAGGATACTCTTCTGGCTGTCATCGCAATTTCGGAAAAACATTCTGATCAGGGCTTCAATGGATTCAATCGGGTCACCCTTGATCTCGGTGATCCTTTCCTCGCTGTTGAGTGCAAATATTGCCGGGTAACTGCCATCCGCATGAAACATCTTCATTGTCTGACGAACATTATTCTCGCCGATGGTGTCGCGTACGGTCGAAACGATTTCATTCAAGCCGTCAATCAACTGCGGCATTGTCTCTTCGAAGGTCGTAATGATATCCAGGCCGACACTCAAATTTTCCATCTGCTCGAGAAAAAACGGGATATCCTCTCCTCTGATAATTGATCCATGCTGCGGGGCGATCATCAAAGGAGGTGGCTGCAGATCCCGAATGCGCCGGACCGCGAGCCGCAAGGCTTCATTGGTTGGCATGTAGAGCTGGTGGAAGGCTTTAACCCCCTGCCAGTTGGCGCGGGTTGCATACAGCTGGGTACAGGCGATACCCCCCAGGAAATCTCCTGAAAACAGGATTCGGGATTCCAGGTCGTAGAGCATGCATGCGCCGCGAAAATGACAGAATGGCGTCGGGACAAACTGGATCTTGTGACCGGTCGGAAGTGATATTCGCATGTTCTTGAAGCGTTCAACCGCACGAAACTTTGTTGTATCAAGGCCCGACAGGCAGACAAGCCGCCACGTGTCCTCGGTGGACAGCATGAGCGTGTTGGGGTTTGATCTTGCAAGATACGGTGCATTGCCGACAACGTCGGGATCCTGATGGTTCATGAAGACCATGTTCACCTGTGTGATCGACCCCAGTACATTGCTGACCTTGCGAATCAGGATATCCAGATCGACCGCGGGGCCGGGATCGATGACCATGGCGTTTTTTTTGCCGGATCCGTTGTAGATGCGCAGATAGGCATTTCTGCTCAAAAAGTTTTTTGTCCCTGTTCCGACCCAATGGATTCCATCGCTGATTTCGACATCTTTTGAAAGATCTATCTCGTGCATTCGGATGTCCCTTCTGTCAAAAAGTTTAATGGCTTACTGTTAACAGTACAAAAACGATCGCCGTTATCTCCATTGATACAACAGTTATATAACTTTGTCTAACAAATAATTGCATTATGATAATGATATCAAATTCATCGTTATGAAGAGCTGCTGAGAGAGCTGATTAAAGCTGATGGTCTGTTGACTGATGAACAGACCGAATATTTGCTCATTAGACAAGCAAGTTACCCGCATCAATGATGATTTGTTCGCTCTTGTCGGCCATTATTGCGGTCAGGGTTGGCTGGTAGAATACATAGTCCTCATGGAAAGGCGCGCTGACCGTGCCTCCGAAGCCTGTGTTGTCACCCAGTGCGATGTGAATCGTACCGAGGATCTTCTCCGCCTCCAGAACGTTATCGGGGCGGCTGGCCTTCTCATTGGTGCCGATGCCCAGTTCGGCAATGTTGCGGCAGTTGTTGTTTTCGACAAATTTGGCCTCCAGCTTGTCCCGGTGGCTGTCATTGCCTTCAATCTCCACGACCACGCCGTTCTCGACGGTAAGGCGAAGAGGCTCGTCAAGCTTGCGGGTGGGCCCCCATTCGATCACCATTTTTCCATGGCTTTTCCCTTCCAGCGGGGCCAGATATGCCTCGCCTGCAGGCAGATTGCCAAAACTTCCCGGAGCTGTCAGAAGGCCGTCGTCTCCTTCGGCGTGACGTCCCTGTTTGCAGATGGTCATATCGGTACCGTTCGGGGTGGTGACTCGGATCCATTCGGCCTTGTTGACCGCAGTCACAAGGCGGGCGGTACGGGCGGCCAGGACTCCCCACTCAACAGTCATTGATGTATGGAACATCTCCGGATCGAAATGAGGCAGGCTGGCAAAACGGCATCCGGCAGCGCAGGCCAGAGCACGATAACGGGTGTGACTGGTGGAGTTGTTTGCCAGGGCGATTATTATTGCAGCAACATCCTCCCTGTGTGCCATAACAATATCTCTGGAGCGGGCGATTTCGTCTGCCGAGGCGACTTTGGCGAGCAGTTTGGCCAACAATCCGTCAGATGTTAACGCCGCTATGACCTTGTTTCCGAAGGTCTCGTGCCACAGTTCCTGTGGCGGCTCGACACCTGAAGCAGCGGTGGCGGGAAATTCTACGAAACTGGCACTTCCGTAGGTACTTGCAGCGAATGTGGCTGCAGCACGTGCTGTGGCGTTCAGCCGAGTCCGGCGATCAAGGTCGGACGCGGAAGGGGTCTCGTCGGGACGGATGGTGTCGCTGAACACCAGTACTCGCTCCCCGCGTTTTATTCCCATATTCGTTTCAAAGAGCCTTCGGAATGCGTCTTCAAGAATTTTATGAGCTGTCATATTGATAATCTCCTGGAATAAGGATCGAATGCTCCATGCAGTTACGCGTATAGCACACTATTCCGTGCAGACAACTTACCAATAAAATAGACAAGTAAGCTGTTGGTTGTCCATTTTTGTCCTTACCTGGTAGAGGCACTGATTCAGGTAAACTCAAACTGAACAGAATGTCAACAATCAGTTGCCGGCTTCCAGCGCTAATCTGATCTCAAACCGCTAGAGCCAGACCTCTCCCAGAGTGACACTTTTCGTGAAAGACGTTTAAATGGTTACATATAAATATATTGACATTAATATGACTGGACTGTATTTATGTGCATAGTCACAAAATCACAAAGGAGCACACAATGAAAGTTTGTTTCCCGGTTATGGAAAATCAAGGGTTGGAAAGTGCGGTGTACGGGCATTTCGGGAGTGCCCCGGGATTTGTGGTGGTGGATATGATCACCAGCGAGGTAACTTCCATAAATAACAGTGACCGGATTCATCAACATGGCGCCTGTAACCCGGTTGCGGGACTTGGCGGACATCAGGTGGATGCAGTAGTGGTTGGCGGTATTGGCGGCGGGGCACTCAATAAGCTCAATAGCGCTGGTATGCGAGTTTTCCAGGCACAGGAGGGGACTGTCGGGGTAAATATCGAACTGTTGCGCTCCAATGCGTTGCGGGAGTTTCTGCCGGGCCACACCTGCGGTGGGCATGGCCATAGCCATGGGTGCTCGCATTAATCATGTCACGACCACGTAAACCACGAATTTGCGCGTGTCCGCATCGTGCTGGGTATTCTGCTGTTTTCAAGCCGGCCGGCATGCCTCTGAAGGGTATGGACATAATTCGCCTTGCCCAGGATGAGCTGGAAACGTTGTATTTGTGTGACGGGGAACGGAAAAGTCAGGCTGAGGCGGGCATTTGCATGGGTGTCTCACGTGGAACGGTGCAACGACTTTTGGCCAGTGCCCGTTCCAAGGTTGCTCAGGCGCTTGTCGGCCAGAAAGCGTTGGCTATTACCGGAAATGTGCCGGAAAAAGAAGGGCTCAAGACCCCGGAAGCAGTGCCGCTGATAGATAATCAAAATTTTACGGAGAATCATCTTGATGAGTAACCATGTTGTACCCGAGAAATCACCGAACTCCACTGATAAAACCTCCGGCCTCTGTACTTTTAGAAAGGTGTTCAAAGGCTCGCCTGAGGCAGAATGTTTCAATCCGGTATTCTGCCATGTGTGGCAGCAACAATGACTTTTTCTCTCAAAGGAAGAAATTTATTCAGGCCGATAGTATTGTTGGTGATATTTGTATCGGTTACTCTCTGTTCCTGTTTTGCTCACAATAACAAGCCGGAGGTTACTGTCGGTGCCAATTCACCTAGGATTTCAGGCACTGACATATACGGAGAATATGTCAGCCCTGGTCAACTCGATGGGAAGGTAATAGTGCTCTATTTCTGGAAACGTTCGTCTGGCGGTGGGAGTTTAAAACAACTGGAACTTTTTTTCCGGCATAACGAACGTAACAACCTGGAAATACTGGCAATAAATGATTCAGATTCGAAAAGCGATTTGGAGTCTTACGCAAAAAACAACTCGATAACGTTTATGATGCTGAAAGACGGACGCTCAAGGCTGGTTAAGCAATTTCAGGTTTTGGATTTTCCAACAATCTTCATACTTGACAGAAACGGGATTATTCGAGAAAAAATTATCGGAGAAATTTCGATCGATACGTTGCGAAAGCTAATCTCAAAACAACTATTAATTCAGAAAACCTAGAGACCGATCTCTTTGATTGTCCAAAAGGCGAGTAAATGAAGAATCTACTGCAGTACCAGTTTCTTATCCCACTTGTGCTGCTTCTTGGTTTTGCGCCATTTTACCCGCAGCCACACATTGTGGAAAAGATCCGAATGTTGATGGCAGGTACCCTGAAAAGACCGATCGATATATTTGATCTGGTCTGGCACACGTGGCCTTTTTTGTTGCTGGCGTATCGAATTTTCCAAGATATCACACGAATAAAATGATCTGTACGGGAGCTGCTATATGAAAATGCGTATTGTTGTTATCGGTGCAAATGCCGCCGGTGCCAAGGCCGCTTCGAAGGCGAAAAGGATTAACCCCAAAGCAGATGTTACTTTGGTTGATCGGGGGAGTTTTATCTCTTATGGAGCGTGCGGCATTCCTTACTATGTGTCTGATACGGTAGTCGACATAAAGGATTTGATGAGCACGCCGGTAGGAGTCGTTCGTGATGATCTTTTTTTCAAGAAAGTTAAGGGGGTAACGGTCAAGACGAATACCGAAGTGATCAGGATTGACCGAGAAGCAAAGGTTGTCCATCTTCTTGAAGCGAACACATCCGAGAAAACGTCTTTGGAATATGACCAATTAATTCTTGCAACGGGCAGTTCAGCTTTCATTCCCCAATTATGCAATGTCGATCTGCCAAATATCCTGACTGTAAAATCTATTGAAGACGCTGAGCTACTCAAAAGCTGCGCTATTGCAGGCAATACTGCGTGCATTGTAGGAGGCGGGCTGATCGGCCTGGAAACTGCGGAAGCTTTGCAGCAGAAGGGCATGAGGGTAACGGTTATCGAAATGCACGAGCAGCTTTTGCCCGGAGTTCTGGATCAAGAGATGGCTTATTTAGTTGAAAAGCAGCTTAGGCTCCAAGGCGTGCGGGTTATGACCGGGAGCCGGGTAACCGGTTTTTCTGGGAAGACTGCAGTGGAAAAGGTGCTTATCGGTGAGCAGGGATTGTCTGCAGACCTGGTTGTTCTTGCCCCCGGCGTCACTCCAAATGTTGGTCTTGCTCGTGCAGCCGGTATCGATATCGGTGTAACCGGAGCCATTGCGGTTGATACGAGGCTGTGTACCAATGATCCATATATCTACGCCTGTGGCGATTGCTGCGAAACCACCCATCTGATCACAGGGAAGAAGGTTCACATTCCTCTTGGTAGCACGGCAAATAAACAAGGACGTGTCGCTGGAATCAATGCTGCAGGCGGTGAAGCGACATTTAGCGGCGTTATCGGTACCAGTATCCTCAGAGTGTTTAACATCAATGCCGGAAAAACCGGTATGACTGAATCTGAAGCGAAGATTAATGGCTTTGATGTTGAGACGGTTCTGTCTCCAGCACATGACAAAGCCCACTTTTTCCCCGGTGCGAAGCCGATTGTCTTAAAACTTATTGCAGAGCGGACTACCGGCAGAGTGCTGGGCCTGCAGGCAGTTGGTGAAGGGGCCGTGGACAAGCGACTTGACGCGGCTGCAACTGCAATTACCTTTGGCGCTACTGCAGATCAGCTGTCCCAGCTAGATTTGGCCTACGCTCCACCGTATTCAGCAGCCATGGATAATCTGATCGTCGCAGCAGATATCCTGAAAAACAAGCTGGCTGGTCATGGCAGAGGAATCTCACCACACGAGGTTAAGCGCAAATTCGATGAAGACGATGATTTCATTCTACTGGACGTGCGATCTCCGGCAGAACACGTGGAGATTGGCATTGAGGGGGCAAAGCTGATTCCGTTGGGCATGCTGCGGGAAAAACTGGATGAACTTCCAAGAGACAAAGAAATAATCGCTTTCTGTAAAGTTAGTCTGAGAGGATATGAAGCCCATAAAATTCTTGAGGCTGCTGGTTTTGCACACACAAAATATATGGATGGTGGCATTCTCGCCTGGCCTTATCCGCTCAGGGGCGCCAAGATCACAGGAGAGCAATAAGGAAAATTATTGTTGCAACCGATTTGAACTGCTTACTAATGAACGAAGCAGGCATTACCTGTTGATTTTATGGAGCAGAGTGATAGGCTTACTGCATATGTTTCTAATGGTTTGGGAAACCTGCTGTAAGAAGTGAATGCCGGAATTTTATATATTCGGAGGAAGCCAAATGACAATTAAAAGAAAGATTCAATTGATACTTTTGGGTGGATGGGTATTTATTTCACTTACGGGAGTATTTGGCCTCATTGGAATGCGGGACAGCAACCAGGAGATCCAGTCAATATACCAGGAAAACCTGACAATCATACAGAAAATCGGGCGTGTTACTGAGTTGATGCGCAATAACCGGATCCAGCTTTTATTAGCTTTACAGCACGACCCGGCGAATCCGGGTATTGTTACGCTCCACGACCATGACCTGACTGTTCATACCGATCTGGTCGCTAAGAATATTGAAGAAATATCCGACATCTGGAAGGACTTCTCATCCGCAAAATTGGACCCGGAGGAGCGGAAACTTGCGGAGGATTTTGCCACCAAGAGGTCGGTTTTCATCAAGGAAGGGCTTTTGCCGGTACGCGAGGCAATACTTGCCGGCAAATTCACTGAAGCAACAGAGCTGACCCTCACCAAGGTAAACCCTCTCTTTAAACCGGCGGATGAGTCTGCAAAAATAATATATGCATATGAAAGCAAGGATGCGCTTACGGTTTACACCCGGGCTATGCATCACTACCAGACTACTATCTGGCTCGTTCTTGGGTTGGTCCTCATTGCAATCATAGGTTCCGGGCTTGTTGGATTTTTAGTCATCCGTTCAGTATCTTCGGGTGCCAAGGCCTTGATTGAGGCAAGTGGTGCGATGGCCCAGGGAGATCTTACTCAACGGATAAGGCTTTCAAGCAAGGATGAACTGGGTACCATAGGAGCCTCCTTTGACGTTATGGCGGACTCGTTCAGCCAGGCGTTGATAAAAGTTTCCGAAAGCTCTAACCGCGTTGCATCTGCTTCAAACCTGGTACTTGGTACCGCCGAACGAATTGCAACCGGTGCTGAAGAAGTGGCGGCACAGTCGACAACGGTAGCCACTGCCGGAGAGGAAATGGCGGCAACATCCGGAGACATTGCTCAGAACTGCCAACTCGCGGTGGAAAGCTCCCAACGCGCTACACAAGTAGCAAACGATGGATTCGAAGTTGTTCGCCATACCATAGAGGGTATCAAATTTCGCGGTGCAAAAACCAAGGAAAATGCCGGCATTATTGAATCTCTTGGGACACGCTCCGATCAGATAGGAGAAATTGTCGCAACTATAGAGGATATTGCCGACCAGACAAATCTGCTGGCGTTGAACGCAGCTATCGAAGCCGCTCGTGCTGGCGAACAGGGCCGCGGTTTTGCTGTCGTTGCCGATGAGGTACGGGCCTTGGCCGAGCGCACAACACGCGCTACCAAAGAAATCAGCGAGATGATAAAGGCGATTCAATCAGAAACGAAACAAGCGATTGTTTCAATGGAAGAAGGGGTGAAGGGAACTGAGCGTGGAGCTGCCGAAGCTGCTCAGCTGGAAACATCGCTTAACGATATACTTGAACAGGTCAGTGCTGTCACAATGCAGGTCAGCCAGATTGCAACTGCAGCAGAGCAGCAGACTGCAACTACCAGTGAGATCTCAAACAACATGCACCAGATTACGGAAGTTGTTCAAGACACTGCCCGCGGCGCCCACGAATCAGCCACAGCAGCTGGGCAACTGAACGGCAATGCCGAGGAACTGCAGCGTTTAGTACGGCAGTTCAAGTTATAGTCAAATGCGCACTTTCGGGCATTGAACCAGCAGGGCCGTTTTTATTCAAAAATCCCGTACGGCAATTCAGGATGCCCTGACGATTTAGTAGAGATAATTTTTTTTTGGTTTCAGCTCGTTTTCCGCGAACGGGCAGAACCCAAGCGCCGGGTTTTCCGTACGTACCAAAACCTCTCCAATTGACTCTCGCCAGATACCCCACTACTATTGCTACCATTATTTTGTCTGCATAGGATCCATTCATGCGCATTGCTCTCATTGCTCCCTACTCCAGCGGCCCCATGCGGGGGAATATTGTAACAGTCCGGCGCGTAGCACGCTTTCTCGATAAAGCGGGGGCAACAACTGTTACTCTTGGGGTCGATAACCTTTCTATCACCGAAATGCAAAGCCGGTTGGCGCAATTCAAACCAGATCTGATTCAAGGCTTTCATGCACACTACTGCGGTATAATTACACGGCAACTTGCAGAACAGATGCACATTCCGTATGTGATAACCATCACGGGAAGCGACTTACATGACTCGCTGCAGCGGAATCACCCGGATACTGTCAGTGCAATCGAGTCGGCACAAGCCATAGTTTGCTTTCATAGCGGTGATGCTGACAGGTTAATCGGATTTTTCCCGAGCCTTTGTGGAAAAATCACTGTGGTGCCGCAAGGCGTCGAGCCGTTGCCGATTGTTGAACGTAATGATTTAGAAATTGATCGAGCTTCCTTCGTGCTGCTGCTGCCTGCCGCATTACGTCCGGTTAAACGAGTAGAATTCCCCATAAAATCACTATCCCGACTGGTGCGGATCGATCAAACGCTGCGATTGGTCATTGCGGGTGGGGTCATTGATAATGAGTATGCTGCATCAATCCGTAATTTGCTGAAAGACAAGCCTTTTGCCACATGGCTCGGAGAGGTGCCACACGAGCGAATGGCTGATCTGTATGAACGAGCTGATCTGGTGCTGAACTGTTCCGGGTCCGAATCAATGCCCAACAGTCTTATGGAGGCTATGGCTATCGGACGGCCAGTGCTGGCAGCAAATATTCCCGGCAACGGTTCACTGGTTGAGCATGGTAAAAACGGCTGGCTCTACGATGATGAAGAGGATTTCGGGAGACTGGTTCTGCAGATCAGGGAGAATGCTGTGTTGCGAGAGCAGGTGGGACGCCGCGCAAAAAAGTATATAAATACGAACTTTTCTCCTCAGCTGGAGGCGGAACGCTACATGTCTCTTTATCGCACGCTGGTGCCGGTTTAGCTAATCAGTGGCAATGGAGCTGTCGTTCAACCCAATTCGGGGCCACGTGCAGGAAGAGAATAAATAGGTAAAACTGGTTGGGGGCTTGCGTGATATATCGTACTGTTTTTTCCTTGATTTATAAGATGTTATTGTGATAATCATGCATACTGTATACAATTCTCAAAAACAATTTTGTTCAATAATTGCGAGTACTTAACCCTGTAATTGGGGTTGGTTGGTGGAGGTTTTTGTGGCACAGGTCGTTTTTTCCACGTGGGGCGGAAATACAGTCGATAACAGGAATGTTTCTGGAGAGCCGCAGGCGGTCAGTTACCGTTTGCCGGTTGCATTTGATGGCCAGCGACCGCTGCGAGCGTTTATGGGATGGGACGGCATCATTCTGTTCGATAAGGACGTCGATGTCCCGGCAATGACTGCCGAATACATGAAGCGTGTTCAGACCCTCTACTGTTGCGGCAGATGCACTCCAGGCAAGAAGGGTACCAAAGTGCTGATGGACCTGTTTCAGAACGTCCTTGCCGGTAAGGCGACTGAAGCTGATCTGGATACGGTTGGAGATCTTGCGGAACTCCTGAAAAACTGCAAATGCACTCTCTGTCAGAGTGCGACCGTGCCGGTTTTTGATGCGGTCAAGCACTACCGTGCCGATTTCCTGGAATACCTGAATCCCGTCTGCCGGCCAAAGGAACACCCTGCCCGTTATATTCATAAAATCACGGCACCCTGCATGGACAAGTGTCCGTCTCACATAGATATCCCAAAATATATCGAAGCGATTAAAAATTATCAGATGGATCTCTCGCTGGCCACGATCCGGGAAAACATGCCCCTGCCTGCGGTTTGCGGACGTGTTTGCCCGCATCCTTGTGAATCCGCCTGCCGTCGCAAAAATGTAGATGAAGCGATCAATATCATGGTGTTAAAGCGTTCGGCTGCCGATTACGAGCGGCTCCACAATGTGACCCCACAGATGACCCCAAAAGCGAAAAAAGACAGGAGCGTCGGTATAGTCGGTGCCGGCCCGGCCGGACTGGCAGCCGCATACTATCTTGCCATGGAAGGGTATCCCTGCACGATCTATGAAGCTCTGCCCGAAGGGTACGGCGGCGGCATGGTCGCGGTCGGCATACCTGCCTACCGTATGCCGCGCACCATTTTACAGCGCGATATCGATATCATCCAGTCGGTAGGAGTGGAGATCGTTTACAACTGTCGCGTCGGTACCGATATCACTCTTGCCGAATTGAAGCAGAAGCATGCTGCGGTATTTATTGCTCCCGGCGCCCATACATCGAAACCGATGGGTGTTGCTGGAGAAGAAAAGGGATATAAAGGCTTTCTGACCGGCGGTATCAATTTCCTGCGTGACGCCTATCTTGGCAGGCCGACCGGAATGGGGAACAAGGTTGTCGTTGTCGGGGGGGGGAATACCGCTATTGACTGCGTTCGGGTGGCTTTGCGCGAAGGGGCCGAGCTGTCCTGTCTCGTGTATCGCCGTTCACGCAAAGAGATGCCGGCCGACGTCTGGGAAGTTGATGGCGCCGACGAAGAAGGTGTCCAGTTCGAATTCCAGGTGCTTCCGACCAAAATCATTGCCAATGACAAGGATGAAGTGACCGGTGTCGAGTGTGTCAGGATGGCGTTGGGAGAGCCGGATGCTTCGGGCCGTCGTCGTCCCGAGCCGATGCCGGGCAGCGAGTTTGTCATCGAGTGCGATACCGTTATTCCGGCCATCGGCCAGGATATGGATCTGAGCTTTATTCCGGCCGATATGGGCATTGATATCACCAAATGGAATACCGTGGTAACGAAATACCTGCCGCTCAAGGATGCCGCGGGCAAAGATTTGAAGGACAGCATGGGCAACCCACTTTCACGTACGCTGATGACTGACTGCGAGGGTGTGTTTGCGGGGGGCGATGCTGAAATTGGACCACTGACGGTTGTAGCCTGTGTCGGTAATGCCCATCGGGCGGCATCGGTCATTCAGCGCTGGCTCGAAGAGGGGAAAGCCTATTTGAGTGAGCAGGATATCTTCGATGATGTGCTCACCTATCTGGGTGTCTACGACAAGGGCGAAAGCGTGCCGTGGCTCGATTCCGCCGCCAGGGCCAATCAGAAAGAGATTCATGGCCGGGCAAGGGCTGCAAAGGGGAATTACCGCGAGGTAGAACTCGGCTTCAGTGACAGTACTGCACAGGCTGAAGCAGATCGTTGTCTGCGTTGTTACAGAATGGCAATGGTCGTGGTTTGAAATTAACAGTTTATACGTCTGGAGAAAAATAGATATGGTTACGTTGACGATTGACGGTAAAGAGATTCAGGTTCCCGAAGGGACAACCATTCTGGATGCAGCGGCAGAACTGGGGATTACCATCCCGACACTCTGCTGGCTGAAAAAGGTTTCAACAACAGGCGCCTGCCGAATCTGCATCGTTGATATTGCCGGGGTCGATCGTCCCATGACCGCCTGTAATACGCCGGTCAAGGAGGGGATCTGCGTAACGACATCAACTCCCGCGCTGGAGCAGAGCCGCAAAAAGACGCTGGAATTGATGCTCGTCAACCATCCGCTTGACTGCCCGGTCTGCGACGCGGCAGGAGAATGTCGCCTGCAGGATGCCTGCTATTCCCTCAAGGTTGATAAAAACAACTATTGTGCCGATCTTGAACGCCTGCCGATCCGTTATGATTGGAAACTCCTGGAGAGCGACCCGAACCGCTGTATCCTGTGTGAGAAATGCGTCAAGGTCTGCCGTGAAGTTGTCGGACGTGAGGCGATCGAGGTTGTTGATCGCGGCGACAATACAATCATCGACACCATGACCCGTCAACCGCTTGACTGCGATTTCTGCGGCAACTGCATCGGTGCCTGCCCAACCGGCACTCTGATCAGCAAACCCTTCAAATTCAAGGGGCGCCCCTGGGCGTTTAACGTGACTCCCGGCATCTGTGCTTTTTGCTCAACAGGATGTCAGATTGAATATCACGCCAAGGATGGCCGGATTGAGCGGGTAACCAGCGACGACGGTGGCTTTAATCGCGGCAACCTCTGCATCAACGGCCGTTTCGGCTATGCTGCTTTCAATTCACCGGCCCGCATGGCATCCCCTCGGGTCAAAGACGGCTCTGGTGAACTGAAAAAAGCATCCTGGGATCAGGCGCTTGGGACTGCTGCGGCGCGGTTCAAAGAAATAGCCACTGCCTCGGGCGGAAGTGCCGTTGCCGGCATCGGATCGCCACGCGTAACCAACGAAGAGAATTATCTCTTTCAGAAGTTCCTGCGAGGAGCATTGGGGAGCAACAATATCGATTCAGAGGCTCGGCTCGGTTATCTCCCCTCACAGGTGACCCAGTGGGAAATGCTCGGTTACAGCGGCGGAACCTTCAGTATGGATGCCATTGAAAAGGCCACCGCTATTGTTGTGATCGGAGCAGATCTCAAGGCCGAATCAGCAGGGTTTGCCTATCGGGCGATCCAGGCCGCCACAAAAAATGATGCCAAACTGGTGCTGGCAGGCAGTCGCGTCAGCTCGATGAACAAATTTGCCAATGCATTCCTGCAATGCCGCCCCGGCAGCGAAGCCTGGCTGGTTGCCGGTCTTAACAAGGCAGTGCTGGCAGAAGGGCTCGCTTTTGTAGACAACGTAACAAATCTGGAGGAATTGAAATCATCGCTTGCCGCACTTTCCTTCGAGCGCATCAGTGAAATTACGGGAATCTCCGAAGCAAGATTCCTTGAAGCTGCTGTTTTGATCTGCTCCGGCGGCCGCACCGCGGTAATCTATGGTGGTGAGGTCATCCGTTCTGCCGACGGCAGGAACTCCGTTGCCGGTGCTGTTAATCTTGCCTTGCTGACCGGTGCTGTTTCCGAAGCAGGAGTCGGTATTTACCCGCTTGACGAAAAGAACAATATTCAGGGAATGCTCGATATGGGAGTTTGTCCGGAGTATCTCCCCGGCTATCATACCTACGGTCATGCGGCTGCATCATTCGGTTCTGTCTGGAATGCGGCGGTTCCCGTGACTCCGGGCAAAGACCTGTTTCAGATCGTCGACGCCATCGAAGCCGGCGAGATCAAGGCGCTTTACGTTATGGGGAGTGACCCGCTTCATTTTATGCCGAACCGTTCCCGCCTCCTGAAGGCGCTGCAGAAACTGGAGTTGCTGGTGGTTCAGGATGTCTTCCTGACTGAAACTGCCAAACTGGCACACATCGTTCTTCCCGCTGCTACCGGTGCCGAAAAATCGGGTTCATTCACATCGATCGACAATCGGGTACAATGCTTCGGCGCCGCAGTCAAACCTGCCGGTGAGGCTCGCAGTGATGCCGATATCCTGTTCTCATTGCATGATCTGCTTTCTCCGAAGGCAGGTGCTGCCCGAACGCTCGATGCCCTGCATCATGAAATTACGTCCCTGACCGGCCTCTATAGCGAAGTCTGCGACCATGACGGGTGCCGGATGGGGCGTATAAAAAACCGTACGACATCATCGGTATGCCTCCCGTTGGCACCGGTTGCGCCGGCTCCGGCTGCGCGTCCATTTGCCCTGACGGTCGGTCCGGTGCTGCACCATAACGGCTCGATGACGGTCCGGTCGGAGAACAATCTGTTGGCGGCTGGCGAATCGTATGCAGCGCTCAACAGCCGGGACGCCTCCTCAATCGGCGTCGGCTCCGGGGAGCTGCTGACGATTACTTCGGACAACGGCAATGTAACCCTGAAGGTACGGATTTCCGACGACCAGCAGCAAGGCTCGCTTTTCGTACCGGCCCATTTTCCGGAAACGCAGCTGAACCAGTTGTTCCAGGCTCCATCATTGCCGTTGGCTGTTACTCTAACAAAAGCCTGAAACCGGCACTATAGTGGTATTACATGAAGCGCCGCGTCTCGCGGCGCTTTTTTGTTGTATCCTTGAGACCTCTTTAAACCATGCTATAGTCGAAGTATGAACTTTATGGAGGATTCCCCCATGAAAAAAATCTTTATAGCGCTCTG
>Ga0172380_10005943_pt1 | contig 14473 bp, 12 predicted proteins | sample Leawe162metaG_FD_119747 | JGI IMG/M metagenome (GOLD analysis project Ga0172380, IMG submission 119747) | Leachate microbial communities from a municipal landfill in Southern Ontario, Canada - Leachate well 162 metaG | ecosystem: Engineered > Solid waste > Landfill > Unclassified | place...
AGACTTAAGCGGAAGAACTCTTTCGGGACAGACGACCGAAGCATTTTGGATTTCATTAGCTCACACAAAAAATTTATTAAGCATCGGACTTAATTGCGCCCTCGGTCCTAAGCAGATGCGTGCATATGTAGAAGAGCTTTCTAATATCGCTGATGTGTTTATTAGTTTATATCCGAATGCAGGTCTGCCAAATGAATTTGGCGGATATGATGAATCCCCTACCGATATGCAGGTGGTATTGGAAGAATATGCAGAAAGCGGTTTTGTAAATATCCTCGGCGGATGCTGTGGCACAACTCCTGATCACATTAAAGCATTTGCAAAAATTCCGAGTAAGTTTCCTCCAAGAGTAATCCCTAATATAAATCCTACATTAAGACTTAGCGGCTTGGAACCATTGATTTTCCGCAGCGATATGAACTTTGTAAATATAGGAGAAAGAACAAATGTTACTGGATCGAAAAAATTTGCTCGTCTGATAAAAAATGGTGAATATGATGAAGCTCTTTCTATTGCTCGCGATCAAGTGGAAAACGGTGCTCAGATAATTGATATCAATATGGATGAAGGAATGATTAATTCGGAAGAAGTAATGGTCCGATTCCTTAATTTAATTGCTTCCGAACCCGATATTTCTAGAGTGCCAATAATGCTCGATTCATCTAAATGGAGTGTATTAGAAGCCGGATTAAAATGTCTTCAAGGTAAAGGGATTGTAAATTCTATCAGTATGAAAGAGGGTGAAGAACAGTTCAAGAAACATGCCTCACTTGTAAGAAAATATGGTGCAGCTGTTATTGTTATGGCTTTCGATGAAAAGGGACAGGCTGATACTTATGAAAGAAAAATTAATATTTGTAAACGCGCTTATGATATTTTAACTAAAGAATTAAATTTCCCTCCGCAGGATATTATTTTCGACCCTAATATTTTCGCTATCGCCACAGGTATTGAGGAACATAATAATTATGCTCTCGATTATCTTAATGCAACCGAATGGATTAAAAAGAACTTGCCCCATGCAAGAGTTTCGGGTGGAGTAAGTAATCTTTCATTTTCATTCAGAGGAAATGATGATGTGCGCGAGGCAATGCATTCCGCTTTCCTTTACTATGCAGTTAAAGCCGGTATGGATATGGGGATTGTAAATGCAGGGCAATTGACGGTATATGAAGAGATAAATAAAAATTTATTAAAATTAGTAGAAGATGTAATTCTAAATAGAACTGATGTGGCAACTGAGAAATTAACCGATTATGCAAATCAACATTTTTCTAAAGAAAAAGTTAAAACAGAAGAATTAGAATGGCGCTCTCTGCCTCTTGAAGAAAGAATTTCGCATTCATTAGTAAAAGGGATAACCGAATTTATTGATGCAGATATTAATGAAGCAATAACAATATATCCTAAGCCGCTTGATATAATCGAAGGACCATTAATGGCAGGAATGAGCGTGGTAGGTGATCTTTTCGGAGCAGGAAAAATGTTTTTACCTCAAGTTGTAAAATCTGCACGTGTAATGAAGAAAGCCGTAGCCATTATAACTCCATATATTGAATTAGAAAATAATTCCGAGACAACTTCTGCAGGAACAATTCTTCTTGCTACCGTAAAAGGTGATGTTCATGATATCGGGAAAAATATTGTGGGTGTTGTTTTAAGTTGTAACGGATTCAATATTATCGATCTTGGTGTGATGGTAAACTCAAATATAATATTAGAAACAGCACGAGAGAATAATGTTGATGCTATTGGCTTAAGTGGACTTATTACTCCTTCCTTAGATGAGATGGTTCATGTAGCAAAAGAGATGGAACGTGAAGGTTTTACTATCCCACTTTTAATCGGAGGGGCTACTACATCACGCGTTCATACAGCAGTAAAGATCGCTCCTAAATATTCTAATACGGTTGTTCATGTATTAGATGCTTCTAAAAGTGTGGGTGTAATTAGCTCACTTCTTAATCGAAAAACTAATGAAGACTTTTCTAAATCAATAAAAGAAGAATATGAAAAACTTAGGGAAGATCATTATAAAAAGAATATTAGTAGAGATTATATTTCCTTGGATACAGCGCGAAATAATAAATTAAAAATTGATTGGAATAATTATTCACCTCCTAAACCTAATTCGATAGGTGTTTTCAATTTCAACAATTATCCATTAGAAGAAATAAAAGAATATATCGATTGGTCGCCATTCTTTCATGTATGGGAATTAAAAGGTAAATATCCTGCAATTCTAAAGAGTGAAAAATATGGAGATGAACCGCAGAAATTATTTGATAATGCTAATCAATTGCTCGATAGAATAATTAAAGAAAAATTATTAACAGCGAATGGTATAGCTGCCCTATTCCCTGCCAATTCTATCGAAGATGATATTGAAGTTTATTCAGATGAATCCCTATCTGAAATAAAAGCAGTTTATCATACTATAAGACAACAGAAAAATAAATCCGAAGGAGTAGCTAATTTTGCTCTTTCAGATTTTATTGCTCCTAAGGATTCCGGTAAAAAAGATTATCTCGGTTTCTTTGCTGTTACAGCAGGACTCGGTATCGAAAAACTTATTGAAGCATTTACAAACGACCATGATGATTATAATGTAATTATGGTTAAAGCATTAGCAGATCGTTTGGCAGAAGCATTTGCTGAGCTATTACATGCTAAGTACAGAAATGAAATTTATGGTTATGCAAAAGATAATTTAAGCAATGATGAATTGATTGAAGAGAAATATCAAGGTATTAGACCTGCACCAGGATATCCATCACAACCAGATCATACAGAGAAATTAATTATGTGGAATACTTTAGATATAGAAAACCAAACAGGGATAAGGCTTACAGAAAGTCTTGCCATGTTTCCTGCTTCTTCTGTATCGGGAATGTATTTTACGCATCCTGATTCTAAATATATTACAACAGGAAAAATAAATAAAGACCAAGTAGAAGATTATGCAAAAAGAAAAGGATTTTCAATAGATGAGGCAGAAAGATGGCTATCTCCGGTTCTGAATTATTAATAGCTGATCTTCTCGAAAAAATAAATAAGGAATGCATCACACACTTTAATAAAAAATTCGATAAGATCTCTTCGCTCCCTTTATCTGCCTCTGCACGAAGGTATTATCGTATTTATGTCGAGAAGAAAAGTTATCTCGTAGCTTATAATAGCGATATAAGAGAGAATGATGCTTTCTTTTATTTTACGAAATTATTCTTTTATAACAAACTAAACGTTCCACAGTTATTTCATACGAGCGAAGATAAAAGTATATATATTATTGAGGATTTAGGAAACGAAACTCTTTATTCGTCAGTAGTAAAATCCAATTTCGAACCGGAATTTATTCTACGAAATTATAAAATCGCACTCAATAAATTAATCCAATTTCAAATGCTCGATATTGATAAAATTGATTTTGAGAAATGTTATCCAAGGGAATCATTCGACTATCAATCAATTTTATGGGACTTGAATTATTTTAAGTATTATTTCCTAAAATTAGTAAATGTACCATTTGATGAACAGCTTTTAGAGAATGATTTCAATGCGTTAATCACCATTATCACTAGCGTTAAGAATAATTATTTTATGTTCCGCGATTTTCAATCGCGTAATATTATGGTTAAGGATAATGAATTATTTTTTATTGATTATCAAGGTGGAAGGCGTGGTCCGCTTCAATATGATGTTGCTTCTCTTTTATTTGATGCAAAGGCAAATCTAACAAATGGAACAAAATCATATTTATTAGAATATTATTTATCTGTTGCAGCAGGTTATGAAAGTATCGATAATAATCAATTTAAATTGGATTACTATTATGTAGCTTTAATCAGACTGCTACAAGCATTTGGTGCTTATGGTTACAGAGGTTACTTCGAGAGAAAAGAACATTTTCTCAAGAGCATTCCTTATGCACTTAATAATCTTGATTTTATTATTTCAAAACTTCCACAAGATAATCCGATCCAGTACTTAATTTCTATAATCGGGAAGATGAAACATTCAGAAGAAGTAACAAAATTTTTATTTAAAGAAAAAAAAGAGACAAAATTGAAAATACAATTAACAAGTTTCTCTTATAAGAAAGGGATACCTATTGATGAAACTGAAAACGGAGGTGGCTTTGTTTTCGATTGCAGATGCCTTTATAATCCCGGAAGACAAGAAGAATTTAAATTGCTTTGTGGTAAAGACCAACCGGTCATCGATTTCTTAGAAAGCGATCAAAAAGTTGAACAATTCAAATCAAATATATTTGCCATTATAGATCAAGCGGTGGATAATTATATAGATAGAGGATTTGATCATTTGATGATAAATTTTGGATGTACAGGAGGACAGCATCGATCGGTTTATTTTGCAGAAAAAACAAAAGCTCATTTATTAGAAAAGTACGGAATTACTTCTGAATTGACACATACAAATCTTCCGCAATGAAGGCTTTAATTCTCTCTGCCGGATTTGGTACCAGATTAAAACCTATTACTGATAAAATTCCTAAAGCTTTAGTAGAAGTAAATGGAATATCTAATCTTGAACGTGTAATTAAGCATCTACTAAAATATGGTGTAGATGAAATTATCGTTAACGTTCACCATTTTTCCGAGCAGATTATAGAATTTCTAAAAGTAAAAAATAATTTTGGAATATCGATAGAAATTTCACTCGAAACAGATTGTCCATTAGATACAGGTGGTGGTTTAAAAAACGCTTCCTGGTTTTTTGATGATGGCAAACCTTTTATAGTTCAGAATGTTGATATTATTTCGGATATAAATTTTAATGATATGCTCGCCTACCATAATTCTAAAGATGCAATTGCCACTTTAGCGATATTAGAAAGAAAATCGACACGATATTTACTATTTAATGAAGAGCTTTATTTATGCGGTTGGGAGAGCGTAAAAACCGGTGAAAAAATTATTCCAATTGAGGGAAAATTAAAACAATACGCATTTAGCGGAATACAAATTCTATCCCCTGATATTTTCAATTATTTCCCTTGTAGTAATATTTTCTCATTAATTACTACATATCTCGATGTTATAAAAATTAATAAAATTATCGGCTACAATCATTCACATAATTATTGGTTCGATATAGGGGATATAAATAAATTAATTGAAGCAGAAAATTATCTAAATCAAAAGGGGAAGTAAAATGAGAAAACTCGTTTTTCTAATTATTTTTGTTATTGCTATATCTTCCTGTTACCCACAAGGTAATACTTTCTTAAAAGACAACTATTCTAAAAAAGAATATATGATAGAGATGAGAGACGGAGTAAAATTATTTACCGCCGTTTATTCACCAAAAGATCAATCTAAGAAATATCCAATGATTATGCAGAGGACACCATACCGAGCAGGACCTTATGGTGAAGATGCTTTCCCAAATCAATTAGGTCCTTCTGCACAATTTGATAATGATGGATTTATTTTTGTTTTTCAAGATGTTAGAGGGAAATTTCAGTCCGAAGGCGAATATGTAAATATGCGTCCCTATATACCAAATAAAAAAAACAAAAACGATATTGATGAGACAACAGATACTTATGATACTATCGATTGGTTAGTAAAAAACGTTGCGGATAATAATGGAACCGTAGGTATTTGGGGAATTTCTTATCCCGGGTTTTATGCAATAATGTCAGCCATTGATTCGCATCCGGCATTGAAAGCTGTTTCTCCACAAGCACCAATTTCAGATTGGTTCATGGGAGACGATATGCATCATAATGGTGCTTTTAGCATGTTGATGGCATTTAATTTTTTCAATTCATTTGATCTTCCTCGAAAAGGACCTTCACAAGATTGGCAAAGAGGAGCTTCTTATGATTCTCCAGATGCTTATAAATTCTTTATGAACCTTGGTCCTTTGAAAAATATAAACGAGAAATATTTTAATAACATTAGACCTTTTTGGAATCAAGTGATGAAGAATGAAGTCTATAATTCATTCTGGCAATCTAGAAATATTTTGCCTCACTTAAAAAATATCAAGCCGGCAGTTTTAATTGTTGGTGGTTGGTTTGATGCAGAAGACCAATACGGTCCACTTAATATTTATAAGACAATAGAAAAAAACGATCCGAATGCAAACAGTTCAATCATTATGGGTCCTTGGGTGCATGGTGGTTGGTCGAGAGGTGATGGGGAAAAACTTGGTGATATTTCATTTGATTCCAAAACCGGAAGTTTTTATAATGATAGTATTATTTATCCATTTTTCAATTACTACTTAAAAGGAATTGGAGAAAACAAGATAGCGGAAGCAACAATATTTCGCACAGGTGAAAACAAATGGGTGAAATTAGATAAATATCCTTCTTCTTCAAAAGTAGATACACTTTACTTTGCCGGGAGAGAAAAACTTCTTTCAAAAGTACAAGAAGGAACAAAAGGGAAAAATGATTTTAAAGAATATGTAAATGACCCTGCAAATCCGGTTCCTTATACAGCGGCTTTTCAAGATTCGAGAGGATTCTATAACCGCTCATTTATGATTGAAGATCAGAGATTCGCTTCTACTCGTCCCGATGTTGTAGAATTTGAGACTGATATTTTAGGGAATGATTTAGAACTTTCCGGACCAATAACTGCGAATTTATTCGTATCAACTTCCGGAACTGACTCTGATTGGTTAGTAAAAATTATTGATGTTTATCCCGATACAAGCAACTCAAAAAAAATAGAGGGAGTAACAGTTGAGTTTGGAAATTATAATCAATTAGTTCGATATGAAATGATGCGGGGTAAATTTAGAAATAACAAAGAGAACCCTGAACCATTCAAACCAAATGAACCAACATTGGTAAAAGTTAACCTGAATGATATTAATCATACATTCAAAGCCGGACATAAATTAAAAGTGCAGATTCAAAGTAGTTTCTTTCCGTTCTTCGATCGAAACCCAAATAAATTCATGAATATTAGAGAAGCGGACGAGAATGATTTTCAGAAAGTAAATAATCGAGTTTATTTCTCTAAAAAATATCCATCATCAATTAATTTTTATGTAAACTAAGAGGGAAATATGATTTACGACTTAATTAATAATAGTGATCTTTATCTATCGGTGAATCCAAACCTAAAAAAAGCATTTGACTTCTTGCGAAAAGAAAATCTTTTTAATTTGGAGATTGGAAAACATGAAATCGATGGAGAAAATTCTTTTGCATTAGTAAGTGAATATAAATCAAAAGATTTATCCAAGGGTCGATGGGAAGCGCATAAAAACTATCTTGATATTCAGTTAATTCTAAAAGGAAAGGAAAAATTTGGTTTCTCGAATCTAAAAGAGATGACTAATGTTACCGCGGAGTATTCAATAGATAAAGATATAATATTTTTTGAGGGTAGAGGAAATTTTCTTGAATTAACAGAGGGCTATTTTGTAATTGTTTTCCCGGGTGATTCGCACATGCCTGGTATTACTGCGAACGAAGAAACTGATATAAAGAAGATTGTTGTGAAAGTTAAAATATAAGAGAAATTAAATAGCTCCCTTTGCCATTGCGACAATGGGAGCTATTAACAAAACAATTATTTTACGATATCTAATAATTCTACTTCAAAAACCAATGCTGAGTTTGGGCCTATCATTTGACCGGCACCATTTTCGCCATAAGCTAATTCAGCAGGAATATATAATTCCCATTTATCACCAACTTTCATTAATTGAAGAGCTTCAGTCCAACCTTTAATAACTTGGTTTACACCAAATTCAGTTGGTTCGCCTCTTTTATATGAGCTATCAAATTCTTCGCCTGTAATTAAAGAACCTTTATAATGAACTTTTACTTTATCAGTTGCAAGCGGAGATGCGCCTGTTCCAGTGGTAATTACTTTATATTGAAGACCGTCAGGAAGTACTTTTACGCCTTCTTTTTGTTTATTTGCTTCTAAGAATGCATTGCTAAGCGCTGCATTTTTTTCCTTCAATTCATTTACTACTGCATTTCTTTTAGACATAATTTTGTTGTTAAAAGCAGTCATTACTTTATTCATCTCTTCATCAGTCATAAGTGAAGTATGGTTTACCATTGCATCTTGAATACCTTCTAAAACTGCTTCATATTTTAAATCAAAATTTGGGTCTGAAAGATTTTTACCGATACTCTGACCAATACTATAACTAATACTATCCTGTTCTGAAACTAACTTCATTTTTTGTTCCTTTTTTGTTTGAGCGTTTAATGTGATTGTTGCTAAAATAACAAAAACAAATATTTTAAATAATTTCATTGCAACTCCTGCTATTTTTGCGATTTTTATGAAAGAAATAATTAATTTTTCAAAATTAGAAAGTAAATTTACTAATAATTACCGGAAGTAATATGAAAAAACTGATACCAATCATTTTGCTAATAAGTTCCATCGGAATAATGGGACAAACATTTTATAGCACTCCATTCGCACACACATATTCGATAGTAGCGCGGGATCCTGTTACCGGGGATATAGGAGCGGGAGTTCAATCTCATTGGTTCTCAGTTGGAAGCTCTGTTATTTGGGGAGAAGCCGGAGTAGGTGTTGTAGCAACTCAATCATTCGTAAATGTTTCATTCGGTTTACGTGCGCTTAGTCTCCTTAAGAAAGGATTATCACCGCAGGAGGTTGTGGACGAATTAATTAAATCAGATGAGGGAAGAGATTTCCGTCAATTAGCAGTACTTGATACTAAAGGAAAAAGTGCTGCATATACCGGAGCAAAATGCATACAACCCGCCGGGCATATTACCGGTGAAAATTTTTCTGTTCAGGCAAACTTGATGATAAATGATAAAGTTTGGGGAGCAATGGAAAAAGCATTTAAAAACAGTAAAGGTCAATTAGTCGATAGAATTTTAGAAGCAATGGACGCAGCTCAAAAAACCGGCGGCGACATTAGAGGTACTCAATCTGCATCCATAATTGTTTATAAAGGAACTGCTTCCGATAAACCGTGGGAAGATAAATTAGTTGATCTCCGTGTGGAAGATAGCGCCGATCCAATCAGCGAGATGAAACGATTGGTTAAACTTCATCATGCTTATGACCACATGAATCAAGGTGATTTGTATGTCGAAAAGAACGAGATGGATAAAGCAATGATTGAATATAAAACAGCTGAAGCAATGTTCCCGGATTATGAAGAGATGAAATTTTGGCATGCAACTACTTTAGTGAATGCTAACAAATTAGAAGAGGCTTTACCCTTATTTAAGGAAGTTTTCGTAAAGAATAAGAATTATATTGAATTAGTTCCTCGACTCATTCCATCGGGGCTATTAGTAGCAGATAAAAAAACTTTAGAGAAAATTCTTAGTCAAGCCAAATAATTCGTGATTGCTTTGAAGATATTAATTGAGTAAAAAATTAAAAAGGGAATTCTTCAGTCGTATCGATGACTTTCTGTTTTTCTACCACCGGTTTTTTTGCGGTTTGGTGAATTAGGTTACCATCTACATATATTGCTTTATAAGGTTTAGTGGGGCATGCGTGCTCGCAAGCTCCACATCCGATACATAAATCATCTTCCATTTTGGGGACTAATAATTTATCTTCGGGCACCATCTTCACTGCTTTTGTAGGGCAATGTTCGTTGCATGCTCCGCAATCAGTCCCTTGAGTAATTACAACACAATTTTCTCTAATAAAATGTGCTTTACCAATCTGAACTAATTTTTTTTCATCAAGTGAACTAATTTTTATTATTGCGTCGGTAGGACAAATATCGCTACAAATTTTACACTCAAAATTGCAGAATCCTTTATGATAATCCATCTTTGGTTGAAATACATTAAAGATTCCATATTCAATAAATGTAGGCTGTAATACTTTTGTCGGGCAAGCGGTAACACAAAGATTGCAGGCAGTGCAATAATCATTAAAATGTTCGATACTTATCGAACCGGGAGGTGTTACTAAATAATTTTTATCTTCTGCTATTGTGGAATTTTTATAAACCTTTGGAGTTTCACCAGCCTTCAAAATCATTGATGGAATTGTAAAACTTGCAATAATAGTTTTTACAAAATCTCGTTTAGAAATGTCTATTGATTTCAAACCTGCATTTATATTTTCGGAAGGAATAGGAAAATCTTTAACAAAGGGGTTTTTCGCAGAGAAAATAATTGCTTTAGAAGAGCAAGCCGAAATACAATCAAAACAATCAACACATCTTGAATAATCAATTAGTTGCCCTTTACTATCTATGCACATTGCTCGACATTTTTTTTCGCAAACCTTACAGCTTGTGCAGTCATCTTCTACAATTCTGATTTTGAAAATTGAGAAGCGTGATACCAGGCCGAGGAACGTACCAACGGGACAAATCATATTACAATATAATCTTCCCTTTTTAGTAACAAACCAGATAATAAAAGCCAGCATTGAAATAGAAAAGATAAATACAGGTAAATGGAAAAAGATATCTACCGGGAAAAGAATATAAATATCAAAGGAAGTAAGTATCGAGGCAGCACCATTATTTACTAAAATTGCAATCGGGCGTAATAAATTTGCGCTCATTTTACCAAATAAACTATATGGGTCTAAGAGATTTAATAAAAGAATATTGCCAACAAAGAATAGTACTACCGACACTATTAGAATGGTATATCGAAAAATATTTTTTGGATCCTCGTAAAGAAATCTTTTTCGCTTATTGATCTTGAGAACGAAATAATAAACAATATCTTGTAAGATACCGAGAGGACATATACTAGAACAATAAATACGACCAAATAAAAATGTAATAGCGATCAATGATAAAAATATTACAGAAGCTATAATAGGATTTTGAACGAAATTCAAGAATGCAGGAATAAATTGAATGTTGGTAAACACCAATTTCATATCATGCGGCACAAGGTCAGCCAGATCGAGAAATACAATTAGTATTGGTACGAAAAAAACTACCGAAAGAATTATCCGAAATATTTTAAGAGAATTTAACTTTTTCAATTTATTTATACGACAAGTCTCTTAATATTTAGTTTACTCAAATCGATATTTCCAAGACCTAATTCCGATGCATTCTTGATATGAGGAATATCAATCGGTTCCAATCCAAATAATTTAGCACCCGCTGCATCAGCAGCTACTATATCTGTAGAAATTATTTGTGATTTCATCACAACAACATCTGCAAGCGACACACCTCTCGGACCGTTTTGTTTCATTACCGCATAAGCATCTATAATGTTTAAGTCAGGTTTTCGGAAAGTCGGAAAATCTGCTATACACTGCTGTAAATTATTTCTGTGCCAATAACCTCTATCCCAAACGATACCCATCAAATTTTTCATAGACATTGTTAGACGTGCAGAACCGTGACTTTTTAGTACTGGTACATTAATAAAAACATCAGATTGGAGAATTAATTCATGCACTTTATCTTTCTTAAGCGATTTACCCTTTGGTATCGTTACCTCTTGATAGTATGATTCTGTATTACCCGGTACGACTTTAGCACCTGCATCCTTGGCGTATTTTTCTATTTCGGAAGACGAATAACATCTTTTCCAATCATCGCAGGTATGATCGAATACATAAACATCTTTTGCACCGGCATTAAAACAATGCTCGATAATTCTTTTAATCAATTTGGGATTTGTATTGGCTGCTTTTTCAGGAACTACATCCCACCCAATATTAGGCTTAATAACAACAGACTGACCTTTTTTAACAAATTTTCCAATTCCTCCGAGTTCTTTAATAGCAGAATCAAACATAACTTCCGGTTCGCCATTTTTAATTGCTACCAAATCATAATCTGTTTTTTGAACTCCAGATGGTCTCGCAATTGCTTTAGAATAGAATCCGGGTATAGATAAAAGTGATCCGGCAGCTATTCCACCAACAATTCCCTTGCTTATAAAGTCTCTTCTTTTCATATTTGCACCAAAATTGAAAAATTATTTTAAATAAGATATTAATATATTATATTGTATTCAAGAATTATCGGAGTTTTCTATGCAAAATTCATTATTAATTGAAAGAAAATTTAATTTAGCTAAGTTTGCTATCATTGATTTTATAATGGTTGGGCTATTTTTATTAGTACCTTCAATATCACATATGTTTTCAATTCCTCTTTATTATGCAGAGCCAATGCGAATTATTGTGCTTTTATCAATATTATACACAAATAGAAATAATTCTATTGTATTAGCATTACTACTTCCGTTCATCTCACTTGTAGTATCTTCACACCCCTACTTATTGAAATCTGTTCTTATAGCATGTGAATTAGCTGTAAATATTTTTGCTTTTTTTATTTTAGCTAAATCATTAAAGAATATTCTATTCGCTTCATTCGGAAGTATTTTAATAAGTAAAGCATTTTATTATTCAGTGAAGGGACTGTTTTTGAATATGGGTTTAATTAATGGAGAGCTTATTGCCACACCTATTATTGCTCAAGTAATTTCAACTGTACTTTTAACCGCTGCTTTCTATTTCTTATACACAAAATTGAACAAAGAATAAATGACAAATAAAGAAATGCTTTTCTCCAAGTTCGAATCGGAATTATTAGTTCGACCTGATGATATCGATATGAATAATCATGTCCATATGACCAAATATCTTGATTATCTTTTATTTGCACGATTCGATCAGATGTCAAAAGACTATAAAGTGCCGATGGATGAATTTCTCAAACGTGGTTTTACTTGGGTAGCAACATCAATTACAATAGATTATAAACGGTCGCTTTTTTTAGGCGACCATGTGATTATCCAGACTCAAATTCTAGAGATAGGCGGAGCACAAGTAAAAATTAATTATTGGATTATAAGAAAAGACACTAAAAAAATCGCAGCCGAAGGGAAAGCAAATTTTTCATTAGTCTCAATTGAATCGGGTAAGCCCGTCAGAATCCCACAAGATATTTTAGAGAAATACACTATATAAGCCCCCATGGGGTGAAGTATAAAAACTCTTGCTCCAATTTCTTCTAATACAAGCTCCCCAATAATACTAAGTTATTGTATTACAGATACTATCCTCTGTATCTCTATAATAGATATAAGTCGGGTCATCAACCTTTTTAATTTTACAATTAGTTTTTACTAATCTTTCATAAAAATCCGAATCATCGCTATATTTTAGGTCCTGAAATCCGCCCAGACTTAAAAAGATTTCTCTTTTCCCGAAGAAAGTCCCACCTGCTACGCAGTCAGCAATTGCAATTTCACGATTCAGATCATTTTTATCTTTTACAAATGGACGACCAATAATTTCTAATCCGCCATGAACAAACTCTAAAGATTTATCCTCTTTGAAATAATTTAACCGAGTTTCTAAATGGTTAGATTTGTATTCATCATCACTTCCAATAAATGTAATGTAATCTCCGACTGATGTTTGGATACCGGTATTAAATGCTAAGGGTGGACGGCGATTCGTTTGCTTTAGATAGCGTATCTTTTCATTTTTCATCAAGTACCTATTAACTAAAGTAAAAGTATCGTCATTACTTCCATCATCTACTATTATCAGCTCCCAATCTTGAAAGGTTTGTTTGAGAACTGAATTAATCGGTCTCTCAATTAATTTACCTCTATTATAGGTCGGTAATACTATCGAAACAATCGGTTTGTAGCTTTTGTATAATTGCATTGATATTCTCTTTTTTTCTACTATATATTATAACAAAAATTAATTAACTTTTGGGATATATATTTTCAGAGAATAACAATAATGACTTATTTCGATCAAAAGAGATATTTCGAAATTTTAAAGAAGTACGAAAAGAAATTTGAAAAAAAAGAGTTAGACGATTATAAAATGTTAGTTAAGAGGCATAAAGATGATGAAGATTTAGATAAATTATCTTTTGAACGACTAATAAATTTATACGAGAAGTATCATGTAAATAGAGAGAAAAAGAATTTCGATCATCTATTTAAGAAGCCAGAAACAGATAATTAATAAAAAATAAATCAATTCCCGGTGGTATAATGAATTTTAAGAGACTCCAGAATTTTATTGGATTAGCAGTATTTACAATTGCGGCGGCTGTATATTTTATGACAGTTCAACCGTCAGTTTCATTTTGGGATTGTGGTGAGTTTATAGCTTCATCATATTCAATGCAAGTACCTCACCCTCCCGGAACACCTTTCTTTATAATTCTTGGTAAAATATTTTCGATGATTCCATTCACAGAGAATATAGGTCTTAGAATAAATGCAATTTCAGTTTTATCATCTGCCTTTGCTGTACTGTTCCTTTATTTAATAGCAATAAAGCTAATTGAGAATTACAAAGGGAAAGAACATAAGAATTTAATAGATGCATTAGGTACTTATGTAGCAGCAGCAATTGGAGCCCTTTCATTAGGATTCAGTGATACTTTTTGGTTTAATGCAGTAGAAGCAGAAGTATATGCTCTTTCTACTTTCTTTATTGCATTTGTTGTTTGGCTATTAGTCAAGTGGAATGAAAATGCAGACGAACCTGATAAT
>Ga0172380_10005945_pt1 | contig 14467 bp, 13 predicted proteins | sample Leawe162metaG_FD_119747 | JGI IMG/M metagenome (GOLD analysis project Ga0172380, IMG submission 119747) | Leachate microbial communities from a municipal landfill in Southern Ontario, Canada - Leachate well 162 metaG | ecosystem: Engineered > Solid waste > Landfill > Unclassified | place...
AATAAACCGATTTGTCTTCCGCCTGATAAGCGAAACCTTTATCCATCAGCGCCTGGACCAGCGCAATCATTTCCGGAATGTGGCCGGTCGCGGCCGGATAAACTTCCGCCGGTTCAATGTTCAGCGTCTTGAGGTCTTCAAAAAACGCCTGCTTGTATTGCGCGGTAAAGTCATTCAATGACAGACCGGCTTTTCTGGAGTCGCGAATAGTTTTGTCATCAACGTCGGTCAGATTCATTACTTGAGTCACTTTTAAACCGGAGTATTTCAATGCCCGGCGCAACAAATCTTCAAACATGTAAGCCCGAAAATTGCCGATGTGCGCAAAATTATACACCGTCGGCCCGCAAGTGTACATTCCCGCTTCGCCCGGCTTCAACGGTTTAAACTCTTCCAGTTTCCGGTTCAACGTATTAAAAAAATGTAATTTCATGACCATATCCAAACTTTGTTATTATAATTTCGTTATTTTAAACTGCATCTGCATGAACTGCTTAATTTATCCGAAAACTCTCATCATGCAAAAAAACTTGAAAAAAAATCTCTGTCTCCGCTAAAAAAAATTAAATTTTCCCTTTCCGGCATTATATTGTCTGCCCGTGTTTACTCGCGAACCACGGAGAGGTGGCTGAGTGGTCGAAGGCGGCGGTCTCGAAAACCGTTGTACGGCTTGCCGTACCAAGGGTTCAAATCCCTTCCTCTCCGCCAGATTTCACCTGAAAAAAAACAGAATATCAAGCCCAAGCCGACTGGCGTGGTGTTACTTAACTGATACTTGTTACTGTCTTATTTTTCGATATTTTCCGTCCAGGGATCGCCTTCAATGCCTTTAACCGTGCCGTTCGCGTAAAGCACATTCCCGTAATAACCGTCATGATTTTTTACTTTATCATACGCTAGCGGCAAATTCGGATCGGATGTGGATTTCAGCCCGCCAACATAGACATAATCAACGTTGTCTTCAGTCAACGAGTGCACTCCTCCACAATCTATTTCCGTTGCAGAACTCGGACAAAGATACACGACATAATCAGTTAGATAGTCATTTTTTCTTAAAGTCTCCAGCCCGGCCGCGCCATTTTCCGGCGGATAAAAACCATTATAATCCATTGCATATTGCTGTAATGCTAATCCTATATATTTAAGAGTTGAGGCACAAGAAATACGCCTGGCTTTTTCTCTGCCCATAGATGGAGATGGCGAAGAAAATAAAAATACCAAAAATCCAAGACAAAGCAAAGTGCAAACAAGGCGCACGAATCTGTCATTGCATTTTACTCTTTTTTCAAATATTCCCATAAAACCGACAAGACTGCCAATAAAACAAAAAAGTGCGCCAACTATTAAAAGATCATCAGGCCATTTATAATAGATTAAAAAACCTGAAGAAAAAATATTTACATAAAGAATCTGTATAGCGTAACCAGAAATAGTCAAAATCAACAACAAACTTGTCGTTGGAATTATTTTCTTACTCATTTTCATTCTCTTTCTTTAATCTTTTCCGTCCAGGGATTGCCAGTGAAGCCTTTCACTGTGCCATTTGCAAAAAGTATGTTTCCGTAGTATTCATGATTCTTTGCTTTATCATACGCTAATGGCAAATTCGGATCGGATGTGGATTTCAACCCGCCGATGTAAATATAATCCATGTTGTCCTCGGTCAATGGTTGTCCGTCTTTGCCTTTAGTAGTCGTGGTGCTTGGACAAATATATATACCATAGTCGGTAAGATAATCATTTTTTCTCAAAACTTCCAGTCCTGCCGCGCCATTTTCCGGCGGATAAAAGCCTGCATAATCCTCAGCATATTGTTGCAAAGCCAAACCTATCTGCTTTAAGTTTGAAGCGCAGGAAATGCGTTTGTATTTTTCTCTGAAACGGCAGTTTGTTGGTGTGCAAAGATATAAAAAGAAAACAAGGTAAATTACAGTGCAAGACACACATATTCTTTTGCCAGAATTATTTTTATTTTGTACAACGATTCCTGTTATTGCCGTAATAAAACCGATAACTCCGCAAATAAGTCCAACTATTTGTACCGCAAATATAACAGAAGATGTTCGCTTGTAATAGAGTAAATATCCCTCAGAAAAGGTGCTACTATAGATTGTTGCAGCTCCAAAGCTTATCATGGACAATACCGTCAAAACAAGCGAAAACTTGGCTAAGAGTGAAATCTTCTTGTTCATAATAAACCTTATTGTTTAATTTTTTCCGTCCACGGATTGCCGGTGAAGCCTTTCACTATGCCATTTGCATAAAGCACATTGCCGTAAAATTCGTGATTATTTGCTTTATCGTACGCTAATGGCAAATTCGGATCGGACGTGGATTTCAACCCGCCGACATAGACATAATCAACGTTATCCTCGGTCAACGGTTTCTTCTCTTGACCTCTCATTGGACAAGTGTATATACAATTGATTTTCAAATAACCTTTTTTTCTCAAAACTTCCAGTCCTGCCGCGCCATTTTCCGGCGGATAAAAGTCATCGTAATCCTCAGCGTATTGTTTTAATGCCAGGCCTATCTGATTAAGGTTTGAAGCACAGACAACACGTCTAAATCTTTCTCTGGATGCACCTACCAGCGTCAATACATATTCCAAAAAGGCCAAACAAAGTAAAGTGCAAACAATACATATAAATCGGTCAACGGTCTTTGCTTTTTTCTTGAATATTCCTGTGAGCCCAACAACAATGCCGATGATACAAATAAGTCCGCAAATACTTGTCAGGATACTGTATTTATTAGGACTTGGCAGTCCGTAACAAAACAGAAAACTTTCATGGAAAAGTTTTTTATAAACTGTTGGAATCACGCAGCCAAAAATAGTCAAGAGAATCGTAAACTTCGCTACTGAAAATACTTTTCTGCTCATCTTTTTTTCCTGTTCCTGTATTTACTCCTGTCGCATAGCAGAAAATATAACGTTTACGAAAATATTCAAGCGGGAGAATAATGGTTACTGGGCTTTACCGCGAAGGTCAATCGGCCAGCGGTCAATGACTTTGCCATTTTCTGTCACCCAGATATAATCGTAAAGATTTATGGTGGGATCGCAATGCGGCGCACTCATTTCGATGATTTCTCCCAACTTGGGTTTGGCAGTTCCGGGCGGGGGATAAATCCGGCCGTGTTCGTCGCCGAACCATTCATAGTTCCACATTCCGTGGCGGTGTATAATCATTGGCGGAGCGTGAGGCGTAAAATAAAGGCTTTTAAGTCCTGCATCGACCGTGACGAATTCCTGCTGATTGACGCTGATTACCGAAGACAGGATTGTCAGCGCCGGTTTGAACTGGTCAAATTTTTCCGGGTTGTTTTTGCCGCTGAGGTTGGAATATTCAGCATCCATAACGCAGTAGGAACCGACCTGAAAATCGGTCATTTCCGGAATTTCCGTGTCGACATCGAAAGTTCCAGTGCCGGTTCCGGTGAAAATTTCCGCGCCAAGTCCGGCGGTTTTAAACTGACGGAATACTTCCGCGGCTTGTTGCATGACTTTCAGTGACGCTTCGCGACGCTGGTCAAACGCGTGAATATGCTGCACCATTCCGGCGTAACATTGAATCCCGCGCAGTTTCAGCGACGGCAGCCCGGCAATCAGTCCGCCCAGCGGCAGCGCGTCCGCATAATTTACGCCGGTTCTGCCCATTGACGGATTGACATCCACCAGCACCTTCAAAATTAGTTTATGTCCGGCGGCGGCAGCATTCAGCGCAACGGCATTTTCCGGATTGTCAATCACGACCATTATATCCGGTGTCCGGACGGCGCATTGCATTAAAATAGCGATTTTTTGCGGCGTAACCACTGGAGAAGTAATCAAAACATTATTGATACCGGCGTCAATTAAAGCGGCAGCCTCCGATACTTTGGCGACACAAACGCCGACGGTTCCGCCCGCCGCAATCTGTCGCCTGGTCAGCTCGGAACATTTATGGGTTTTGGTGTGCGGACGCAATTTTTTCCCTGCCGCCAGCACCGCATCGCGCATGGTCGTCAGGTTATGTTCAAATGTCGCAATGTCCAGCGCCAGACACGGTGTGTCCAGTTCCATTTTGTCTTTCTCGATATATCTTTCCGGCATTATTTTGCTCCCTTAATAGAAAACGCCGGTATTCTCAAGCGTTGAAAATACCGGCGATGCTTGAATTTTATAACTTTATTTAACGTTTCCAGGCGGCGCGTACCAGATTTACGCAAAGTCGTTCGAAAGAAATTCCCGACTGTTTAGCGGCTTTCGGCACGAGGCTGGTAGCGGTGAATCCCGGGATGTTATTGCCTTCCAGCATGAACGGTTGTCCGCTGGCGTCAATAATGAAATCCACCCGGAGCAAATCGCGACATCCGGCGGCGTTAAAAAATTTCATTGCCTGTTCAGCGGCAACTGCCTGTGACTGTTCAGTAACAGAAACCGGCGGGCACAGGTATTCGGTTTTGCCGTTATTGTAAACGTATTTTGCGTCATAATCGTAGAAACCGCTGGGGCTTTTGATTTCAATCATCGGCAGCGTCTGGCTGTTGACGATTCCGACGGTAACTTCAACGCCGGAGATATATTTTTCGACCAGCAGTTCATCGTCATATTCGAGCGCATGTTCGACCGCGTCGTCCCATTCTGCGGGCGTTTCCGCCTTGAAAATGCCGACAGTTGAACCTTCGCGTGGTGGTTTTACGATTACCGGAAAAGTAAGGTTTGCCGGCAAAGTCCGGTTATCACGGGTAATCACGCCCCAGTCCGGTGTGGTGATTCCGGCTGTCTGCATGATTTTTTTGCTGGATATTTTATCCATTACCGCAGCGCTGGCAACGCTGCCGCAACCGACAAATTTCAGGTTGGCGGCTTCCAGCAGTTTTTGCAATTCGCCGTTTTCTCCGAATCCGCCGTGCAACACCGGGAATACGATGTCCGCGGCGCGAATTTCATCTGACAGACTGCATTCGAGAATATCCACTTCTTTAACCGGATAACCGGCGCGCACCAGAGCGGAGGCGACGGCCTCGCCGGATTTCAGAGAAATAGTCCGTTCATTGCTGCAACCGCCTTTTAGCACTACCACTGTCGGCGGAATTGCCGCTTCTTTAATTTTATTTACGCTGGCGTAGTTGACGAAGCAAACTTCAGGATTCAGATAAAAACCGTCTCTTTCCGCGATTTTGCGCCGGACTTCAGACATTAAATCAACAATATTTCTTTCCATCGCATGGTCGCGGTTGATAATGTAATTGGCATGTTTTTCGCTGAAATACGCATCGCCGCAAGACCAGCCTTTCATGCCGCAGTTGTCAATGAGTCTGCCCGCCGGTTCTTCCGGAGAGACGTTTTTAAATACGCATCCGGCGCTTCTGCCGCGCGGTTCGCGAGCCCGGCGGTCTTCGAGTTGATGCTGAATATGTTCCATTTCTTCTGTTTTTTCCACTTCAGGAAGTTTGAAGATGGCGGCGGTAATAACAATTCCCCAGGGAATAGTTGAACAGCGGTAACCCCATTCAATTTCATGTCCGGAAACCGCCCATGGATTGCCTTCAGTATCATAACCGCATAATTCTGAAACATATTGACCGATGCAGACGCCACAGGCTCCGGCGTTCATTCTCAACGCGCCGCCGACTGTGCCGGGAATTCCCACCAACGCTGACACGCCGCCAAAACCTCGCCGGGCGCAGGTGCTGACCAAATCTGACAACCTTACTCCGGCGCCGACTGTAACGTGTCGCCGTCCAGGCTGAATGCGGATAAAATCATTCTGGCATAACCGGATAATCAGACCGTTGAACGGTTGATCTCCGCCGACGGTATCGGTTCCGCCGCCGAGTACGAATATCGGCACTTCGCGTTTATGACAGAAGCGCAGCAAATGCGCCAGCGCCAGGTCATCCGGTGGTTCCGCCAGGATTTCGATATTGCCGCCGGCTCCAAGCGAGGTCAGCTCGCGCCAGTCAACATTATATTTCAGAGGCAGAGTGGGAAATGCATTTTCTAGTTCTTCATGGAATTGCGGAGATTGTATGTTGTCCATAGTTTTTTACCGTTATTTATAAACTTCATCTGGATTGAAAACTTTTTCGCCAACCACGTTCAATTCGTTATTCTCGACCTTGCGGAAGAAGCAGGAACGATGCCCGGTGTGACAGGCGGCTCCGCCAATCTGTTCGATTTTGAACACGACCGTATCATCGTCGCAATCAACCAGTATTTCTTTGATGTTCTGGACATTGCCGGAGGATTCGCCTTTTTTCCACAATTTACTTCTGGAGCGGGACCAGTAAGTGGCGCAACCGCTGGCCAGAGTTTCTTTCCATGACTGTTCGTTGATATATGCCAGCATTAATATTTCGCCAGTTTTCCAGTCCTGGGCAATTGCTGGAATCAGTCCGTCGCTTTTCGAAAAATCGAGTTCAATCATTTGTCAATATCCTTCAAATCATTTAATATTAAAAGTATAGCTAACGCGGATAATCAATATAAACCATTATGTCAAAATACACTGGCAATTAATTTTTTACACGCAATTTTTTCATATTTTTATAAAAAAAGATTTTTTATTCTTCAACGAAGCCGCATTTCGGTTCGCTGTGCTGTTTTTTAATCCGGCATGAGGTGTAATTTGTTTTCCGGATTACACTTTTCCAATTTGATATCCGGAGATTATTATATACAGAGACAAAAGGACTTGCAAAATGTTTTCAAAAAACTATTGTAGGTGATGTATAAAAATGAAATCAAGGAGCGGGCGGAAAATGGACTTTGCGTTTTTACCTGAGAAAATCAAATTGCAGTTGGCTGAATTGGAATCCGGATTAGCTCCGTTATGTACAATTCGCGGCAGCGGCGGTTTTTGCGGCGAACCCGGCGAAAGCTATATAATCCTGTACGATGAAAATCTTTACCTGTTTGACCGCAGTTTCGGCGCCAAAGAATACAATGCCCGCAAGGCGGATTTTTCCGACATTACTGGAATCAGCTTGAATAAAGATCAGTTCAGCTCTATTCTGACAATTGTCTTTGGAAATGAAAATATCTCGTTGAAACTGTCCTGTATTGAAGTGCAGAATGCTGCACCGTTGTTTGAACATGCAGAAAAGTTTCCGTCAATCAAACGGGATTATGTTGAAGCGGGAAAGCCGGAAAAAGATTTGACGCCGCTGGCGGGATTGGCGGCATGTTTGATGTTTGTCGCGGCCGCTGACGGAAAAATTTCTGAAGATGAGAATTCATACATTCTCAACAAGATTTGTTCCGGTAGTGAAGATATTTATAACGCGGCGGCCAAGTTTTATGAAACCTGCGATTTCAGCGCGTTACTGCAAAAGTTACAGCTTGATCAGCAGCAGAAATTGTGTTTTTTCGCCAATATGCTGGAACTGGCGATGAGCGATGGCGTGTTTGACCGGGCGGAACAGAAGTTGATAGATACTTTCGCTGCGCAAACCGGTATCAGCAATGATGAAAGTGAAACCATCAGGAATGTACTGTTAATTAAAAATCAATTGTCCGTGTTGAGTTAAAAAAATTGAAGCAGGAGGAAATTCGTCGATGAACAAGTATCAGATGCGCTGGTTCAGTTTTATTTTTGCCTTGACCGCAATGTTTTCCGGATTGTTTTTCGCGGTTGCCGCTCATGCCCGGGATAAAAGTGACAAAGAGTTATTTTCGCCCGATGCCAAAAATGAAGTTTACTATGTGCCACAGTTTTCTGAATTTAAAGAAATATCAGAACAGGAAAGAAATTTTCTGAAAAAAATACTGGACAGAGCGGCAAAAGATAATGTTAAAGCGGTAATTTTTGAACTTGATACTCCCGGCGGAAGCGTTGATGTCGCTTATAAATACGTTTCCATTATGGCAAAATCTAAAGTTCCGGTAATCGCTTTTCTCAATCCGCATGGAGTTTCTGCCGGTATGATTATTGCTATCGCTTCCGACCGCATCGCGATTAATCCGCATGGAATTATTGGCGACGCCATGCCGATTCAAATCAGCGCCGGCGGAATTAAACCGGTTACGGAAGAACCCGAGGAACCCAAAGAGCCGGAAACGAAGAAAAAAGAAGCACAGAAAGACGATAAAAAGAAAGTAGAAAAAACGGATAAAACAAAAGATAAAAACAAGAATAAAGACAAAGAGAATGATGACGAGACTCCGGTACTGGAAAAAATATTAAAAGAATTTCAAGGTGTCCCCAAAGGGTATAAACCCAGGAAATCACCGGATGCGGATAAAACGCAGAAACTTGCCGACCAGAAATTCCTCACGGTTTTTTTCAAAGAGCTTCAGGTGCAGGCGGAAAAAAATGACCGACCGGTGAAAGTTATTCGCGCCATGGCAGACCCTTATCAGAGACTTTCTTTAAAAGATGATGGCATTGAACATACTAAAGATTCTCCGCTCACCTTGTCCGCCGCCGAAGCAAAAAAACTTAACGTAGTCGATTACGTTTGCCGTGATCGTGAAAGCCTGCTTAGACAACTTAATTTGAGCGACTGCAAGGTAGTGGAAATCAGAAAAACTCCGACGGAACAGGTAATGTCATTTCTGGCACATCCGGCATTGGCCGGCGTGTTGCTGATATTGGGAATTATCGGAATTTATATTGAAATCAAAACTCCCGGCTTTGGCGTTCCAGGTGTTTTGGGACTTTCAGCCTTGACGCTGTTTTTCCTGGGACACATGGCATCCGGCGCGTCCGACTGGGGCCCGATGGTAATTTTCTTTGTTGGCCTCGGATTGCTGTTGATTGAAATATTTGTGATTCCCGGATTCGGACTGGTCGGGATTCTGGGTATTTCATGTATTGCCATCTCGTTTTTTGCCGCATTCGGACTGGAAAATATTGAAACCGCAGTAAACGTGGTTGGCATTTCAATGTTGGCGTCAATCGCTATTATCATTGTGCTTACCATATATGTGCTGCCGAAGTCAACAATGTTCAGACGAATTACGCTAAGCGCCCAGCAGAACAGCTCCGAAGGTTTCAGCTCATTCCATGAAGACGAGTCTATTGTCGGGCGAATTGGCATTACTCTGACCAAGTTGCGCCCGACAGGAACGGTGTGCATCAATGATAAACGTTATGACGCAATGACAGAAGGTGACTATATCGAAAAAGACGAGGAGGTTGAGGTTTTAAAGTTAAATGGTTTTCAAATTGTAGTTAGAAAAGTTTAAACAAGGAAGGATGTTATGAGTGTTCCAACATTTTTGATTGGCGCCGGGATTTTTATCGGGTTTCTGTGTATGTATCTGTTCATCGTGTTTGTTCCGATACGGCACTGGGTCGCGGCGATATTCTCAGACGTGAAAATCAGTATTTGGGCGTTGATTGGCATGCGTTTACGCCGGGTTCCGCCTTATATCATTGTTGATGCGTTAATTCAGGCGAAAAAAGCCGGACTGAAAGACGTAACCGCAGATTTGCTGGAAGCGCATTTTCTGGCGGGCGGGAATGTTCCCCGGGTGGTTGACGCGCTGGTGGCGGCAGACAAAGCCAACATGAATCTTTCAGTAAAACACGCCACCGCGATTGACCTCGCTGGTCGCGACGTGCTGGAAGCGGTAAAAATGAGTGTTAATCCGAAAGTTATTGAGACGCCGGAAGTTGCCGCGGTCGCCAAAGACGGCATTCAGTTGAAGGCCATCGCCCGCGTTACGGTCAGAACCAACCTTGACCGGCTGATTGGCGGCGCCGGCGAACAGACGATTCTCGCTCGCGTTGGCGAAGGTATTGTTACCACCATCGGTTCCGCCACTGTTCACAAACATGTGCTGGAAAACCCGGACACAATTTCCAAAGTCGTGCTACAAAAAGGTCTCGATTCTGGAACCGCATACGAAATTCTTTCCATTGACATCGCCGATGTAAATATCGGTAAAAATATTGGAGCGCAACTCCAGACCGATCAGGCTAATGCCGATAAAAATATTGCTCAGGCCAAGGCGGAGGAAAGACGCGCCATGGCGGTCGCTCTTGAACAGGAAATGAAGGCAAAAATCTGCGAAATGCGCGCAAAAGTGGTAGAAATGGAAGCACAAGTGCCACTGGCAATTGCTCAGGCATTCAGAAACAACACAGTAAAATTTTAATTAAAAATCAGTATAAAGGAGGATTTGTATTATGCCGACAATAGCAATTGTAGTGATGATCGTTGCGTTTATCGCATTTCTCGTAATATTTTCCGTGGTAATTCCAATTCCGCTGTGGATTGCCGCAGTATTTTCCGGCGTGAAAATCAGCGTGTTTTCACTCGTCGGAATGCGCTTGCGCCGGGTTCCGCCGCAGGTAATTCTGTCCGCGATGATTCAGTCCAAAAAAGCCGGACTGGAAGTGTCATCCAATGACCTTGAAGCGCATTATCTCGCCGGCGGTAACGTCTTCCGGGTAATTTATGCGTTGGTCGCGGCGGATAAAGCCAATATTCCGCTTTCCCTGCAACGCGCCACCGCCATCGACCTGGCGGGCAGAAATGTGCTTGAAGCAGTGAAAATGAGCGTTAACCCGAAAGTTATTGCCACGCCAATGGTAACCGCAGTCGCCAAAGACGGCATTCAGCTTCAGGCTACTGCCAGAGTTACCGTCCGGGCTAACATTGACCGTTTGGTCGGCGGCGCTGGCGAAGAAACCATTCTGGCGCGTGTTGGTGAAGGTATTGTTACCACCATCGGCTCGGCGTTGAGCCATAAACAGGTGCTGGAAAATCCTGACACTATTTCTAAAACCGTTCTGGGTAAAGGACTTGACTCCGGAACCGCGTTTGAAATTCTATCTATCGACATCGCGGATGTGGATGTCGGCAAGAACATAGGCGCCGAGTTGCAGATGGCGCAAGCCAACGCGGATAAAGATATTGCTCAGGCCAAAGCTGAAGAGAGACGCGCCATGGCGGTCGCCCATGAACAGGAAATGAGAGCAAAAATCAGAGAAATGGAAGCCAAACTGGTTGATGCTGAATCAGAAATTCCGATGGCAATCGCCGAGTCGCTGGCCTCTGGAAATCTGAGCATTATGGATTACTACAAAATGAAAAATATCATGGCCGACACCGAAATGAGACAGTCTATTGCCTCGCCGCATGAAAAAAATGACGCAAAACCCATTAAGAGCAAATAATCATGAAAGACGGTTCACAATTTCTGATATTTCTGCTGATAATCGCCGTTGTCGGAATTGTCAATCTGGTGAAATTCATCAAAACGGCAAAAGCCAAAGGCGTTGATTTCGGAACTTTGTTCAAAAATCCCAGCTCCGACCTGCCGCAGAATGATGCAGACGAAGATGGCTATGTTCAAAGTCCTGCTGACGCGGTCGAATTTTTTAAGAAAATGCAACAGAACCAGCAGGATTTTAACGATGAAACCACGCCTTCCGGTGAAGATTATCAAAGTCCTTTCGCGTCTGTAGTGCCTGAAGTGAAAGTTCCGGAGAAAATATCCGAACCGGTATGTCAGTTGGATGAAGAAGATTCCGAAACCAATGTCAATTACAGCGAATTAATCCGCCATTACGGCGGAATGTCCATCGTCTTGCGGGAAATCCTGGACAAACCCAAAGGCCTGCAGTAGTCACCGCTGATTCGGCTTAATCAGTCGCCAGCGGTGAAGTCCTGCTACTCAGCCCCGGAATCATGGCTGGCTTTGCGTGGAAAATTTATGAAAAACAGCGCTCAGTACTTGAGCAGGAACATGTGTCTAATTGAACTCCTGTTTTGCTGTGATTCAGAGCTCATGATTTAAGCAGGAGCGTGGGGTTTAATTGGAAGTCGGCTTTTTCTTGAAACTTCCTTCCTCTCTGCGCAAAGCATTTCTGTGAGCTTACGAACGTTCCTGACGGAAGCGCATAAGTTGTTATGCGAACGCAAAAACGGCCATTCAATTAGACGCATTTGCTGAGCTCTGAATTACGTTTTGAGGCTTCTGAGACCTGTCGATATTTTCTCGAAATTTTGTATTGTAAGCTTATGGTAAAATTTTTTAACAGTACAGAACTAAAAAGACGGCGTAACTGCTTCTTTCAGGTTAAACAGACACTTCATCCTTGAAAGTTATTTTCATCATAGAAATTGGAATAAACTTCCCAGCATTTTTCAATTGCGTCGTCGCTTACCGTCAATCCGGAATATTGAATATGCCAGCGTAATATTTTTTCGCGCAATTCGCTGACCAGCGTTGCGTGTTCAGGACGGTCAATCAAATTTACCGTTTCCCGCGGGTCATTTTTCAGGTCGTACAATTCACCTTTGAAATCATTTGACTGAACCAGTTTCCAGCTTCCGCAGCGAATTATAGTTTGATTTAAATGATTTTTATCGTCGTAGAAATAGTTATAGCCAAAAACCGCATCTTTGTGGCAGACGGCTTTACCTTCAATTAGCGGTAACAGGCTTTTGCCTTGAATCGCGAAAGGAATTTTCAGTCCGCAGTAACCCATTACCGTCGGCAGTATGTCAACGTTTTCATTAAGTTTATCTGACCGTTTCCGGGCGTTCCTGAATTCGGGATGGGAAATAATCAATGGCACTCGCATCAACCGGTCGTCCATGCACCATGATTTTCCGATAATCCCGTATGCTGAACTGAAATCGCCATGATCGGCAGTGAAAATAATCATTGTTTCATCATACACATTTGCGTCTTTTAACGCTTTGACAATCCGCCCCACTTGAACGTCAACCAGCGAAATCAGCCCGTAAATATGTGCCATATAAATGCGCAGTTCTCTTTCTGAAGTGTATTTGCGGTTTTGCTCAACCCAGCGGACAAAGGCCGGCGGCTTATTATCCAGTTCGTGTTCGTAAGCCGGTTCAATTGAAAGCTTATCCGGGTCGTACATGGTGTCGTATGGTTTTGGCGGTGAAAAAGGATTGTGCGGAGCGATGTTGCCGACAAAACAGAGAAAAGGGTCGTTTTTATTCTGATTAATAAAATCTATCGCGCGGTCAGCAATAACTTTTTCGAAGTAGTGTTCGTATGGAATATTCGAACTCCCGACATTCCAGTAACGCATTTCCGGGTGTTTAATTTCGCGTCCTTCCGGATAGCGGATATCAATGCCATTTTTGCGAAGATAATCATTGTACTGTTTTTGCCAGATAAATGAATCCGTCCAGCCGTCCAGCGGCATATCATTATCGTGACCGCCGTAATGAGTTTTGCCAAAATATCCGGTACGATAGCCAGCGGCGCTGAAATAATGGCCCATAGTTTTTTCTGAATCTGGAAGGGTTTGAACATTGCAGGTAATTCCATGAGCAATTGGATAGCGTCCGGTAAGCAGACATGCACGGGATGGAACGCATACTCCGCTGCAAGCGTATGAAGTATTAAACAACATTCCGGCAGCGGCCAGCTCGTCAATGTTCGGAGTCTGAATTTCCTCATTACCCATACAGCCTAGAAATGTCCAAACCTGTTCGTCTGTATGGATGATTACCACGTTACGTTTGATTTCATTCATCGTATTAATAATTCCATTTTTTAATTTGACTGAGTTTATAAATTTATTCCCATAAATCAGTGCTGAGATATTTCAGTCCGGAATCGCAGCACAGTATAACAATAGTTTTACCTCTATTTTCAATCTTGTCAAGTAATTTCAACGCGGCGACCGCATTGGCTCCGCTTGAAAAGCCACCAAAAATACCTTCTTCTTTGGCAAGTCTTCGCGCCGTATTAATAGCTTCTTCATCGGAAACTTGCAGAAATCCATCAATATTTTTCCGGTCAATAAATTTAAGGTTGCTCATGGAGTAACCTCCACCTTGTATTCTGTGGCTTGAGTCCATGATTTTTCGACCGGAGTAAACCGCGCAATTTTCAGGTTCAACCAGATAACACATTATTTGAGAATTGTGTTCTTTCAGCGCTTTAGCGATTCCGCCAAAAGAAGCGCCGGTTCCTGCAAAATCGCAAAAGATATCAACCTTACCGTCAGTCTGAACTATTATTTCCGGACCCGTATGCAGATAATGGGCGTCAAAATTGCCTTGCAGGCTGAACTGATTGGCCCTGAAAGCGCCGCGTTTTTTTATTATGCGTTGCGTTTTTTCTTCAACCAGAGCAAGGTCTTCGCCTGAAACTTGTCCTTTCTGAGAACCGGCAGCCTGCTCCACGAGAACGACTGTCGCGCCCAGCGAACTCATCATTCGCGCCCTTTCAACGGAATTTCCTTTGCTCATTACCGCGATAAACGGATAACCCTTAATTCCACACACTATCGCCAGACCTGTTCCGGTATTGCCGCTCGTAAGTTCCACAACTGTCTGTCCGGGTTTTAACGCTCCTGATTTTTCAGCGTCTTCTATCATTCGCAGAGTATTACGGTCTTTCTTTGAAAATCCCGGATTGAGATATTCAAGTTTGGCAAATATCCGCCCTTCTACATTATTTGTCAGCCTGGATAGCTCGACAAGCGGAGTATTTCCTATCACGTCAAGCATTGACGAACATAGCCTCAATTGACGT
>Ga0172380_10005947_pt1 | contig 14455 bp, 7 predicted proteins | sample Leawe162metaG_FD_119747 | JGI IMG/M metagenome (GOLD analysis project Ga0172380, IMG submission 119747) | Leachate microbial communities from a municipal landfill in Southern Ontario, Canada - Leachate well 162 metaG | ecosystem: Engineered > Solid waste > Landfill > Unclassified | place...
GACCTCAGACGGCTCCGCTTCGACCGCCACTGGCCGCTGTTCGTGATCCTCTCCCGCGAGAAGGCCAAGCTCTCGTACCACTGGAAGCCTGCTGTGCTCAGGCGGCCGGACATCGATGGCAGACGCGTCACCTACGACGAACACGGCGAGGTTGCGCGGCGCACCTGCTGTCCGGGCTGCTGGCAGACGGTGCTCGACGAGGAAGGGCTTCCGCTCGACCTCACCGAGCTCGCGCGACGAAGACACGTCTGCTCGCACTGCGGGACGCCGCTCTGGCAGGCCGACCGCAGCGGGCCAGCACGCGTCCCACTCGCGGACTTCATCAGCCGGCACATGCCGGACGTCTTCGATCTCCTGATCACCGACGAGAGCCACGAGTACAAGGCGCGCGGCTCGGCGCAGGGGATCGCGGCGGGCACGCTGGCGGAGGCCTGCGGCCGGACGCTCACGCTCACCGGCACGCTGATGGGCGGCTACGCCTCGACGCTCTTCCATCTGCTCTGGCGGTTCTCGCCCGCAGTGCGGGAGGAGTTCGCGTACGGCGAGGAGGCCCGGTGGGTCTCCCGCTACGGGATCGTCGAGCGCATCACGCGCAAGACCGGCGACGACGACGTGGTCGACGAGGGTCGATCAAGCCGGCGGCGCGGGTATCGCACGCGGACGGTGGAGAAGCCTGGCGTCTCCCCCGCGATCCTGTTCCACCTGATCGGGAACACGGTGTTCCTCCGCCTCACGGATGTCGCCACGGATCTCCCCGAATATCGGGAGGAGGTCCGGCTGGTCAGCATGGCGCGCAGTGACGGGAACAGCCCCTCGCAGGCGTCGGCCTATCGCGACCTCGCGGACGCGCTGCATGCGGCGGTGATGGCGGCGCTCGCGGGCGGCTCCCGTCGTCTCCTCGGCGCCTACCTCCAGGCGCTGCTCGCGTACCCCGACGCGTGCACGCTCGGTGAAGAGGTCATCGACCGCTCGACCGGGGCGGTGATCGGTTCCGCTCCGGCCCTGCCGGACGACCGCCTCTACCCGAAGGAACAGCAGCTCGTCGACCTTGCCGTGGAGGAACGGCAACAGGGCCGCCGCGTGCTCGTGTACGTCACGCACACGGAGACGCGCGACCTCACGCCCCGGCTGGAACGAGTGCTCCGCGAGGCGGGACTGCGCGTCGCAATCCTGAAGGCGGACACGGTGCCGCCCGACCGGCGCGAGGAGTGGGTCGCACGGCGCGTCCGCACGGGGGTCGACGTGCTGCTCGTCCATCCCCGCCTCGTCCAGACCGGCCTCGACCTGATCGACTTCCCCACGATCGTCTGGCACGAGGTCGAATATTCGGTCTACACGATGCGGCAGGCCAGCCGGCGGTCCTGGCGCATCGGCCAGCGCCGTCCGGTGCGCGTCGTCTACTTCGCCTACCGCGCCACGCTCCAGGCCCAGGCGCTGTTATTGGTCGCCCACAAGCTCCAGGCGTCGCTGATCGTCGAGGGCGAGATCGGCGACGGCGGGCTGGCGGCACACGGGGCGGAGGGCGACAACCTCACCCTCGAACTCGCGCGGTCACTCGCCGGTGGCGGCGACATCGACGAAGAGTCGCTCGAAGCCTTGTTCGCGGAAGCACGCCTCGCCGCCGACGGCGCGCAGGAGGCCCTCGACGCTCGGGACTTCGCATCCGAAGCCCTGCCGGTCCTCGCGGGCGTCGGCGCCAGCCCGCCGTCGCACGAGGACTGGATCCCCGTCTCGGATCGGTTCGGCTCCGAAGACGGCGAGCAGATGCATCTCCTGTGACGCCCCAACGACGCGGAGCCGGCGGTCGCCTCGAATCGATGCGCCGCTGGCTCCCGCGCTCTCTACGACCGGGCGCAACGCGCCCGCCACACCCCGGCCCAAATAAGAGAGACAGCATGACTACAAAGACTGAGCCCGTCGCCGAGCACGGCGTCGAGGTGCTGATCCCGCTGAACAAGCTCAAGAAGTCCCCGCATAACGCTCGCAGGACGCCGCACGGGGAGGCGGCGATCGCGGCACTCGCCGCGAGCATCGCGCACAAGGGGCTCCTGCAGAACCTCGTCGTCCAGCCGGAGGTGAAGGCCGATGGCACCGCCACGGGCTACTACCTCGTCACCGCCGGCGAAGGCCGCCGGCTCGCGCTGGAGCTGCGCGCGAAGCGGCGCGAGATCAAGCGGACGGAGCCGGTCCGCTGCATCGTGGACGCGGCGCACGACGCGCTCGAGATCAGCCTCGACGAGAACGTCACCCGTACCGAGATGCACCCGGCCGACCAGTTCGAGGCGTTCCGCGCGCTGAGCGAGGGGCGTGGCTGGGGCGCCGAGGAGATCGCGGCGCGCTTCGGCATCTCGCCGCTCACCGTGCGTCAGCGGCTCCGGCTCGGGGCCGTCAGCCCCCGGCTGATCCAGCTTTACCGCGACGGTGAGCTGACCCTCGAACAGCTGATAGCGTTCGCGGTCAGCGATGACCACGCCCGCCAGGAGGAGGTGTACGAGAACCTCGGCTGGAACCGGGAACCGCGAGTCATTCGCTCACGCATGATGGAGGCCCACGTCCCGCCGAGCGATCGGCGCGCGATCTTCATCGGCGTCGAGGCCTACGAACAGGCGGGCGGCGTCGTCGTGCGCGACCTCTTCAGTGAGGACGGGAGCGGCTTCTTCGAGGACGCCGGGCTCCTCGACCGTCTCGCCCTGGAGCGGCTCAACGCCCTCGCCGACGAGGTGCGCGCGGAGGGCTGGAAGTGGGTCGAGGCGCATCTCGATTTCCCGCACAGCCACGGCCTGCGGCGCGAGTATCCCCGGCAGGTGCCGCTCTCCAAGACGGACCAGAAGCGCTACGAGGCACTGCGCCGCGAATGGGATGACATCGCCGAGCAGTACGAGGGCGACGAGGGCGACGAGGACGTCTCGGACGATGTGGAGACCCGCTTCAACGAGCTTGAGGCGGCGATCGAGCAGTTCAACGCGCGCCAGCGCGTGTTCGACCCTGACGTCATCGCGCGGAGCGGCGCGTTCGTCTCACTGGATCGAGACGGCGACCCGCAGACCGAACGCGGGTTCGTGCGCGCGGAAGACGTCCCCCAGGCGAAGCCCGATCGCCGTTCGCGCGACGAGGACGAAGCCAGTGGCGACACGGGCGACGGCATGCACGACGACGAGCAGCGCGCCGACGATGACGATGACGAAGGCGGCGACGGCGGCAAGCGGCTGTCTGACGCGCTCGTCCGGGATCTGACCGCCCACCGCACGCTTGCCCTTCGCCTCGTGCTCGGCGAGCAGCCAGCGGTCGCACTGCTCGCGCTCACGCATGCCCTCGCGAGCCAGACCTTCTACTACTCGGCGGCCGAGCTCAGTTGCCTGGAGATCCGCATGACTACTTCCCCGCTCGGGCATCACGCCGAGGGGATCGGCGAAACGGCGCCGGCGAAGGCACTCGAGGAGCGCCATCGGACATGGGCGGAGCGAGTCCCCCGTAACTCGGATGACCTGTGGGACTTCGTGGCCGCACTCGAGGACGAGGAGCGGATCGGTCTGCTCGCTCACTGCGTTGCGGGGAGCGTGTACGCAGTGCAGCAGCGGTGGGACACGAAGCGAGGGTCGCTCGCGCTGGTGAGAACGATCGCTGACGCCGTGTCGCTCAACATGGCCGACCACTGGGAGCCGACGGTGGACAGTTACCTCGGTCGCGTCACGAAGGCTCATATCAGGCAGGCGGTGCAGGAAGGCGTCTCAAGCGAGGCCGCCGAGCGCATCAATGGGCTGAAGAAGCAGCCGATGGCGAAAGCCGCCGAGGATCTCCTCGCAGGCACTGGCTGGCTCCCGTCGCCGCTACGGACACAATGATCGAATAGGAGAAGTGGACGGGATTCGAGAGGTCGGGTGACGAAGCGGAACGGTAGGGATCGACAAGCGCGGGCCCTACCGCTCACCGCTAGTCCTGCTTGCGATCGCACTGCCGACCGACACCCGGGCGCCTTCAACGCGCTGGGTAGGTCGCCACAGGCAGCGGAGCACCTCGCGGATGAGTGCTGCTTCCCGTCGATTCCCTAGCGGCAGATCTTCAGGTCGACCATCCAGGCTTTCGTCACACAGCCGACGTACATCGCTTGTCTCGTCGAGGACAAGAGGACCGAGTCGGTACTTTCGTCATGTCCGGCATAGGGCGTCGGCGAACAAGTCAACGAACGCATCGTGTGACTCCTTCGACGGTCCACTTGGACCCGCATTAAGCGAGATCTGAACGGTGCCTAGGCAGCAACTGTTGCGGGCCCGGCCGGCAGCCGCTAACGCCAGGAGGTGAGTCGCGGCAGTCATTGGCAAGATTGCCGCGCAGCGGGATGACAGTTGGGTGCAACCGATGTAGATATCGGGACTCGCTTCGCGAACCCCTTCGACGATAGCCGGCTGGGGATTCGCCGGAGATCTGCCGATCGAAAACACAACGCGCGTCGGCTGAACGAGTTCACACAACTGCCGTGCGAAGCTCCGCCCATTAGCGCCCGATCCGCCGCCATGATGCGGAAACACGAGAACGGGAGCGACTGCCGATCGAAAGCGGGCAATCGATTGTGTGAGCCCGACCTGGTCAACATCCCCCGTGAACAGGACTTGTGGCTCACCTTGAAAGAGCAAGCGCAGAACTGCCGAAATTCTGTTCGCGGTCAACTGGTGACCATCGGTGTCGCGGCCCTGAGGGGTGGCGAGAACCGATATGGGATCCGGATGTATGACCTCCAGTTGAACGTCATCAAAAACGAGTTCAGCAGAGTCATTGATGTTCAAATGGGGGATCGGGATCGTGCCATTGCGTCGCCTCGCATCTGCCAGAGCCTGCCGGAACTCCAGCCACACATCACCATCTCGGGGATCGGGGTTCACGTAGACCGAACCTACAGTGATGTCCTGCTGACTGAGCAGAGTCGTGACTCCGACGATGTGATCCCGGTCGGCGTGGGAGACCAGCACGACGTCGACGACTGAAATCCCTTCACTGGCGAGGAACTGCAGGAGCGTTGTGCCCGTTCCTCCGTCAACGACAACCACATGATCGTGGTCACGAATGACCGCGCAATTACCGTGCCCCACATCCAGGATGGTGACGTCAGGCGAGGCCATCGTTAGGGTCCGGTTCTGGGGCAACCTCAAAATCGTCGAAGAAGAGGTCTTGTGCTGATTCGGCGCCGATGTTCACGCGCGCGAAGAGACGCACGCCATCACGCGACACGATCTCATCGATGATCCCCGGCGGGATGATCGAGAAGGGAATATCGATTACTTCCTCTGCATTCCACGCGGGGACGATCGCTCGCAAGATCAGATCGGGACCATATCCGGTTTGGCCGACTATCCGGACAAACGTACGCCAGGTTCGGCGTTCCGGACTAACATCGCCACCGATCTCACGCCTGCAGAGGTCCAGCGCCGCTGCGATCTCATGCCCGCTTGACGAAGCCCCAAGCATTACGGGAATGTCGTGCTTATTCGCGCGTATCTTGGGATCGAAGTTGTTCCCAGAGAAGCTAGTCCGGAGCACCGCTGGAAATCCGCGTCGAACAAGTTCGCCCACCAGCTCTGAGCCGTCAAACGGAGCATAGTTTCCGGGCTGAAGACGATGATCACAAACTGCCGCTTCGGCACCGGACATGATCAACTTGACCGCTTCCGGAAGCGAGTCGAATCCGTCCGGGAAGGTAACTGGATTCAGGTCGGACTCATCTTCAAGACCGATCCTGATACTCGCGACCACTTTCGGATCGTCGTCGATCACCGCGACTCGTGCTTGTGTGACCATCTAGCGCGCCAATGCAGGGAGTTCAATCAGGAACTCCGCTCCGCCGAATTCGCCATGTTCCACCGCGACTGCCGTACCTCCGAGATCTGACACGGAGTCTCGAACGATGGTGAGGCCGAGACCCGTGCCATCGGGCGTAGTCGTCTCTCCAGGTAACCAGATGTCGCCAAGCGCGATGTCGTTGATACCCGGGCCGCTATCGAGTACCTGGAGTACGATTCGCCCGCCGGAGAAATCAGTCCGGATTGCCACCCTACGCGCTCGCTTCTGTTGAGTACGGCTAGAAACAGCGTTCAGAGCGTTGGTGATTAGATTCGCGACAATGGATTCGACCGACGCAATGCTGCCCCGAAGAGCGGGCGATGGATCCACGAGGTCCAGGTCGACTTGAACTCCGGCCGTTTTAAAGAACGGGCGAAAGAGTCGCGCCATATCCTCGACAACTGAGTTGATCTCGACGCGCCCCGTGCGTCTCTTATTTCGCTGGAGAAGTTCTAGCGGGACGGCAGCATAGCTCTGAAGCGCGTCGGCCGACTGGTTGATCACTGCAACTGGTTCCGCAAGGGTTGCATCGTATTGGTCGCCCAGAGCTCGCCGGCCTCGCCGCTCGATACTGCGTGTCATCTGCAAGACAAGCTCCACGGGCTTTCGGGATTCGTGAGCGAACATCGCCACGGTCGTTCCGACAGTAGCGAGCGTCCGATACAGCTCGACTTCGTTCTGTAACTCACGAGTCTGGCGTTGATGCGCGCGCTCGAATCGCTGTACAGCACGCTCCACCGACACCCGCTGACTTGCAGGAAGTTCAATGACTGCCTGGGCCAACGAGTTCGAGGCTCGCTGGACCCCCTTCGAAGCTGCGACACGTCCCTCTTGCCGCTTCCGTTCTCGGTCGCGGAGGCGCTCTCGCGCCATCCACGCCAGCGCGTCCATCGCGAAGCGCCTTAACTCTTGAAAGGCCTGGTTCTCGATGAAGCCGCTCCGGTCGGTTTTCTGGATGAGGAGTTCCTCGGACCCGGAAACGACCACTCGACCGACTGATGTGTTCGTCGAAGGTCGCAGTTCCGGACTGCGGGCCCGTGAGAGGTTCATGTCGAGCCAGTCATGCCCCGGATCCCCGTAAGGAGAGACCCGAACATCTCGGTGGTACAGATGAACGCCCCCAAAGACTGCAAGCCAGTCTTGGACCTCGCGCTTAGTCGCAGAGAGCTCGCGGAACCGTGACTCGTCTAGCAGAAACACCCAGAGGTCGAATACGGCCGGCGAAGTCTCATACAAGGAGCTCGACAGCGTCGAATGCTCCGCCGTCCAAAGCTCCTCTCCGCGCCAGTCGAGTACGCGTGCTGCTGCCTGCCCATCACTACCTATCTCGGCGACTAAGTGGAACTCCGCAGCATCGAAGTATGCGTCGCGCACAAGACGTTCAAGATCTTCGAACTCAGGGGCGACGAGTTCAGCTCTGAATCCGACGTCCATTGCGAACGGGTCAGTGAGCAACAGTACGCTCCGGGCAAGGCGGCGCACCTCCCTCCGCCCCAATCTGTCCCTCAACCCAAGGATTCGGATTTCTGAGCCGGGCCGTAGCTTTGTCCGCGCCGACGTAACGTTAAGCAGAACGTCCTCGACAGTTTCCGCTGCATCGAACTCGCTCCACTCGATCTGGACCCCGTAAGAAGTGCCAGGCTCGGTCCTCGGGCGGGTGGTCAGGTGCGCGCCAGACCCCATCCTCAGCGCAGCTAAGCGCCCCAACCCTTTGTCCCCGACTGGGAGCCGGCCTAGACCGGTCGGCTTGAGGTGGCTCTTCTTCGAAGATCCAATGACCAGCCAACCGTCGGCGATGTCTGCACCGGTCATTCCATGTCCGTTGTCCGATACAACGACGGTGCCGCCAGGCTGATTGGCGTCCAGCAATTCGATGCGACATTTCGTCGCATCTGCGTCGTACGCGTTCTTGACGAGTTCTAGGATCCCCAGATCCGCGTAAGGCACCAACTCTTCGCCCAGTCGGGCGAGAACACTCGGGGAGAAACGAAGATGCCCCTCAGCCATTATCCGCTACCCCAAGGAAGCTCGCGAAGAGCGGACACCGTCAGATGGCGACAGCGAATCCGCTCATTGAGCCAGTCGCTCGTCCTGGGCAAGACGAGTTCTTCGAGGAGTCTACGACACTCCCGGACAGCTCCCGCACCCATCGGCTTCAGTATCAGAATGTGGTTCTCGACCGCGACTTGTTCTTGCCCGGTGACTAGGGTTCCCACTGCTCTGGAGGGGTCGTTGGGGCTAGATGTCCTTCGGACAGCAACGAACGGCGGCCTAACCACGGTTCCGCCGAATCGTCGCTTGCGCAGGTCGGAGCTGTCCCTGGTTCCCCAGGCAGGCAACTGGCTCACGTCGAGGTAGCGATGCCATTGCCCTCGGTTGTTATCTCGATGGGGAACGACGGCACCGACGGAAACAGAGAAATGGTCGCCGACAACTCGACTAGTGGATCCGGCACTCCACCACCGAACCTCTGGCTTACTTGTGACGACCGCGTCTGCGTCCCTCATCTTGAGTCGGAGGAAGAAGACATCAACGTCCGTCCACGCATCAAACCTCCCGATTGGTTCAATCAGGTCGACTGCCACCCGGTCCTCAATGTGCTGGCGCCATCGGCGGTATCGGCTCCCAGTTCGAAGGACATCGGGAAGGATCGCAGCTATCGAACTACCGGCGGCGGCGCCTCCCAAAACACGCTCTAAGAAGACGGCTGCTCGCGCAGTCCGCCCCGCCGCCCACGAGAGCTCGCCTCGAGGGATCTCGACATAGCCAAATGGGGGATTGAGAAGGACGAGCGTGTTGGACGAGACCACCATCGGTTCGACAAGACTGTCGCCGACTCGAATGTTGGGGAACAGAGCGCTGAGGTCAGTGGCGACAGAGTCAGTTCTATCGTGTGACTCGAATCGTGAAGCTGCTGCGATAGCCAATCGTGCCTTCGTGGCATTGACGAATTCTGGATCGATGTCGCGTCCACTGAGGCGCGCACTCCATGCACGCAAAGTAGCATCGAGCGTCCCTTCAACAGGCAGCAGCCGCGTCACCGCGAGCAGAAGATCACCACCGCCACAGGCAGGGTCCAAGAAGCACGCTCGCTCTGGGACTAGAGCGGACTCGACCAAACGGTCGGCGAGTAGGCTGCTCGTGGGGAAGGCACCGGTGGCGCGCCGTTCTGGCAGAGCAACATCCGCCCGCAAGACCGAGGCGAACTGGCCGTCGAGCGCCGCGTTGATGACTAGGGGGGACGGCTGCTCACGTCGTGACAGGAGATCTACTGCGGTGCGCTGAAGGAACAGCACATGCTCCGCCAAGGTTGGTACCTGCCTTCGACTGGGGAGCGTCGAACTCGGCAAGACTGTGACCTAGTCCCGTCAAAACTGATCGATCACCATAACAATACTTGAGATTCCGGCCGGCTGCCACCCCTGTTACGGACGACATCGGCCACGCGGCTTGTGGTGATCAAGCGGCATGGGTCGTTCCGCTTGCGATCTTCCCATTTCCGGTGGGCCACCTGGTACAAGGTCGCCAAGCCCGATGAGGACGCTGGTCTCCGAGCGAGGCGTTCGCGTGGTCGATCCCGATCTCTCAGACGGCAACTATCGTGGGTGGAAACCACCCGCCCTTCCGCCCTCGGGGCAGCCCGCCGTTAACTCCCTCGAGTATCGGCTGCAGCACCACCCCGGGTTCCCACTTCACCGAGGCAGTGTGTGGCATTCTGTCGCCGTGGTAGTGGAACCGGATGCACCAGACGAGCCGTCGCTGGCGGAGATCATGGAGATCTCGGTCCAGGTGACGGCGACCGGCGTGCCCTATGTGCATGCGGTGCTCCCGACGGACCGCTACGACGAAGCAGCGGCGTGCCTCGCTCGCGAGATTGCCGCCAGGAGGATCCCCAACAACGACCTTCTCACTCTCTGGACGACGGTAGCGTTCGCCGAGGACGCGGAGCCGCTCACGGAGCGCGACAAGAGGGTGCTGGCGGCACACCTGCTGGAGAACATTGGGACACCCGAGCATCCGGCAACCGACAGCCACCTGACTGGCCTGATCGCTGAGTCGTTGTGGCTAAACGTCATCACCCGGATCTCGGTGGGCCCTGGACGACCGCTGCGAGTCGAGGGACACGATTGGTCAGCCACCGATCCTGGTGGGGACGGCCTGACGGTCTACGGTATCGCCGGCCAGTACTCATTCCGCCTGTGGGAGTCGAAGTACCATGGCACAGACTCACCGACTCGCGAGACCGTTCATGTGGCATGCCGCCAGGTTCGCGAGCGCGCTCCAAGCTACCTCGCCCGCTTCTCGCTTGTGGAGCAGCACATCGTCGATAACCCTGACCTCGCCCGCTTCTACAGTCGGCTGACCGAGCTTTGGGTCGACCGTGCCCCCGAGGCAGGCGTTGGCATCGCCGTAGGAACGCGGAACACGAATGCCGACGAGTTCGAGCGCATCGCGGAGTTCTTCGAGCTCGGGCCGGAACAGCATCAGGGACACCTCAACCTCATCGCCAACTTCCAGGACTTCGCCGAGCGGGTTCGGCGGTTGCTGTGGAAGGGGGCTGGTTTATGGAACGAGCGCTGAACCTTGACCTCCTGACCGCCGCGCTGGGGACACACGAGCGACTGCCATCACCCGCCGACCTGCAACAGATCCTTTCGGATGTCGAGGTGGGGCTGTTCACCGGCACAGCGGCGTTCGATCCGCCTCTTCTGGATGCGGCTTGGTATCTCCAGTCCGTCGCCGTCGCTCGCAGCGACCTCGGTGTCTATGACCCGATCCGGCAGCGGCAGGCGCACCAAGTCTCTGGGCACATCTTTGACCTAGCCCTCCAGTCAGGTGATATCGCCACGCTTGAGCGACTCCGTTACACGTTCGCCGCTCAGATCGCCTACCTCGGAGGCGATCTGACGCCGAACGCCTCGGCGCTCGCACGCCGCGTCGACATCGACCCGGAACCCGAGACGCTCGCTTCCCCATCGGTCGTCTCGCTCGAGGCAGGCATCCTCCTACTTGCACTGGATCGCCCGCGTCTCTACCCCCTTCTAGGCGTCAGGTCAGCGCAGATCAGCGCCACAGGCGACGCGGTGGGCGAGTCCTCCTATGCGGTCGCGGACGCAGTCGTCCGTGGTGTACGGACGCTCCTCAACTTCCTCACCAACGGCGCGCCAGGTGCGCTGGAGTCCGCCCAGACGATCTTCCGGTCTGCCCTCGTACTCAACGCCGCTGAGGATGACGTTGACTCCCGCTGGGTGGCAGCTCACCTCCTGCGAACAAGCGAGGGCCTGGGTCGGGGCGCAGTATGGACCGCTCTCCCGCCTGCACTGCGTGGTGCGGCTCGCGCGATGACCCACGGGGATCCCCCGGTCCTGCAACTCTGGCCACCCCAGTTGGCCTTTCTCGCCGGGAATGAGAACGAACCGTCACCACTTGACCCGGCTACCCGACGATTGATCCTTTCGTTCCCAACCAGCGCTGGGAAGAGTCTCCTCGCACAGATCCTGGTGACGGTCCATCTGACAAACGGAGCGGGCGATGTCTGCGTAGTGGCACCGACGCACAGCCTCTGTCGGGAACTCGGGTACGCGCTCCAGCGTCGCCTCAGAACACTTGGGATGGAACTCCACGACGATTCCATCGTGGGACTCGACATACCTCGCCCAGCCGCGGCCCGCGTCGTAGTGATGACGCCGGAAAAGCTCGCGGCACGGCTTCGGAGTAATCCGGGGACACTGCTCGCCGAGTTCGGGATGTTCGTGATCGACGAGGCACACCTCGTTGCAGATGCGGAGCGGGGATGGCGGCTAGAGGAAGCCCTCTCGCTCCTTCACTCGCTCACACGCGAGACGCCTCACCGAATGGTCATTCTCTCCGCGGCCCTCGGGAACCAGGCACACGTTCTGAGCTGGCTCGACTCGGGGAACGGCGTTCTGGAGCACCACGAAGATTGGCGTGGCCCTCGGCGCCTAGGAGCTGTCTTCACGACGGTCCCCCGGTGGATCGACCGAGTCGACGAGCCGGCAAGCGGCCGTCGCCTGGCCCGACAACGCTACCCCCTCGACGGGATCGTGCATCTCCGAACCGGGCTTGGCGGACACTACGTCCGCGGCCGGTTCACCGACCCAGTGGGAACCTTCGTCCGACGCCAGCAACAGGATGGCGGTTGGACGACCGACGAAGCGGCCTCAACGACGCAGCGTGCCCGCCTGCTTCCTCTGATCGAGCATGTTGCCAACGCAGGCCCGACGCTAATCGTTGAGGCGACGAAGACGGAGGCGCAACGCCTTGCCGAGGCACTCGCCGCGTCCCGGGACGATGACCCTGCGATCTTCGCCCTCGCCGATCTCATCCGCGTGCGGTTGGGTGCGGAGCATCCTCTTGCGCGCATCGTGAGGAAAGGCGTGGCGTTCCATCACGCGGCCCTGCCCGTGGACATTCAGTCGGAGATCGAGGATGCGGTACGTAGTGGCCGCATTCGGACTCTGGTGTCCACCTCAACGCTCGTCGAAGGCGTGAACCTCCCCTTCAAGACCGTCATCATCGCGCGGCGGGGATACCACGATGGCGAGGGCGTAGTTGAGGTAATCAACGATGCGCGGCTGTTGAACGCAATCGGTCGTGCGGGACGAGCTGGCCGGGAAACCGAGGGCTGGCTGATCCTCGTGGAGCAGGAGACGTTCACGGCGGCCATGTTCGATCCGTTGGATCGGACTGGGGCTGAACTGGATATGCGGTCAACGATGGCGACGGAGTCGTCGCTCGAGCGGCTCGCCCTCCTTGAGGCAGCCCTTCGGGAGCGTGAGGATGCGCTATTCCTCAGTTCCAACGCCCCGGAGGCGGACGCATTCGTCAGCTTCATCTGGTTCATCGCCCAGACACTCGAGGAACTGCGCGACGGCGCCACGGCCGAAGCCACTCTCGACGTTGTCGAATCGACGCTCGCGTGGCAGCAACTCGATCCTGACAGCAGAGCACGGATGCGAGCGGTCGCAGCAACGGCGTTTGAGGCGTTCACTACGACCGCCGAACCTCAGCGGCGACGGTGGGCTCAGTCCGGACTTTCCCTGCCCAGTGCAGCTTCGCTCGACGACCTTACTGCCCAAATCCTGGGAGACCTGCCCGACGACGTCGAGGCACTCACCTACCCAACGTTGACGGAACTGTTACTCGGCGCAGGGCGCCTTTCGACGCTGCTGTCGCTCGCCGAAAGCCGGAGGAGTGGATTCAAGCCGCGGCGAAACGCGCCCAGAGGCGAAGTCGTCCCCGTGGATCTCCTCGCGCTGTTGATCGACTGGGTCTCCGGGACGGAGCTTCACGAGCTCGGAGAGCGGCACCTCAACGCCGTCACAAGTGAGGACTACCGCTACGAACAGCTCGCCGAGTTCATCGCCAACGTCTTCGAGCATTTCATCCCCTGGACGCTAAGCGTGGTGTTGTCATGGGTGAACGAGGCGCTTGAGCGGGAGGGCCGCCCTCAGCAGATACCGGACGACTTGCCGGCCGCCATCCATTTCGGTGTCGGGACACGCGACGCACTCGCCCTCATGCTTGGCGGCGTTCGGTCCCGCCGGCTAGCGAATCGAGTCGGCCAAGTGCGGCAGGCCGCGGGTGACGATGGCAACATCCGAGAGTGGCTCTCAACGCAAGAGCCGTCGATTTGGCGCGCGGAGTTGGACGCTTCACCGACCGAAATCGCAGACCTCCTCGCATTCGCGCGCGACCCCAACGTCCAGCTAGTCGACCATGTCCTGAACGGCGACGAGTACGTTCTGCCGTACATCCTCCGGATCCCTGTGCTGTTCGAGTCGCCTGCGCAACTCCGGCCTGCAGAGAACGAGCCCGCTCCGGCGCCGTTCGCGATATTGGTTGGGAACGACATCGTGGGCCGGATCAGTGTCGAGCATGACGACGACATTCGATTGCTCACTGGAATCGGGATCCCGCTCGACATCTCGGTTCGCCCCGACGATCCTCCGGTCCTCGTCGTGCGCATTGCACCCGACGTGATCGCTCAGTGACACGGTGACCGACGGCACGGGCACGGCATCAACGCACCGTCATGCCTTCGCCAACAGTCCGGCGCGGATGGAGGCTCCTGGACACGTAGCCAAAAGGCATGAGGGTCCGCCCCTCCCCGTACCACACCCACCATCGGGAGCCGCGTCGGGAGCCAACGATGGCCCCGCGCACCGCTGATGGACGGTCAGGGTGCCTCGTGGATTCGCGCGGACACCCCGATACGTCCTTGGACTGCCCTCTTCGCCCTTAGACCCCGCGAGTGTCTATGTCTGCGACCAGATAGCCGGTGCTCCGGCCACCTTCGGGCCCTCGCACGAGAATCGACACCGGCTGCCGAGAAACGCCCGACAAACGCCCGACAACAGCGTGTGAAATCCGGGGGTCTGGCGTGGTTCCGAGTGGAATCCAAGATCCACCATCCCCTGCAATTACTGGGGACCGTGCGGATCTGGTCGCCCCGCGTTGCCGGTGAGCAGCGGCCTTCTAATCCGCCGGTCGACACCCGAATCATCGCGGGGGTGCCACTGGATCATCCGCGAGACAGGTACAGGCATGGCAGGACGGCCGATGCCCCTCGGCGGATACGCCCCTGGCCAATAATGGATGA
>Ga0172380_10005948_pt1 | contig 14454 bp, 13 predicted proteins | sample Leawe162metaG_FD_119747 | JGI IMG/M metagenome (GOLD analysis project Ga0172380, IMG submission 119747) | Leachate microbial communities from a municipal landfill in Southern Ontario, Canada - Leachate well 162 metaG | ecosystem: Engineered > Solid waste > Landfill > Unclassified | place...
AATGGTCATTCCATTGCCTTCTCTTGTAGTTGCAACGCCGCCATGCGCCCGGAAAACCGTGCAATCCAGCCCGTAGCGCTCTCACCAAACAGGTGAACGCAAAATACATGACAAAGCTGTTTAAAACCACCCTATTACACATCTTGGCAAGCGGTCAACGGAGGTTTCTAGGTTTAAGTTGGTGGAAGGTTTCGTCGGGTAAATCAAGTGTGGTTCTCATAAATGCTGGATCAAGCCGATGAGTGAGTGCTGTTAACGGTTAGGACAAAACGGCATTGACCACTTGCAGCGCCTGCCTAGTGGCCTTAACATCATGCACGCGGAGTATGCTCGCCCCGTTCAGCGCGGCGATAACGGCGGCGGCGACGCTGGGGATCAGGCGTTCTTCCACCGGTAGACCGGTCAGCGCGCCCAGCATGGATTTGTTGGACAGCCCCGCCAGCACCGGTGCGCCCAACTCGCGGAAGCGGCCAAGGTGGCGCAGCAACGCGATGTTGTGTTCCAGGGTTTTGCCGAAGCCGAAACCGGGGTCGATCACCAGGCGTTTGCGCTCTATGCCTGCGGCTTCCGCAGCCGCGATACGAGCTTGGAGGTAGGCGATGATTTCCGCCACTGCGTCTTCGTAGTGGGGGGCTTGTTGCATGGTTTGCGGCGTGCCCAGTTTGTGCATCAGGCACACGGCAACGGTTGAATTCGCTACGGCTTGAAGAGCGCCTTCCGCTTGCAGGGCATTGATGTCGTTAATCATCGTAGCGCCGGCGGCAATCGCTGCAACCATCACCGCCGGTTTGCAGGTATCGACCGACAACGGGATGTTTTCGCCGCTGAGCGCTTCCACCACCGGAATCACGCGCCGCAATTCCTCGTCCAGTGGCACGGGAAGCGCGCCGGGACGGGTGGATTCGCCGCCGATATCGAGGATGTCGGCGCCTTCATCGATCAGGCGCAAGGCATGTGCGACGGAGGAAGCCGTATCCTGTCGTCCGCCATCGGAAAACGAATCGGGGGTGACGTTGACGATGCCCATGATGAGTGGGCGGGAGAGGGGGAGGGAAAATTTGCCGCAGCAGAATAAGTGAGGAGTGAGGAGTGAGGAGTAAGGAGTAAAACCGTGGGGATGCTCCTCACTCTTCACTCCTCACTCCTCACTAACGCAATGAATCACGCCGGATGCGCAGTCGGTGTTACAGGCGCGGTCGGCGCGCTGTCCGAAGGCGGCATCGGGATGGGCACCGGTTTGGGGGGGCGTGGTGCGCGGCCTTCCATGATGTCGCTGATCTGGTCGGCGTCCAGGGTTTCCCATTCCAGCAAGGCTTTGGCCATGACTTCGATCTTGTCGCGGCTTTCCTCGATCAGGCGGCGCGCCAGACCATATTGTTCGTCCACGATGCGGCGGATTTCGGCATCCACTTTTTGCATGGTGGCTTCGGATACGTTCTTGTGGGTGGTGACGGAGCGCCCCAAGAACACTTCGCCCTCGTTCTCGCCGTATACCATTGTTCCCAGCGCGTCGGACATGCCCCATTGGGTCACCATGCGCCGCGCCATTTCGGTGGCGCGTTCGAAATCGTTGCTGGCGCCGGTGGTCATCTGTCCCATAAATACTTCTTCGGCGATGCGCCCGCCGAACAGCACGGCGATGTTTTCCAGGATTTGCTCGCGGTTCATGCTGTAGCGGTCTTCGATCGGCAGTTGCATGGTCACGCCCAGCGCGCGTCCACGGGGGATGATGGTGACTTTATGCACCGGGTCGGTCTTGGGCAGCAGGCGCGCCACCACGGTGTGTCCGGATTCGTGGTAGGCGGTGTTCTTGCGCTCTTCTTCCGGCATCACGATGGAGCGGCGTTCGGCGCCCATGATGATTTTGTCCTTGGCGCGCTCGAAGTCGTCCATATCGACGTAATGCTTGTTGCCGCGCGCGGCGAACAACGCCGCTTCGTTCACCAGATTGGCCAGGTCCGCGCCGGAAAAGCCGGGGCAGCCGCGCGCCAGGATGTCGGCGCGCACATCGGGTGCAATCGGCACCTTGCGCATATGCACCATCAGGATTTGCTCGCGCCCGCGGATATCCGGCAACGGCACCACCACTTGGCGGTCGAAGCGACCGGGGCGCATCAGCGCCGGGTCGAGCACGTCGGGGCGATTGGTCGCGGCGATGACGATCACGCCGACGTTGCCCTCGAAACCGTCCATTTCCACCAGCAACTGGTTGAGCGTTTGTTCGCGCTCGTCGTTGCCGCCGCCGAGTCCCGCGCCGCGCTGGCGTCCGACTGCATCGATTTCGTCGATGAAGATGATGCACGGCGCATTTTTCTTGGCCTGCTCGAACATGTCGCGCACTCGCGCCGCGCCCACACCGACGAACATTTCAACGAAATCCGAGCCGGAGATTGAGAAAAACGGCACTTTGGCCTCGCCGGCTATCGCCCGCGCCAGCAGGGTCTTGCCGGTGCCGGGATTGCCCACCAGCAGCGCGCCGCGCGGGATGCGCCCACCGAGTTTCTGGAATTTGGACGGGTCGCGCAGGAATTCGACGAATTCGGCCACTTCTTCTTTGGCCTCGTCGCAGCCGGCGACATCGGCGAAAGTGACCGGGTTGTTGTTTTCATCCAGCAGGCGCGCCTTGCTTTTGCCGAAGGAGAACGCGCCGCCCTTGCCGCCGCCTTGCATCTGGCGCATGAAAAACACCCATACGCCAATGAGCAACAGCATCGGGAACCAGGAGACGAACAGGTTCATCAGGAAGGAAGGTTCTTCTTCCGGCTTGGCATCGACGATCACGCCGTTTTTCAGCAAATCGCTGACCATCCACGGGTCGGACGGCGCGTAAGTGGTGAAGCGCTTGCCGTCGGTTTTCACACCCTTGAGGATGTGGCCTTCGATGGTTACTTTGGCGACCTGTCCCTGTTTCACCGCATCGAGAAATTGGGAATATTCCACCGGAGCTTGCGACGAGGGCTGGCGCGCGCCGAAATGGTTGAACACCATCATCAGGGTTAGCGCGATCACCAGCCAGATGGTGATATTTTTCATCATGTTGTTCAAGTATGCTCCTAAGCGGTTACGGCGATTATGCCTTGCGCGGGGAAATTGTCCGGATTGGATTGTTCCCGGCGGGATGCAATGCAAGGCGCAAATTGCGCCGCGTGGTCATTCCACGCAAGCAATTTGCAACGCGGCAGTGCGCCCGCCGGGGATAATCCAACCGGACAATTTCCCCCGCGCAAGGCATGTAAGTCTTAAACGTGATTCTAACCTGTATTGGTAAACAAATCAGCGCTTGTCTTTCCCCAACAGATAAATTTCGTTGCTCCTGCCACGCGAAGCCGGCGGTTTACGGGTCAGCACCTGCTGGAAATGGCTGCGCATCTGCAATACGAAATCATCGAAGCCCTCGCCCTGAAATACCTTGACCAGGAAATTGCCGCCCGGTTTCAGATGTTCGACGGCAAATTCCTGCGCGAGTTCGGCAAGGTGCATCGCCCTGGCCTGATCGGAAAGGTCTATACCACTGATATTGGGCGCCATGTCGGAAATCACAAGATCAACCGGGCGACCGGACAGCGTTTCGACTAATTCGTCCAATACCGCTGCTTCGCGGAAATCTCCCTGGATGAAGCTAACGTTGTGCAGCGGCTGCATTTCCAGCACGTCGAGCGCGATCAGGCGGCCTGAAGCGCCGAGTTTTTTTGCGGCCACTTGCGACCAGCCGCCCGGCGTGGCGCCCAGGTCCACCACCGTCATGCCGGATTTGAGCAAGTGGTCGCGCTCGTCGAGTTCCAACAGCTTGTAGGCGGCGCGGGAGCGGTAGCCCTCGCGCTTGGCGCGCAACACGTAGGGGTCGTTGACATGCTCGCGCATCCAGGCTTTGCTGGTTTGGGTGCGTTTCATCGGTTACAATGCCCGTCCTTTTTTAATATACCTTGCCTCGCCACAATTTACCGATTTATCCATCGTCTCGCGGGCGCGGCTTCCGCGTTGCAAATTGCTTGTGTGGAACAGCCACACGGCACAATTTGCGCCTTGCACCGCATCCCGCGAGACGCGGCTAAATCGGTAACTTGTGGCGAGGCAAGGTATACTTGGTGGTAAAAAAACATGCTTTCATTGACCCCGGAACAGCGCCGTTTCCTGCGCGCCCAAGCGCACCATCTCAACCCCGTCGCGATGCTGGGCGATGCCGGGCTTACGGAAGCGGTGCTCAAGGAAATCGAGCGCGGGCTTGCCAGCCATGAGCTTATCAAGATTAAGGTACACGGCGGCGACAAGGCGGCGCGGGAAAGCCAGTTGGCGGAAATCTGCTCCCGCCTGGAAGCAGCGCCGGTGCAGCACATCGGAAAAATCCTGGTGGTTTACAAACCTGCCGAAAAGCCCAAGCTGGTGTTGCCTTGAGCTTGTATTACTTTGAGCCGCCCCCCCGGTTCGACATGACCAAAAACACCCCCAGCAAGCTCTGCACCAGATAAAGCACGCTGGAAACGCCATGCCAGGTGACGAAGCGGTCCTTGAACACGCTGTGCATCACATCCAGCGGTAGCGCCTGTTCCTTGAGCGCCACCAATATCGGGCTGATGCCGAAGTGCCCGGCAATGGTTAGCAGCAGCATCAGCACGACCAGCCACCAAAACCCCTGTTTGAATGCCGCGCCGCCGAAACGGGCAAGGCGAAAGACCAGCAGGTAAACGCCGCTGACCATGCCGATATAGGCCATCAATGCAAACATCCGACCCGCCAGCGCGCCGGCCAGCATTTTGTCGGACAAGGCGTCGAACAACACCGGCGCGGCAAGATAGCCAATCGCCCACATCCCGCCGACCCATAACGTGACGGCAAGCTGGGCGAGGAGGTCGGGGAGTTTGTTCATAAATAACCAGTGAGGAGTGAGGAGTTAGGGGTGAGGAGTAAAAAACCGCTTACTCCTCACTCCTCACTCCTAACCCCTCACTCAAATATACTTCACATCCAGCACTTCATACTCGCGTATGCCGCCCGGCGCCATGACTTCGGCCACGTCTCCGGCGTATTTGCCGATCAGCGCGCGGGCAATCGGCGAGCTGATGGAAATTTTGCCTTGCTTGATGTCCGCTTCGTCGTCGCCGACGATCTGGTAGGTGAATTTGTCGCCGCTCTCCAGGTCTTCCAGCTCCACCGTGGCGGCGAATACGCAGCGCCCTTCGGCATCCAGCAATTTGGGGTCGATAATTTGCCCGTTGGCCAGTTTACCCTCGACTTCGGCAATGCGCCCTTCGACGAAGCTCTGGCGCTCCTTGGCGGCGTCGTATTCGGCGTTCTCCGATAGATCGCCGTGCGAGCGCGCCTCGGCGATGGCGGCAATAACGTTGGGACGCTCGACCGTTTTTAAATTATGCAGTTCCTGGCGCAACAGTTCGGCGCCGGTAACGGTCAATGGTACTTTGCTCATCAAAAACACCTTTCTGGTCTAATACACCCTAAACATTCTCTTCAGGGGGATTGTTGAAATTCGGCAGTCTTGCTCAAGTGAGGCGAGGCCTTAATGGTAGGTAGGATGTGCTGACGAAGGAAGCGCATCGCTCGCGCCGAGGCGGCGACAGGCGACAGATGCGCCTCGTTTCTCGGCGCATCCTACAATTCCAGCGCTTCCAGCCGTCGGTGCAGCCCTTGCAGGTCGAACACCTGCAATTCCTGCATGTGGCGCATACCGGCGCAGGCGGCGCGCGCGCCGGCCAGCGTGGTGTAATAGGTGATCTTGTTTTGCAGCGCGGCGTTGCGCATCACGTAGGAATCATGCACCCCGCGTTTGCCCTCGACGGTGTTGACGATGAAGCTGATTTCACCGTTTTTGATCATATCGACGATGTGCGGGCGGCCTTCCTGCACTTTATGCACCGATACGACCGTCAGCCCAGCCGCATTCAGCGCCGCTGCGGTGCCCTTGGTGGCGCTGAGTTGAAAGCCCAGTTCCACCAGATCGCGCGCGATGTCCAGCACTTTGTCCTTGTCCGCGCCGCGCACGCTGATGAACGCCCGCCCCCCGGTCGGAAGCCGGATGCCGGCCGCCAGTTGCGATTTGACGAAAGCCTCGGCGAAGCTCAAGCCCACGCCCATGACTTCGCCGGTCGATTTCATCTCCGGGCTGAGGATGGTGTCCACGCCGGGGAATTTGATGAACGGGAACACCGCTTCCTTGACGGAATAATACGGCGGCGTCACTTCTTTCGTGATGCCTTGCGCGGCCAGTGACTGCCCGGCCATGCAGCGCGCGGCGATCTTGGCGAGCGGAAGCCCTGTCGCCTTGGACACGTAAGGCACGGTGCGCGAGGCGCGCGGGTTGACTTCCAGCACGTAGACGGTGTCATTCTGTATCGCGAATTGCACGTTCATCAGGCCGACCACGTTCAGCCCCTTGGCCATCGCGACCGTCTGGCGGCGCATCTCGTCCTGCAATTTCTGCGATAAGCTGTACGGCGGCAGGGAGCAGGCGGAATCGCCGGAATGCACCCCGGCTTCCTCGATATGTTCCATCACGCCGCCGATCAGCACATCCGTGCCGTCGCAGATGGCATCGACATCGACCTCAATGGCATCATTTAGAAAGCGGTCGAGCAACACCGGCGACTTGTGGGAAACCTTGACCGCCTCGCGCATGTAGCGCTCCAGGTCGCTTTGCTGATGGACGATTTCCATCGCCCGTCCACCCAGCACGTAAGAGGGGCGCACTACCAGCGGGTAGCCGATTTCATCGGCCAGACGGATGGCGTCTTCCGGCGTGCGCGCGGTGCGGTTCGGCGGCTGTTTGAGGTTGAGGTCGTGCAGCAGTTGCTGGAAACGCTCGCGGTCCTCGGCGCGGTCGATGGCGTCCGGTGAAGTGCCGATAATTGGCACGCCGCCCGCTTCCAAGTCGCGCGCCAGTTTTAGCGGGGTCTGTCCGCCGTACTGGACGATTACGCCGTAGGGTTTTTCGACATGCACAATTTCCAGCACGTCTTCCAGCGTCAGCGGCTCGAAATACAGGCGGTCGGAAGTGTCGTAATCGGTCGAGACGGTTTCCGGGTTGCAGTTGACCATGATGGTTTCATAGCCGTCCTCGCGTAGCGCCAGCGCGGCATGAACGCAACAATAGTCGAATTCGATGCCCTGGCCGATGCGGTTAGGCCCGCCGCCCAGCACCATGACTTTCTTGCGGTCGGTGGGCGCGGCTTCGCATTCTTCCTCATAGGTCGAATATTGGTACGCGGTATCGGTGGCGAACTCGGCGGCGCAAGTGTCCACCCGCTTATACACCGGACGCACATTCAGGCTGTGGCGGCGCGCGCGCACTTCGTGCTGGTTGGAACCCAGCAGCCGCGCCAGACGGCGGTCGGAAAAGCCGCGACGCTTCAACTGGAATAGTTCTTCGCGTCCCATTTCCGCCAGTTCGCGCCCCTGAATCGCCCGCTCGCGCGCCACCAAGTCTTCTAGTTGAGCCAGGAACCACGGGTCGATGTGCGTCAACGCAAAAATCTCTTCCTGCGTCATGCCGCAACGCATCGCGTCCGCCACGTACCACAAGCGCTCCGGGCCGGGGTTGGCGAGTTCGCGCTCTATCTTCTCGCGGTCCGTGGTTTTTTCGTCCAGTCCGTCGCTGCCGGTTTCCAGGCCGCGCAAGGCTTTTTGCAGGGATTCCTGAAAAGTGCGGCCTATCGCCATCACTTCGCCCACGGATTTCATTTGAGTGGTCAGGCGGTCGTTGGCTTGCGGGAATTTCTCGAAAGCGAAACGCGGTATCTTGGTCACCACATAGTCGATGGACGGCTCGAACGAGGCCGGCGTGTGGCCGCCGGTGATGTCGTTCTGCAATTCGTCCAGCGTGTAGCCGACCGCCAGCTTGGCCGCCACCTTGGCGATGGGGAAGCCGGTGGCCTTGGAGGCCAGCGCCGAGGAACGCGACACGCGCGGGTTCATCTCGATCACCACCATACGCCCGTCATCCGGGTTGATGCCGAACTGCACGTTGGAGCCGCCGGTTTCCACGCCGATTTCGCGCAGCACCGCAAGCGAGGCATTGCGCATGATCTGGTATTCGCGGTCGGTTAACGTCTGCGACGGCGCAACGGTGATCGAATCGCCGGTATGCACGCCCATTGCATCGATATTTTCGATGGAGCAGATGATGATGCAGTTGTCCTTTTTGTCGCGGACCACTTCCATCTCGAATTCTTTCCAGCCGATCACCGATTCCTCAATCAGCAATTCCTTGGTCGGCGAAGCATCCAGGCCGCGCTCGCATATCGCCAGGAATTCTTCCTTGTTGTAGGCGATGCCGCCACCCGAACCGCCCATCGTGAAGGACGGGCGGATGATGGTGGGGTAACCAACCATCGCCTGCACCTGCAAGGCTTCTTCCAGGCTGTGGGCAATCGCCGCGCGCGGGCAGGCGAGACCGATTTTCTCCATCGCCTTCTTGAATTTTTCGCGATCCTCGGCTTTGTCGATGGCTTCCTTGGTGGCGCCTATCATTTCCACGCCGTACTTTTCCAGCACGCCGTGCCTGGCCAGGTCAAGCGCGCAATTCAGCGCCGTCTGCCCGCCCATGGTGGGCAGCAACGCATCGGGGCGTTCCTTGGCGATAATCTTTTCGACGATGCTCCAGGTAATCGGCTCGATGTAGGTGACATCGGCCATGCCCGGATCGGTCATGATGGTGGCCGGGTTGGAATTCACCAGGATCACCTTGTAACCTTCCTCGCGCAACGCCTTGCAGGCCTGCGCCCCGGAATAGTCGAATTCGCAGGCTTGCCCAATAACGATGGGGCCGGCGCCGATGATCAGGATGGATTTTATGTCGGTGCGTTTTGGCATTATTTTGGTGAGGAGTGAGGAGTGAGGAGTGAGGGGGAAACCCTACGCTCCTCACTCTTCACTCCTAACTCCTCACTGTTTTCTTTCGGTAAACGCTTAGGGCAACACTCGCGAGCCACCCCAACTTGAAATCACATTTTGTGATTTCAAGTTATTGAACCTAGAAAGCTCAGTTGACCGCTTGCCAGGATGCGTAACATAGTGGTTATAAACAACTTTATTATATATTTTGCGTTCACCCGTATGGTGAGAGCGCTACGGGCTGGATTGCACGGTTTTCCGGGCGCATGGCGGCGTTACAACTCCTTGCAATGGAACGACCATTGCGCGTCGTTGCGCCTTGCCCTGCACCCGGAAAACCGTACACTCCAGCCCGTTCAACTGAGCTTTCTAGGTTGAACTTCTCGACGGTGAGCGGAAACATGAAACTTTCGGAAACCGCAACAAATTCCGTTTTACTACCTTGCATTAGCGGCACCTACGGTTCGACTCCGCACAAGGTGAGTACGAGAATTTGCATCCCCGACCCAACATCTCCTCACTCCTCACTCCTCACTTGTTGCATCATCCCGATAAAGCGGTCGAACAGATAAGCCACGTCATGCGGGCCGGGGCTGGCTTCGGGGTGCCCCTGGAAGCTAAACGCCGGCGCGTCAGTGCGGGCAATACCCTGGTTGCTGCCGTCGAACAGCGATTTGTGCGTCACGCGCAGGTTGGCGGGCAGCGTCGCTTCGTCCACCGCGAAGCCATGGTTCTGGCTGGTGATCATCACCCGTCCGCTGTCCAAATCCTGCACCGGATGGTTGGCGCCGTGGTGGCCGAACTTCATCTTGCGGGTTTTCGCGCCGCTTGCCAGCGCCAACAACTGGTGGCCGAGGCAAATGCCGAAAATCGGGATGCCCTGGGCAAGGAATTCGCGAATCGCGGCTATCGCGTAATCGCACGGCTCCGGGTCGCCCGGCCCGTTGGACAGGAACACGCCGTCGGGGTTGAGCGCCAGCGCTTCTGCCGCCGGCGTCTGTGCCGGCAGCACGGCAATCTCGCAGCCGCGCTCCGCCAACATGCGCAGAATGTTGCGCTTGACGCCAAAATCGTAGGCGACGATGTGAAAGCGCGGATTTTCCTGGGAGCGAAAGCCGCCGTTGAGCCGCCATTCACCTTGTTTCCAGGCTTGGGGTTGGCTGCACGTCACCACTTTCGCCAGATCCATCCCCGACAGACCAGGAAATTCCCGCGCCAATTGCAGCGCCTTGGCCTCATCGATTTCGCCGGCCATCAAACAGCCGCTCTGGGCGCCTCTTTCACGCAAAATGCGCGTCAAGCGGCGGGTGTCGATGTCGGCGATGGCAACCACGTTGCGGCGCTTAAGATAGGCGCTCAACGCCTCGCCGCTACGCCAGTTGCTGGCCACGATAGGCAAATCGCGGATAACCAGGCCGCTGGCAAAAATCTGGTCGGATTCTTCATCTTCGACATTGGCGCCGGTGTTGCCGATGTGCGGATAAGTGAGGGTGACGATCTGACGGCAGTAGGAAGGATCGGTGAGGATTTCCTGGTAACCGGTCATCGCGGTGTTAAAAACCACCTCGCCGACACACTGCCCACGGTTGCCGATGGAAATACCGCGAAACACCGTTCCGTCGGCTAGCGCAAGAATGGCGGGCTGGCGGCTTTGCGGCACAAGAACTCCTTATGAGGTGCGTTTTGGAACAGCAGACATGCAAAGCGGGACAGGCTTCCGCCTATCCCGCCTACTTGAAACGTTTGCCATTATAGCGTAATACAACAACGCTATCAACGCGCAACTTTACCCTGTCACCCGATTAAGTGTTGCAACGGATATTGCGGGGCAGGTGATAGACTGACGCAAATGCAGCCGGCGATGCGCCCGTGGGCGTTCACGGATGCCGCAACGGCGCTATGTCTCCCGGAAGAGCGGTGCTGGGCTGCCCAAGCGAAACACCGAACGAATCAAGGTAAATTTGTTCTCAGCACGGAAAAAACCGATTCACCGTAGAGGACGCGGAGGACGCAGAGGAAAACCCTCATGCTCTTCCTCTGCGTCCTCCGCGTCCTCTGCGGTGAAAAAGGTTTTGTCTTTATGGGTTGCCGCCATGAGTCGAGCAGCGTTGCGCTAAGATTGCCTGGAATTCATGGATGTTTTCCATCATTGATTTTCATCATGAATTTCTGAGAACAAATTTACCCTGCCGAACGAATTAAGGAAGCATTGATTTATTGCCGACAATTGTGTACATTCAGAGTGTACGCAATTAGGAGATGCGCCATGGAAACCAACACCACCACAACGGAGTTGCGCCAGAACCTCGCCGCTTACCTCGCCAAGGTTCAGGGAGGCCAGGAAGTAAAAGTCACCTTGCACGGCAAGGTCGTCGCCCGTCTTATGCCGGAGGAAGACGAATCCGCGCGCGCCAAAGCCGAACTTGCCGAAATTCGTAAAACGGCTTGGGTTGGCGATGTTATCAGCCCAATCGATGCGATATGGACAGGCGATGCCAATAATCTGTGACACCCATATTTTGCTGTTCGATGCGTTAGCGCCGCAAAAACTTTCCCGTCGCGCGGCGGCAGCCGTGGGGCAAGGCGAAGAAGAGCGGCAACTGGCGTGCTGCGACATAACGCTGTGGGAAATCGCCATGCTTATCGCCAAACAGCGGATTCGTGTGGATTGCGCGCCGGAGCGCTTCATGGAGCGACTTATCCAGGCGCGCAGACTGACGGTTCTCCCTGTAACGCCTGCCATCGCGGCATTATCCCAATCCGATTTCCTATCCCATGGGGACCCCGCCGACCGCCTTATCGCCGCTACCGCGCTTGTCCACCGCTCAACGTTGATAACGGCGGACGAGCATCTGCGCAATTGCCCGCAACTGCAAACCCTCTGGTAAGCAATGAGCATATGCCATGTTTTTTTGGCAATCCGGCGATAAAAAACAGCATTGACGGGAACGCCCCAGTCATGAATACTTTTTGAACTCGCCGCCTGCTTGGCCGACATCACCCCGCCCTCAAATCACACAGGAGAGTTTTCATGTTCAAGCAAACCCTATTCGCACTGACCGCGCTACTGACCGTCGGCGCCGCATCCGCCGACGGCTTCAGCCTGACCAGCCCCGAGATCAAGGCCAACGCACGCCTCGCCGCCGAGCAGGTGTTCAATGGCTTCGGCTGCGAAGGCGGCAACATCTCACCGGAACTAGCCTGGCAGGGCGCGCCCAAGGACGCCAAGAGCTTCGCCGTCACCCTGTACGACCCTGACGCGCCCACCGGCAGCGGCTGGTGGCACTGGGTGGTGTTCAACCTGCCTGCCGACACCGCCGGCCTGAAGAAAGGCGCCGGCGTTCCCAAGGCCGGCCTGACGCCAGTCGGTGCGGTGCAAGGCCGCACCGACTTCGGACAGCCCGGCTATGGCGGCCCCTGCCCGCCGGTCGGCCACGGCGCGCATCGCTACATCTTCACCGTCTACGCGCTCAAGATCGACAAGCTGCCGCTGGACGAAAACAGCCCAGCCGCCATGGTCGGCTACTACCTGCACCAGAACACGCTCGGCAAGGCGGTGCTGATGGGCGGCTACAGCCGGTGAAAATCGACTGCCTCGACCACTTGGTGCTGACCGTTGCCGATGTCAAGGCCAGCATCGCCTTCTACGAGCGGACGCTGGGCATGACGGTGGTCACCTTTGGAGACGACCGTCGCGCCTTGGCCTTCGGCGTGCAGAAGATCAATCTGCACCCGCACAACCGCGAATTCGACCCCAAGGCCGACCGGCCCACGCCCGGTTCAGCCGATCTTTGCTTCATCACCGAAACGCCGCTGGCCGATGTGCAAACGCATCTGGCCGCTTGCGGCATTGCGCTGATCGAAGGTCCGGTGCGGCGCACCGGTGCAACCGGGCCTATCGTGTCGGTCTACTTCCGCGATCCGGACGGCAATCTGATCGAAATCGCCAACCGGTTCACGGACTGACCGCAGGGTAAATTTGTTCTCGGAAATTCATGATTAAAATCAATGATGCCCAGCATTCATGAATCTCTGGCAAGTCGTAGGGTGAATAAGCGTAGCGCATCCACCGAATCGGCGTAGAAAGGTGGATGCGCTACGCTTATCCACCCTACATTTTCCCGAGAACAAATTTACCCTGGGATTGACCGCAACACACACTCGTTTTCTTTTGCCGCTTGCTTTAAAATCGAGGTTTTTTCGGGATATGGACATCCAATGGCACTGATCGTACAAAAATACGGCGGAACTTCGGTCGGCAGCCCCGACCGCATCAAGAACGTCGCGCAACGCGTCGCCAAATTCAAGCAGCTTGGGCATCAAGTGGTGGTGGTGGTTTCCGCGATGAGCGGTGAAACCAACCGCCTTATCGCCCTGGCCAAGGAGATACAGCCCAGCCCCGACCCGCGCGAAATGGACGTGCTGGTTTCCACCGGCGAGCAGGTCACGATCGCGTTGCTGTCGATGGCGCTCATGGAATTGGGCTTGAAAGCCAGGAGCTACACCGGCTCGCAAGTCAAAATCGTCACCGACGACGCCCACACCAAGGCACGCATCCTGAATATCGATGAATACAACATCCGCGCCGACCTAGAGGCCGATTGCGTGGTTGTGGTCGCGGGATTTCAGGGCGTGGACGAAAAAGGCAACATCACCACGCTCGGGCGCGGCGGCTCGGATACCACGGGGGTCGCGCTGGCCGCCGCGCTAAAAGCCGACGAATGCCAAATCTACACCGATGTGGACGGCGTTTACACCACCGACCCGCGCATCGTGCCGGAAGCGCGCCGCCTGAAAACCATCACCTTCGAGGAAATGCTGGAAATGGCCAGCCTAGGCTCGAAAGTGCTGCAAATCCGCTCGGTCGAATTCGCCGGCAAATACAAAGTCAAATTGCGCGTGCTTTCGAGTTTCGAGGACGAAGGCGAAGGCACCCTGATCACCTTTGAGGAAGAAGACAATATGGAACATGCGATTATTTCAGGCATCGCCTTTAACCGCGACGAAGCGAAAATCACCGTACTCAGCGTGCCCAATCGCCCCGGCATCGCCTACCAGATACTCGGCCCGGTGGCCGACGCCAATATCGATGTCGATATGATTATCCAGAACGTCGGTGCCGACGGCGCCACCGATTTCACCTTCACCGTTCATCGCAACGATTACAAGAAAACGCTGGACGTTCTGAAACAAGTGCAAGTCCAGATCGGCGCCCGCGAGATCAGCGGCGACGACCATACCGCCAAGGTATCCGTGATTGGCGTCGGGATGCGCTCCCACGCCGGCATCGCCAGCACCATGTTCCGCGCCCTGGCGGAAGAAGGCATCAACATCCAGATGATTTCCACTTCCGAAATCAAGATTTCTGTCGTAATCGACGAGAAATATATGGAACTCGCTGTGCGTGTGCTACACAAGGTGTTTTCTCTCGAACAGGCTTAAACCTAGAAACCTCCGTTGAACGGGCTGGAGTGTACGGTTTTCCGGGTACAGGGCATACCCGACGGCCTTACGGCCTGGGCACAAGAGGCGCAACTTTGCTGCATGGTCGTTCCATTCCCTTCTCCTTCTTGAGGAGTTGCAACGCCGCCATGCGCCCGGAAAACCGTGCAA
>Ga0172380_10005949_pt1 | contig 14452 bp, 10 predicted proteins | sample Leawe162metaG_FD_119747 | JGI IMG/M metagenome (GOLD analysis project Ga0172380, IMG submission 119747) | Leachate microbial communities from a municipal landfill in Southern Ontario, Canada - Leachate well 162 metaG | ecosystem: Engineered > Solid waste > Landfill > Unclassified | place...
AACCCTACAGTTTAGACGCCGAAATAGTTCACCTAAACTCCTCTTGGTTGTTCAGATATTTAACCTGATTAATAATCTACAAATCTAATTATTATAAGAATGCTAATCTAATAGCGAAGCCGAAGTATGGCTGTCCAACGGGGCGGTCATTTTTTTTTTACACAAATGCCATAGAGTTTTATAAACCACGTGGCTGTATCTTTTTTCTGAATCACAGATTAAACAGATTTATGGATTGCACGGATTATTTGTTTTTAACACAAGTTGTAGAGACGTATTGAATACGTCTCAAAAAAGCCCAAACCCGTTGTTATCACGCTACTCAGATGACGAGCAGTGTCCGAAGAGTCCAGGAGAGGTAATCCTGTTTGCTTTATTCAGAACAGGATTGCAGGATGGATAAGATTGACACGTTGATTTGACGACTATACTTCTACCGTACAAAAAAAACGATAACAAATTAATGCTACCGCTTCTTATAAATTTTATATACTTCTGTATAGCCCCTAATCAGCTTTTATAAACTTACCAATTAGTTTACCAGTGTTATTTGTAATAGAATAGAATCCAGAAGTTAGACTACTGACATCTATTAATCCACCTTTGAAATTAGATAAATTCAATACCTGATTTCCATTTATATCAACTATACTTATATCAGTCATTTCTTCCAATTCTAAAGTTAAGTTGTTATTTGCTGGGTTTGGATAGAAGCTAAATTCATTTGTCTCTTTAACTTCGACTGAAGAAATTCCAGAAGCAGGGTTTTTAATTCTGTACAGCTCAAAAGTCTCGTCACCTTCATAATCAACATAGAAGTAAATATAATCACCTGTTTTTTGTAACTCTAAGTCGTAGTAAGAAGGTTTAGTATTCGATATGTTTTCAGGTATAATTTCTTCTGTCTTACCTGCTATAGAATAAAGCAATGTACTTTTCTCTTTCGTTGAGTAAAGCATATATGTAACTTCATCGATAAATTTCATTCTACTAACTCCACCCTCTTGTGATGAATGGAGCAATTCTAATTCTTCAGTTTCAACATCCAAAGAGTAAAGGTCGGAATTACCCTCAAATATAGAAGCTAAATGTATTTTATTTCCATAGTTATAACCATACATTATAGGCCAAAAACTATCAGAATGCTGAGTTTTTGGTATGTCAATTATTTCAGTTGCATTTCCTGGTAACCCATCTGTTTTCCAAATTTGGTAATTACTAGGTAATCCGTGCGCATAATAGATATAACCATTAACTTCATTTGGATTCAATGAACTAATACGCCCAGCATTGATATCTGATAATTTGTATGTCCCGTTAGCAAAACCATCAGTTGACCATAAAGTTGTATTGAAATTAATATTATCTATTATCGAAATAAGTAATCTATCGTTAACTAAACCTTCAAACTCAATTGTACCAATATTATCAACATCTATTCCTATCTCTTTAACATCAAAAGTTCCCGATTCAGTACCATCAGAAATCCAAAGTCCATTTTCCCAACCATCACTATCAAGAGTTTTAAAAATTAATTTGTTATTCAGGTTTCTTGTGTCACTCAAATAAAAATCAATCTCGTGTCCCGAATCAAATGTCATTACTTTTTCAATACCATTTTTTGTTCCATCAGTTGCCCATAAGTCTGTTGACTCTTCATTTTCCTCGTTATATGTCAAGAAGAAAAGAAGGTTTTCTGTTTTTATGAACCAAGTGTTATTACTAGAAAAATTTCCTCTTTTCATTTTATAAGGGCCTAATTTTAGGGACTCATTTTTATCATTAAGTGACCATAGCTCAAACGGGTTTTCAAAAGAACCATTGTCACCAAGTATTATTACGTTGTCATTAATTACATCCATAGAATAGATTAAGATTTCCTCATTTTCATCTATTACCTTTGCTGACCCCTCAGCGGTACCGTCTGTTAACCATAAGTCAGAGCCATATCCAGCACTCGGTAGATATAAACAAAGTTCATTATCTTTGATGACCATATTGGAAACTAAACTTTCATTACTATAAGTACGTTCAACTTCAAACAAAAGAGTGGTGCCAGATTTAGTTCCGTCTGTACTCCAAAACTTCGTTGGCGATTGATTGTCATTTCTAGTTTTGAATATAAACTTATCTCCCAATGCCGTTATAATAAATGGATTGGAATCCCCATCCTCGTTTATATCTAAAACTAAACTAAGATTGTCTGCTAATTTGTCAATTTTCATTAGTTCAACGCCATGTGTCCCATCGTCACCAACTACATATATTTCCCCTTTGAATTCAAAGAAATTGTTAGTTTTTTCATTCATTATAAATTCTGAATTGCTGAATAATTCTGGCTCTAATGACATTAGATTATGGATAGATAAAAGTATTATTATTATTGAAAGTAGAAACCGCATGAATAGCCTTTTAATATATTTGATTACTAATAATCTTAAATTAAAGAATATCGCAGAGAAACAAAAAAAAGCGATAACAAATTAATGCTATCGCTTTTCTTAAATTTTACCAAGTTAATATAAAATATTAGTCTTCTATTCTCTCGTGTGTCTCGAAGTCCACTTCGTTGATAATAGCGAAATCTAATACGAAATCTATTACTTTCTTAGATAGTATTTTAGTTAAGAAATTCGGGTTTTGAACAAGGATTTTCTTCATTTGTTCTACGTCTTGTCCGTATCTCTTAGCTTCTTTTTCTACTATTGGGTCTATATCGTAATCTTCTAGCTCTATGCTTTCGTTTTCTATGATTTGGTTACGCACTAGTTCCCATTTCACAGATCTTTCTGCATTAGGTCTTAGTTGAGTTTCTAGCTCATCGTCAGCCATATTTAGCTGTTCTGGGCTCTTCTCATATCTTTGTTTTACGTCTTGTACCATTTGTGTTAAAACTTGATTCACCAACTGCTCTGGGGCAGGTATTTGGTTTGAATCTACTAGACTACCTACTATTTGGTTTTCTACCAACTCGCGACTCTTTCTGTCCCACTCGTCTTGTAAGTTGAAGTTTACTTCATCTTTTAGTTCATCTGCTTTAGTTATTCTACCACCTGTTACTCTCTCTACGAACTCATCAGTCAGTTCAGCGGGAGTTAACTTCTGGATTTTAGTGATAGTCACTTTGAAGTTTTTATCTTTGATTGTTGGATTAGCATCTGGAGCAGTTGGAGTATAGTCGAATGAATCACCAACTTTGGTGTTCAATATATTATCTTTCAACTCTGGAAGTATATTTTTATCAGCCAAGTAAACGTCAGTCTCGTTAGGTTCGCTTAGCTCACCATCTTCTAATATCTCAGACATTTCCACTTTTATAACGTGGTGTTCATCTGTTACTTGCTCAGCTTCGTCCAATTCGCCATTCTGTGCTAGTATATACTCTAATTCTTCTTGTACTTCTTGGTCAGTAACTGCGTGTATTGGCTCATCTATAGTTACACCTTTGTAATCTTTTAGAGTGATTTTCGGTAGTGTTTCGAACTCTATTACGTATTTGATACCATTCTCATCTTTTGCAATATCTTTCAATGTAGGAGTACCAAGTACTTGGATATTCTCTTCTTGTGTGTAGTTTCTAAATACATCATTTACTAAATCTTGATCAGCATCAGCCTCTATACCTGGGCCGTACATTTTCTTTATCATTGCTATAGGAACTCTACCATTACGGAAACCCGTTTGTTTCACTTTTGGTTGCATAGCTTTGTATGCTTTCTCGTAGTGTGGCTGTAGCTCATCTGTAGTCAGAGTGATAGTTAATTCTCTAGTACACTCATCTAATTGTTTTATCTCTTTTTCCAAGACTTTACCTTTATTGCGATTTTTGTTCAAAAATAAAAAGTGCTGCTTTTTGTATCAAAGCAGCACGCAAAATTAATCTATTCTTATATAATATACTAAATTATCAGTAATTTATATAATTATAAAGTTTTATCACCGGGCTTCCAACCGCAAGCAGTTAAACCGCCAGTTTGAAGAGCTTGTAGTACTCTGATTGTTTCTTCGGCACTTCTACCAACATCCATAGGGTGAACTAGTGCATATTGCATAACGCCGTCTGGATCTATTATATATAGTCCTCTCAATGCACATCCTACTTCCTCATTATATACTTCATAGTTACGAGCATTTTCGCCAGTGAAGTCTGCTAACAAAGGATAAGGCAAATCTTTCAAATCTTCTTCGTGTGTTCTCCATGCTAAATGCGAGTTTCTTGAATCCGTAGAGCATCCAATTACTTCTGCGTTCAATTCTTTGAATTTATCGTAGTAATGTCCAAAAGAAGCTATTTCAGTCGGACAAACAAAAGTAAAATCAAATGGATAGAAAAAAAACACAACCCATTTACCTTTATAATCTTCTAATGAAATTTCTTTATAAGCATTTTCTGGATTTAAATTTGAAGAAGGACCACCAACAACTGCTTGACCTTTGAAAATGGGGGCTTTTTTTCCTACTAATAGAGACATATTATAACCTTTTTGTTTTATTAAATTGAGAAAATATCAAATATATTTCCCCCTAAAACGAAACTTATAAACTAATAGTGTCTGTTATTATAAATTTTGAATTTGTATATTTGCACCCACGAAAGTTAGAAAAATAAAAATAATAAGGTTTTAAATGCCCAAATCATTAGTAATAGTCGAGTCTCCTGCAAAAGCAAAAACGATAGAGAAGTACCTCGACGAGATAGATAAAGGAAAGTTTATAGTAAAATCATCGATTGGTCATATAAGAGATTTGGCAAAAAAAGATATGTCAATAGATATTGACAATGGTTTTGAACCGAGATATGAGATTAGTCCAGATAAAAAGAAAACTGTAGCCGAACTAAAAAAACTATCTAAGCAAAGCGACACAGTGTGGTTAGCGACGGACGAGGATAGGGAGGGAGAGGCAATTGCATGGCACTTGCTTGAGGCACTGGATTTGGACGAATCGAAAACTAAGCGAATAGTATTCAATGAGATTACAAAAAAAGCTATTCAAAAAGCTATAGAGAATCCAAGAACTATAAATAAAGAATTAGTAAACGCACAGCAAGCACGAAGAATACTTGACCGATTAGTTGGGTATGAACTTTCGCCAGTACTATGGAAAAAAGTGAAGTATGGACTAAGTGCTGGTAGAGTACAATCGGTAGCTGTACGAATAATAGTAGAAAGAGAACGCGAAATAGAAAACCATGTACCTGAAGTTATTTACAAGTTGATTGGTGATTTTATAACTGAGAATGGTGATGAGTTCAAAGCAGAGTTAAGAGAGAAATTTGACTCTAAACAAGAAGCTTTGGATTACTTAAATTCAGCAGTTGGCAAGCAATTCTACATAAAAGATCTGAAAGTAAAACCGGGTAAGAGATCACCACAAGCTCCATTCACTACTTCTAAATTGCAACAAGAAGCGTCAGCTAAATTGGGCTTTTCTGTTAAGCAAACGATGGTAGTTGCTCAGAAGCTATACGAAGCCGGTAAGATTACATATATGAGAACCGATTCGACTAATCTTTCGGATGATGCACTCAATGCTGCTGGTAGTTATATCAACTCTAGCTTTGGTGCAAAGTATCACGAGAGAAGAACATTCAAAACTAAGTCTAAAGGTGCACAAGAAGCTCACGAGGCGATTAGACCTACGGATATGACTCAACCCACAATCAACTCGGGTAATAACGGTCAAGACAAGCTATATGAGTTAATATGGAAACGCACAATGTCGTCTCAAATGGCGGATGCAATATTAGAAAGAACTACAGCTGATATTGGATTCGAAAATAATGATACTGATTTCGTTGCTAAAGGGGAAGTAATCAAGTTTGATGGTTTCCTAAAAGTTTATCCTGAAGTTAGAAAAGATGGGAAAATATTACCTGCTATGGCTAAAGGTCAAAAACTGGATGTTAATCAGATTGTTGGTCGTGAGACTTTCAGCCGTTCGCCAGCAAGATACACAGAGGCAACTCTTGTTCGTACGCTTGAGGAAATGGGAATCGGCCGTCCTTCTACTTATGCTCCTACTATTTCAACTATTCAGAATAGAGAGTACGTAGAGAAAACTGACAAAGATGGTGTGGATAGAGATTATACTCAAGTTCAATTAGTCAACGGTCAAGTTACCGAAGAGAAGTTAACTGAAATCACAGGTCAAGAACGTAACAAGCTATTCCCAACAGATGTTGGGAAAGTAGTAACTGACTTTCTAGTAAAACATTTCACTGAGATTGTTGATTTCGATTTCACTAAGAACGTGGAAGAAGAGTTTGATTTGATTGCTGATGGGAAGAAAGAGTGGAACAAGATGATTTCCACTTTCTATGTTAAATTCCACGAAACAGTAGAAAAATCAGAAGATATAAGTAAAAAAGATGCAATCAATGCTCGATTATTAGGTGATGATCCTAAATCTGGTCGCCCCGTTTACGCTCGTATCGGTAGATATGGAGCTATGCTACAGATGGGGGAGAATGAAGACGAGGAAAAACCACGTTTTGCATCACTAATGCCGAACCAAAGTATAGAGACTATCTCACTAGAAGAAGCTTTAGAAATGTTCAAGTTGCCGAGAGTAGTAGGGCAGAACGATGATGGCAAAGATGTGAAAGTTAATATTGGTAGGTTTGGTCCTTATGTTCAGATTGATAAGACTTATGCGTCTATCACTCACGAAGAGATATTCACTATCACACTAGAAGAAGCTAAGCAGAAAGTACAGGACAAAATAGAGCAAAAAAGTAAAAATACTATTCAAGAATTCGATGATGGTATAAAAGTTCTAAACGGACGCTATGGCCCATACGTAACTGACGGTAAAGTGAATGCAAAAATACCGAAGGATAAAACACCTGAAACCCTAACTCACGAAGAGTGTAAAGTTCTAATAGCCGAAGCTCCTGCCAAAAAAGGTAGAGGTGGCCGTACTACTAAAGCTGCCGCTGCTAAAAAACCTGCTGCGAAGAAGACAGCAACTAAGAAACCTGCGGCAAAGAAAAAGCCAGCAGCCAAAAAAACTGCTGCTAAAAAGCCGGCTGCGAAGAAGAAGGATAGCTAGTATAGTTAACAATAAATTAAGATTAGAAAAGGAGCCACTGGCTCCTTTTTTTGTTTTATTATTGATTTTGTGATAAATTAGGGATAGAATTTCTAAATGAAATGTGATACTCAGAAATAAGTTGATAAAAACAATGAAGAAAAATGTAGTAATAAATCGAAAGTAATAAAATGAAATTCATTATATTAATTGTAACAATATTTATTCTGTTCTTTCTAGAAATAGAATGCGTTGGGATTTATAAATCTATTTTTCCTAGTCTTTATGAGGGTCAATTAATCGATTATTTAGACCAAACAAAAAAGATAGATAATTTTAATCTACTTGATACATTAGAGGTCAGTTTAGATAAAGTCTTATCTACCCGAAAGTATAAGGTTAAAGAAGATTATATTGAATTAGGATATGTTTTATTTAATAAAGAAGTCAATAAAGCGAATATATTCTATTATGAATTAGATGATAATATAGGACCTAATAGTTTTGATTATATACATATTATTGCTGCATTTTTTAATGGTGATGCTTGGGTTTTTGAGACCAATAATACACCAACACTGGGGCTTGATAGGAAGGAGTTTAATCACGGAAAACCATTTACATTTAAAGGGATTAAAGAGTTTAATAAAAATGAAATTCTTAAAAGTAGATATATTTGTAGCTTACTAAAAGGGATTAATTTTGACTATGTTGATAACGCTTATTACATAAAGAATCTAGTAGATAATTAAACACTAACAAGAAAGCGTATCAACTAGCAGGACGGCTTGCCGTTTCAAAGGCATGGGAGTTTGAAATAGACAACGGAATCATATACAAATATCAATTTTGAAGAAACGATAATGTATTACTGTTGGCTTTAGCCAACGGATAGAAAATTATTCCAAAACCACGTAGGACTTTAGTCCCATAGTTTTTATAATATCCCACCCCTACGGGGCGGTTTTGCATTTCTGGATACCTTAGCTACAGATATACAGCCCAGCTGGGGCTTAAAAGTAATGCAATTTCTCCTGGACTCTTCGGACACTGCGTGTCCTCTGAGTGACGTTTTTTCCCAACCAGCGTAGTCTCTATTTCTACTTCACTCAACAAAAGTAAACGTCTCTACAATCCATATCGAGTAAAGATATACCTACACTTTTGTTTCCTTCCATTTCCCTTTTGTGAATAGCCAGAGAGTGAATAGACCGACACCTATTTCAGATATAAACATACCCCAGAATACACCAGATTCTTGCCAACCAAAAGTAATGGCTAAACTATAAGCCAATGGTATTTGGAATAACCAGAAGAATACAACATTTATCTTAGTTGGAGTAGTTGTATCGCCAGAGCCATTGAAAGCTTGTACTGACACCATCCACCAGCCGTAAATGAAATAGCCGTAAGACACTATCTGTATCCATTCTGCACCTACTGCTATTACTCGTGCATCATCTGTGAATAGCTTCATCAGCTCTTCGTTGTAGAAGAAGTAAACTATTGATACTAGTACGAGAAATATCATATTATAGAATCCGATTTTCCAAACAGACTTTTCTGCTCTATCGGGTTCTCCAGCACCAAGATTTTGACCAACTAATGTAGCTGCAGCATTTGATAATCCCCAAGCAGGCATCATAGTGAACATCATTATTCTAATTGCTATAGTAGAGCCAGCTACAGTCTCAGCACCTAATTCCGCTAATATTCTAATAAGGAATATCCAAGACGACATTGCTATGAACATCTGACCAATTCCGCCAAGTGAAGTTTTTACTATATTGAGCATAATCTTGCTGTCAATATAGATTTGTGAAAGCGTTACTTTTATATGCTTACCACCTTTGATTAGCACCCAAAGTTGTACAGCAACACCAATACCACGACCTATATTTGTTGCCATAGCTGCACCTTCTATCCCGAAAGCAGGTATAATCCCCCAACCGAATATAAGCAATGGATCTAGTGCCATATTGATAATATTTGCTATCCAGAGCACTCGCATGGCAATAGCGGCATCACCTGCACCACGAAAGATAGCGTTGATAACGAATAGAAGCACAATCACTGCATTACCACCGAGCATGTATTGAGTGTATTTGTACCCCTCGTTAATACTCCATGCATCGGCACCCATGAGTGCTAGTAAGTCCTTAGCGAAAAATATACCGGCTATGGTTAATGGAAGAGCCGCTATTAGTCCTAGTATAATGGATTGAACTGCAGCATTACCAGATTCACTTGTGTTTTTCTCTCCTGTCCGCCGTGCTATGATAGCCGTAACTGCCATAGACAGTCCCATAGCAACAGAGTAAAGTATAAAAAGGTAGGTTTCAGTTAACCCGACTGTGGCTATCGCTGATGCGCCTAATTTCCCTACGAAATATATATCGACTACTGCGAAAGTTGATTCCATCACCAATTCCAATATCATTGGTATTGCTAATAAGAATATCGCTTTTCTAATACTTATAGTCGTGTAATCGGCCTCGGTACCACGAATAGCATCTTTTAGATTTTCCCAAAAAGATTTCTTTTTTAATGGAGGGAGGGCCTCAACATTCTGACTTTCTTTATTCATATATTTGTTATTCTACTTTTCAGTGTAAAGCTTAAAATTATTTAGTATGCTCTGCCATCCTGCTTTCTGCATCTCTACTGGGTTTGCACTTTCTGCTTCGAATGTAGATATTACTTCTGTTCCACCTTCTATTTTTGTGAAAGTAGTCCATACTTTTCTTTCATCGTCTAATGTATAAACAATACGCTCGTGTTCATCAACTTCATTATAAATTCCCCCGAAATCGAATCCAAAAGAACCGTCTTTTGCTTCCATTCTTGAGTTGAATCTACCTCCTATTCTGAGGTCATTCTCTGCACTTGTCGTATGCCAATCATCATTCGCCGCATTCCATTTTATAATATGCTCTGGGCCTGTCCATAACTCCCATACCTTTTCAATAGGTGCATTTACTTTTGCTTCTATAGTTACTAGATCTTTTTTTGAATTTTGCATTTTTCACTCCAGTTATTTCAATGATTATAAATAAGACTTTACAAATATCAACAATATTCTTTAATTAATATATGTGAAAATAAGGCAATGAGGTAGGTATTTTGCTTTGTTTCCAAAAAGATAACTGGAATGACTCCAATTGAATACAGAAGTAAATATTACAAAGAATAACATAATAATCAGTAATTACGTATATTTGTAATCCAATATGCTGAAAATACAAACGAATATTAAATGAAATTGCTTAGATACCTGATACTTATAGGTGTTATAAGCGCCATATCACTCACTGCCCAAGTGACTGATTTCCAGCGTGGATTGGAAGCTTTCAATGTTAAGAATTACGAAAAAGCATTTACTCATCTCGAGAAATATGCTCTTGATTCGAACGATTGTGTTTCACAATACATAGTTGGTTATTGCTACGCAGATACTAGCTTGTCTATGGCAAATGATTCTTTAGCCGAGTACTATCTACTAAAAGCTTCTGAGTTGAAATATGGTAGAGCTATGGGTAGATTATCTGTTATTTACTTTGGCAAACAAAGCTATGATAAATATTGGACTATACAAGCATTAGTCTGGGCTGAGCTAGCTGCTTATTACGACCCTATACAAAGTGTGAACTCTAGAAGACAAATCATTAGAGAATCGCTTGATGTAGAGGAAATCAAAAGGGCTGAGGCGATAATTGCTGAGAAAAAGAAAATACTAGATCAGATAGAAATCTGTATGTAAAAAAGGGAAAAGCTCTCGCTTCTCCCATTTCCTAAGTCATTAATTTTCCATTTTGAAGATAAACTTCCCGTCTCCGTCCGTATCTACTATTATATTGCCGTGTTCCTTCAACTCCCCTGAAAGTACGTGCATAGACAATGGGTCGGTAATCTTTTTCTGAATTGTCCGCTTTATCGGTCTAGCACCATAATTTACATCATAGCTTATCTCAGCTAACCATTTTAGAGCTTCTTCTGTTATTTCTAATTTCAGATTCTGCTTTGCTAATCTCTTAGCTAGTATATCGAATTGCAGCTTAGCGATATTCGCTACTTCCTCTTTTAGTAATGGTTTGAACATCACTATTTCGTCTATCCGGTTGAGGAATTCTGGACGCATAACCTGCTTCATCTTCCCAACTATCTGCTCTCTAGCTTCTGCTAGCAAAGTCTCACGATTGTTCGAGTTCATCTCGCTCATCTTGCTTGTCAGAAACTCTGTACCCAGATTCGAAGTCATTATTATTATAGTATTCTTGAAATTCACTGTTCTACCTTTGCTATCGGTCAATCGGCCATCATCTAAAACTTGTAGCAAGATATTGAACACATCGGGATGTGCCTTCTCTATCTCATCAAGTAGGATAACGCTATATTGCTTACGGCGAACATTCTCAGTTAGTTGACCGCCCTCATCATATCCAATATATCCGGGAGGTGCACCTATCAACCGAGTCACGGAGAATTTATCCATGTACTCACTCATATCCAATCGGATAATCGCATTCTCATCATCGAACAGATATTCGGCTAATGCCTTTGCTAGCTCGGTTTTACCAACGCCAGTTGTACCTATAAAAATGAATGAGCCGATGGGTCTATTCTCATCTTGTAGGCCTGCCCTTGAGCGGCGAATTGAGTTAGAAACAGCGGACACGGCTTCTTCCTGACCGATTACCCTCTCGTGGAGCAATTCTTCCATTTTGATTAGCTTTTGCTTTTCACTTTCTATCATTTTGGAGACAGGTATGCCCGTCCATTTGGAGACTATCTCGGCTATGTCTTCTTCGGTTACTTGCTCTTTCAGCAGGTGGCTGTTCTTTTGTAATTCTTCTAATTCTAATGTGGCTTTTGTTATTCTTGATTCCAACTGATGTATTTTACCATAACGTATTTCGGCAACTTTATCTAGATTGCCTTCTCTCTCGTATCTATCGGCTTCTGTTTTCAACGAGTCTATATCTTCTTTGAATGTACGAATCTCATGGAGTTTCCCTTTCTCGGATTCCCACTTCGCTTTCAGCACGTTGCGTGTTTCTTTTAAATTTGATAGTTCTATTTCTAGTTCTTTTAGTCTTTCTTTGGTAGATGCACTCATCTTTCGTCTCTCCGTTTTAACTTTTATTTGTCTGTAATATAGACGAATTTCAGATTGAATAATTTTGCAGAAGTAAAATGAGAACCAAATGAAAGGTTCTACTTCTCCTTTACTCCTTTATGAATTTTTTGGTGAAAATCTCACTACCTAATTCAAGTCTAATAAAATAGGTCGCTGGGGCTAAGTTGGAAATATTATAATCAATCGAATAATTCTGATTTTCTATATTTCCTTCGTCTATTATTCCAATTTCGTTTCCTACTAAATCTATTATGCTTAGCTTTATTGGCTCATTCGTTGCAGAGCTGAAATGAATACTAATATTATTAGAAGCAGGGTTTGGAGTTACCGTTAAGTTTAATCTATTATTATCTGTATCTTCGACTGATGATATCCCTGTGTGACTTGGAAAAAGGACTAACCAACTACCAATATTGGTAGTTAAGTAATCGTTGTTATTTGAGAAACTTAAATTTTGCCAACTACCAAGAAAGTAGTCATGAATTTTTTCTTTCTTTTGTAAATTATAGATTTTTAAATTTTGACCATGTGTAATACCAACAACTGATTCATCACGATTAAATTCGATATCAAAAGCTTCTACAAAATCGTGAGTGTCAAAAACTAGCTGATCATAAAATTTTCTTGTATAAATATCATAAAAGTTAATCTCACCACCCTTATTATTCCAAGCTATTTTTGATCTATCGTTCATAACTTGCATTTTATTAATATATGTTCCTTCCCCTTTACTTGTTCTTTGATATAGAAAAAGAGAGTCAACTAATTCTTTTGTATTTCTATCATAGATATGTGAAAAATAATTATCTAGCCGTTCAGGAGGAGGAATTGTTTCGATTAGGTTGTTGTAATCATGGTAACTTACATAGATGAACTCATCATCATCCCCAACGTAATCAAAATCCAAAAATCTTCTATTCCATTTATAACCATCTTTCTCGAATTGATTAATTATTGCAAAACTATCAACCTTGGATTTGTCATCAATATTAAAAAAATATAGAACAGTTTTATTTTTATAAGTATAAACATGGTCTATCTTTTCATAAGTTTTTACCATAAATTCATTTTTTGATTTAGCGGTTCTTATTCTCTCAAGATTATGCTGTTCTTTCCTAAAACCCTCTTCAACTTCTCTTGTCTTCCAATTAAGCAATTTGGGTGTACTGTCTTTCGAGAATACAAGGAACTCCTCATTGTAGTTATAGTCTCCTAATAATTCAGTAGGAACAGAGAACTCCATTACTCCTTTTTGTACCTCCCAAAACTCAATCCCATTAGTCCAAGCTATTACATATTTGTCATCTGGAGTAAAATCAACATTTCTAGCACCAGCACTCATTGTTCGATACCAAAGTGTGTCTATTTCAATAGAGCTGGCGGGTATGCTTATTAGAATGGTTAGAATTAAGGCTAACAATAATTTTTTCATGATACTTTTTTCAAGACAGTTGATTTTGTTATTGATTAAAGTAATGAAATAGAGTAGATTAACCAAGAATTATTCATAAAAAAAGGAGAACCAAATAAATGATCCTCCTTATAAATTAGACAGTATCTATAAATTATTGTTTTATGATTTTGTAAATACCTTGCTTTCTATTTTGATTTAATCTGAGTATATAAACACCAGTAGTGAAATCGGATATATTCAGATTGTAATTACTCAATCCTATACCCGGTGCAAAGTTGCCTTCTATCATCACTTTACCGCTCATATCAGTTAGCTGATAGCTCACTGGTTTAGCATTCTCAGACACGAAGTCTATGCTTAGTATATTTGAAACTGGATTAGGATAAATATTTACTTCAGCGCCGAAACTCATATCCTCAACACTCGATTGAGCGGTTATATCCACTTCTGTTATCTGAGGGACTTTGTTCTCTTGGTTGCCTACGTTATCAGTAGAAACGGCGTAGAATCTATATATCTTACCTTTATCTAGATTAGCTTCATAGCTGATTTCAGTATCGAAACCACTACCTATTAATTGGAAAGGAGTACCGTCAATAGATACAAAGTATGACATTTCACCAACACCTGAGCCATCATTATTATCAGCAGCATCAACTTGGATAGAAATAGCATTCTTCGCTTCTATGTAGTTAGCTGCAAGACTATTAGTAACAGGAGCGATTGTATCTATTATATTCACCCACGTATTAGTAGTTATAGCAGGGTTTTCATCGAATACTATAGTTGCATTGTTTTTTATAGTCTCACCAGAGTTAACATTGTCTTTTAGCTTCACACTGAATGAAACGAAGCCCTCGCCTTGTGGT
>Ga0172380_10005950_pt1 | contig 14452 bp, 11 predicted proteins | sample Leawe162metaG_FD_119747 | JGI IMG/M metagenome (GOLD analysis project Ga0172380, IMG submission 119747) | Leachate microbial communities from a municipal landfill in Southern Ontario, Canada - Leachate well 162 metaG | ecosystem: Engineered > Solid waste > Landfill > Unclassified | place...
CGCCAATTTTCGTGTCTCTGGTATGAGTGGGCTTTCATCACCCTCATATGAAATAGCTATATTCCTAGCAGTTTTTTCACCCTTCATAGAAACCGAGGTCCCTCGCTGTGCGATGATTAGTTTCTTTGCTTGCTCACGAGCCTTTGTGCGAGACATGCGCTTCTTCTCAACACGATGCGTTCCTAGCTGTTCTCGATCAACGTACCACGTACGACCAATCAGGTGTGCATCAACCTGTCCTGTACGACAAAGCTGACCTACGTAATCTGTCGCATACCCAAGGTCGCGTGCTGCCTTAGAGGCTTTTACATAGCTTTTTCCATCAAGAACAAGTACCTCCATATTCCCTTAATTATACACCCCTTGTTGCCGAGATTCCTAGTAAACACGGTGTATATCGGCACAGTGCTTCGTGTTCTTTATTCTCCTGTCTTGTGTATATGCGCAGCAATCATCTCGGCAAGAAGAGTTGGTTTTGCTGTTCCTTTTGAAAGCTTCATGCCCTGACCGACAAGAAATTGGAGTGCGGCCTGCTTACCACCACGATAATCAGCTGAGACAGCTTCATTTTGAGCCACTACGTCGGCCACAATACTGGCAAGCCCCTCCTCTGAGTCGTTCTGTAATAGACCACCTTCAAGAACTGCCTTCTGAGGATCAATTCCATTGAAAACAGCATCCTTTAGGAGATCCTTTGCGATGCGTGAGGTGATTTTCTCTTCGGCAACCATGCCAATAAGGGTAGCAAAATGGTCTGCATGCCAAGCGTCAGTAGTGGTATTAGCATCGACAAGCGATACCAAGTCCGTTGCGAGATAATTTGCTGCCAAGCGAGCGCGGTCAGCATCCTCAAGACCTAAAGCTTGTAGCGTCCGATTAAAGAAACTATCGAGTCGGAGGTCGCCTATTATTACTTCTATCTGCTTACTCGTTAGTCCGAGATTACTATATTTTTCGCGCTTAAATGCTGGAAGTTCTGGCATAGTCTCTTCTATCCGAGATAAGACACTCTCCGTGATCAAAAGGCTTGGTAAGTCTGGGTCTGGAAAGTATCTGTAGTCATGCGCTGACTCCTTTGCCCGCTGCGAGAAGGTCTTTCCTTTTACCTCATCCCAACCACGAGTTTCCTGAGTTATGACCTCTCCCCGCTCAAGCATCTCTTCATGTCGCTTCAACTCGTAGGCAATAGCGCTCTCAACGGACTTAAAGGAGTTAAGATTCTTGACCTCAACCTTGGTGCCAAAGGTATCTGTACTACTTATAGATATGTTTGCCTCAACCCGCATCTCCCCTTTTTCCATGTTCGCATCCGATACCCCAAGGGTTCGAAGGAGGAGCTGTAGTTCGCGTGCAAAATCGCCCGCGGTTTTCGCGTCATGAATCACCGGTTCGGTGACCAACTCCATAAGAGGTACACCTGCACGGTTATAATCAATGATGCTTCCATCCCCTTGATCGTGAAGTGAACGTGCTGTGTCTTCTTCAAGATGTACCCGTGTCACATCGACCCCAAGCAAACTTCCTCCTTTTACAAGTGGATACAAATACTGACTAATCTGATACCCCTTTGGTATGTCAGGATAAAAATAATTCTTTCGATCGAACTCAGTGTAGGTCGCAAGCGTTCCACCAAGTGCCATGCCCACACGCAAAACATGTCGAACTGCTTCTTCATTGATAACTGGAAGGGTGCCTGGGTGACCCATGCAGATTGGACACACGTGTGCATTCGCGTCACCAGCGTGTGGATCGTTCTGAGAATCGCAATACATCTTGGTTTTCGTCTTGAGTTCAGCATGAATCTCGAGACCAATAGTCGCTTTGTATGTTCGCATAGTCGTTTATAGTACCCATCGCATTGAAAAACAACAAGCCATAAACACACGATTCCTGTTTTTGTCAAAAAGTAGTCACAGCACTATACCCCACTCACCTGTATGAGGCTTCATTTGAGCTCTATTATAGGCAATATTGTAATAACACTAAAGACGTTTTTGTCAAAACAAACGTGCCTTAGTTGGTATAAAAACGCTGCTATGCAGTAGCAACAACGTCGTTTTTGCGTATGAAGCGCACCAGTGCGTCACCCAATTCCTTCACTCCTTCACCTAATTCTGCAGTGACCACGTGAGCAACTTGATGCTTCGCCTTAGTGAATGCTACCTGTACCTGTGCGAGTGCGTCTTCTGAAATAAGATCGGCCTTGGTGAGTATAATCCACTCATCTTTTTGAAGAAGTTCTGGGTCAAACTTTCCAAGCTCAGTACGAACGAGTTCGTACACCGCTACAGGGTTCTCGTTCTCCAGAGAGACGCAGTGAATAAGCATCTTCGTTCGTGCTATATGCTTCAAAAATTTATGTCCCAAGCCCTTACCGGTAGATGCTCCTTCAACGAGTCCTGGTATGTCTGCAATGATACAACCGTGGAGATCTCCAAGGTGAGGTTCAAGCGTCGTAAACGGATACGAAGCGACCTTTGCACTCGCACGGGTAAGGGCATTAAGCAATGTTGATTTGCCTGCATTAGGAAGCCCAATAAGTCCTGCATCCACGATGAGTGAGAGCTCAATATGCAAGGTACCCTGCTCGCCCCTCTTGCCCTTAGTAGACTCCTCGGGTGAGCGATTTATCGATGATTTGAAATACTCATTACCAAGACCCCCGCGACCCCCCTTGAGGACACAATGCGTCTCACCCTCGACAAGGAAGGTGTACGTACGATTACGCTCGGCGTCAGTCACGGTTGCTCCCACGGGTACGTCAATATAAATGTCAGGCCCTCCTTCTCCGTGCCGACTGCTCTTTTGACCAGCCTCACCATCTTGAGCCTTAAATTCCTTGGAACCCGTGTATTTAGCAAGGAGTCCTAGGTCACGCACTGCACGCATGTATACGTTACCTCCTCGTCCGCCATTGCCACCAGAAGGACCCCCTCTCGCCACGAACTTCTCATGGCGCCAGCGCACTACGCCGTCACCTCCTCGTCCTGCTGATGCAGTTATGGTTAGTTCATCTACAAACATAGTGATGAGATGCTACACGCAATAGCAGGAAAAGTCCATCGACTTTCCGCTTTGAGCATTCTATTTTTAAGTCTCTACGCCTTGTTTGCTACACCACTTACGAGACTCACAATGATAGCGCCCACGAAGGCACTCCAGAAATCAGCTACGTTGAAACCGCTGATGTACTGTCCAACAAGCCAGAGAAGGAAGGCGTTGATTACGAATAGAAATAGTCCAAACGTGATTACTGAAAGCGGCAGTGTGATAAGTACGAGTATCGGTCGCACCACTGCATTTATGACGCCGAGTGCCACTGCAGCAACGAGAAGCGGTACCCAACCGCCACTACTGATGCCCGGCACAAGGAATTCCGCTAAAAGAAGCGCAAGCGCAATGACAGCGACACGAGCAATGAATTTCATAGTGGGTCTATAGTATCACAAAAAACCCGCGTACTCCTCAAGGGAGTACGCGGGTTTTTCATTCATACCTGCGCTACTAGACGTCCCGAACACCTTGCCCGCTTGCCGCAAGGATGCATGGATAAATAAGTAGTTCGGCGGAGCCGAAACCTCATCTAGTAAAAACGTTCTGATTCATTCGCCTGATACCCTTCGGCGCCAGCCTAGGGATAGGGTGAATGACGTTTTTACTTCTCAACGATACTCCAAGAACCGGTCGCAATAAGTGGCTCAGCCTTCTTGTACTTCATTGTCTCAATCTTTGTGCCGTCCGTAATGGTCACAAGCTCGTTCCGCCCAACCTTCTCCTCCTTATGAATAGGAGCGATGCGTCTCTTTTGAGTATTCGTTCCGCCATTACCACTTCCGAGGATGAGGTTTGCCTGCACCTTACGACGTTCTGATTCTTCACGCTCAACAGCCTCAAGCCTAATATTCGGAATAAGCTCTGCGACGCGACGGAAGAAAGCAACCTCCATCTCTTTGAAAAGGCGTATTGCCTCTTTGCGGTACTCGATGAGAGGATCCTGCTGTCCATACGCGCGAAGTCCCACGCTTGATCGCGTATGTTGCATAACCTCAAGGTGCTCTACCCAGAGCATGTCGTTGACCTGAAGCATCAGTCGGCGTATCACTTCCCGCCACTCAACCTCACCCACCTCAGATGCACGCTGGACGATGCTATCCGCAACCTCTGGTTCATGTTCCAAAAGATCACTGATACTCTCTGCAATATCTTCTTCAGAGCCACGGAGCAACTTCTTGCGCTTATCATAAATCACCTGTCGTTGCTGATTGAGCACATTGTCGTATGCCAAGACCTGCTTTCGTGCATCAAAGTGAAAACCTTCAATCTTTGTCTGCGCTGACTCGAGCGATCGGGTAATCATGCCGTTCTCAATAGGTTCGTCCTCAGGGATACCGAAACGACCCATCATATTCTTCACCATGTCGCCTGCAAAGACACGCATCAACGTGTCGTCCATCGAAACATAGAACTGGGTAGCACCAGGGTCGCCCTGACGTCCTGAACGTCCGCGGAGCTGATTATCGATACGACGAGCCTCATGGCGTTCAGTACCAAGGACAAACAAACCTCCAAGCGAACGAATCTCCTCACCCTCCTCCTTTGTCGCCTGTGCGCCACCGAGCTTGATGTCGACACCACGGCCTGCCATGTTTGTTGCCAAGGTCACCTTCCCCTTCTTGCCTGCTTCAGCAATAATTTCACCTTCCCGCTCGTGATTCTTTGCGTTCAGCATCTCGTGCGGAATACCCGCATTGGTGAGCGCAACACTCAACTCTTCATTTTTATCAATAGAAGCAGTACCGATAAGGACAGGCTGTCCCGTCTTGTGTATCTCTGCAACACGGCGAATTATCGCTGCAGTCTTGCCCCGTTCATTCTGAAAAATAAGGTCGTTATGATCCTTTCGTTGCACCACGCGATGTGTCGGCACGGGTATCACATCAAGCTTGTATACAGAGTAAAACTCTTCCTGTGACGTGAGCGCGGTACCCGTCATGCCCGCAAGCTTCTCGTACATACGGAAATAGTTCTGGTATGTAATCGAGGCGTAGGTGCGCGATTCCTTCTGTACCGCAACTCCTTCCTTTGCCTCAATCGCCTGATGGAGACCATCGGACCAGCGACGTCCTGCCTGGAGACGTCCAGTGAACTCATCAACAATTACCGCCTCCCCGTCCTTCACCACATACTCCTTATCACGCTTATACAAAGCGCGCGCACGTACTGCCGTCTCAAGGTGATGCACATACTTGATACCACCCTCTGTATATATATTTTCAACACCAAGAAGTCGCTGTGCGGTCTCAATACCGTTATCGGTGAGTGTTGCTGACTTGAGCTTCTCATCAACGACATAGTCCGTCTCAGGTGAAAGCTGTGCTGCAATCCCAGCAAACTTAACGTACAAATTCTCTGAATCCTCTGCTGGACCTGAAATAATGAGCGGTGTACGCGCCTCGTCGATAAGGATTGAGTCAACCTCGTCGATCATCGCAAACGCATGACCGCGCTGTCTCAAACTCTTCGGATCAAATTCTATATTGTCGCGCAGATAGTCAAAGCCGAACTCGCTGTTCGTACCATAGGTAACATCGGCTTCGTATGCCTCCTTTCGAGTAGATGGTCGCAAGAACTCATACACCACCTTATATGCTCCTTCAGTATCACGCTCCTCATCCTTCTCAACATGAGTAGGGTCATACAAATACGAACCACTTTGATTGATGATTCCTACAGAAAGACCGAGTGCTGCATACACCTGACCCATCCATGCAGCGTCACGTCGTGCGAGGTAGTCGTTCACCGTGACAACGTGTACACCTTTTCCGGTAAGCGCATTAAGGTACGCAGGGAGGGTACCAACGAGTGTCTTTCCTTCTCCTGTGCGCATCTCTGCGATTCTTCCACGATGCAAAATGACGCCACCGATGATCTGTACATCGTAATGACGCTGTCCAAGCGTGCGCTTTGCAGCCTCGCGTACGAGTGCAAATGCTTCTGGCATCGCAGCCTCAAGCGTCTTCCCGCTCTGCACTTCTGTTTTAAGTGCGAGGGATCGGTCACGCAGTGCTTCAAGAGAAAGTGACTCTAGTGAGGCTTCAAGCGCATTAGTGCGCTCAACAACAGGAGTCGCCTGCTTAAGCTCTTTCGCATACGTTGGACCAAAGAATCTATCGAGAAAAGACATATATAGTACAGATTATTAAGTTTTCCAGCATACCACAAAAAGGGACATCCCGTAGAGACACGTTTCGAGGCCTTCACAGTACTTCTGGAGCAAACTAGAACGGAATACATGGAAGGCTTTGAAACAAAAACACCCGCATATGTGCGGGTGTTTTTGGATAGAAGGACTATCGGCGCTTTGCGGTCTTCTTTGAAGCCTTACGCTTCGTTGCCTTCTTAGCAGCCTTCTTTGCTACTTTCTTCTTAGCAACTTTCTTCTTCTTAGCAACTTTCTTCTTTGCCATTTTGTGAAAGACGATTTTAAGTTTGCATTAAACTCGACCGCATCATTCTCTTGTAAAGAGCATAAGAGAACACTGCTTACAAACAATTATCGTTGATGCACAAAATTACACAATCAACTTTTGAAAAAAGGTGTGGATAAAAAATTTTAGAAAATTTTTTTGAAAAATATTTTTTTGAATTAAAAAAATATTTCTGTCATGCACACTCAATTAAATAGAGTCACTTCGCGTTCAACAGAAATATTTGTTGCAGCATATACGCGTGCAATGATTGCATCTGCAAACGCAATAATTTCTTCTGCAGGTGTACCGTGTGTGCATACAAGTACAAGTGCTTGCGCATGATAAAGACCTACTGCACCTTCGGTATACCCACGCAAACCACATACACGATCAAGTATCCAACCAAGCGACACCTTTACATGTCCATCAGCAGTTTTAAATCCAGGAAGCTCTGGGTACTCTGCGCGCAACGTATCGTAATGAGCTTCACTGATAATCGGATTCTTGAAAAAAGATCCTGCAGTGCCCGTAGTACGCCAATCAGGAAACTTTGAGCTACGGATAGCGATGACTGCGTGCCGTATGTCAGACAACGTTGGCGATGCCTGCGCTCCAAAACGCTCAACGAGATCTTTATATGAAAGTTTGGGCGTTGCCACGCGTGAGAGCACGAACGTAACGGAGGTAATGATAAGGTGCCTCCCCTCATGTTTAAAATATGAATCGCGGTATGCAAACATGCATGCCTCGTTTGAAAGTGTCACGACCGTATCGTTTGTCGGATCATATCCTGCAACCGAAACAATCACATCCTTCCCTTCGACACCATACGCACCAACGTTCTGTATCGGCACTCCACCAACGGTTCCTGGAATCCCTGAAAGATTCTCCATCCCCCATAGTTCGCGAGACACCAGTTCTTCAATCAGCCCATCAAGTACAACTCCCGCTCCCGCAGTTACGTGTACTGACGCTCCAACCTCCTCGTACGTAACATCAGAGAATAGTGGATGCACCACAAGTCCGCGTACTCCAGTATCGGGTACCAATACATTGGAACCACCGCCAAGGACATGCACTGCGTGATTCTCGCGACGAGCCCACTGTACAACCTCACGCAATGCCTCAAGCGAGGAAGCCTCAGCGAAGTATTGAGCGACACCGCCTGCCGCGAGCGTTGTGCGCGGTCCTAGCGGGACGTTTGCGGTAACAGTAGGTGGCATACGGAAATGGGACTTTAGACCCAAGAAGCCGCTATGCGCCTACCTGAGTAGTACTCGCCTTGTTAAGGATGTTCGTAATAAATTGCTCTGCTTCTGTCTTGAATGACGGTATATCAACTATTGCCTGTCGCAATACTTCCACTGCATCTGCGGACCGACCCATCTCGTCATAGATATACGCAAGGTTTGCACGCTCCTGTGGTACTTGCGGATTCACTTCAATACGCGTCTTGAACATCTCAATCAACTCTGGATACAGCTTCTTCGCATACACCGTTCGGATAGCGTTGTCGTTCAGTGCATACGCGCGCTTCTCTTCTCCGCTACCAACAAGTTCTCGCCAGAGATTAATGTCATCTGCAGCAAGCGCCGCATTTGCATAATGCGCGCGTGCCATAGCAAATGCAGGTGCAAGGTCATACGCCTCCTTGAAGAACGCGAGACCTGCTGCCGTATTGCCACGATCGAGCTCATTGAATCCCTGTTCGAAGATCGTGATTTGCTTCTTTGGAGAAAGCGCACGTGCCACTGCAAGCTGATCCGCCGCGCGGTCATAATCGCCTACGGTGCGATAGAACACGCTCAAGAAAAGTTCAACGCGTGCATCGCCAGGCTTTTCAGCTGACTGTTTCTGAAGTTCTTCTCCAACCCGCGTGATTGCGCGCTGTCTAAACTCTGCCGAAACCTCAGGCTGTGCTGCTGCCACCTGCATACGTTGCATCATCTGCTCACGGATTTCTTGAGAACCAAACGAGTTGCGTGACAGCGCAGTCTCAAAGCTTGCGAGCATCAGCTCAGGATCGGTTGCGCGGAAGCCATCAATAATGTCTCCTGCTGCGCGCATAGACGGCACGTTGACGAAGTAGAACGTGAGCACAAGTACAACCGCAACGATTGGTGCAGCAATCTGCTCAACGATTCGCGCATCCATAGGACGTGCAGTAGGTGTTGTAAGCGGTGGCGCAATGCGTGCATGAATGTATGCAAGTACAACCGCATAGAAGACATAGCTCACGATGTTGTCGAACACAAACAAATTGTGCACGGTATAGCCTGCGAGAAGTCCGAAAATGATTCCCCGTTCTGCAACAGTGAACGATGCATCGTCCTTGCGGAAAAATGGACGACCAACAAGGTACCAAAGTGCTGAAACAAGAAGCGAGAAGTACGCAAGCGCACCGAGAATACCTCCTGCAACAAGCCAGTCCATTATTACGTTATGGGTACGGTCGTACCACGACTCAGCACCATACAGATTCGGATTGTAGTGTTCGTTGAAAATATAGTTGAAATTCTCCTGTCCCCATCCAAAGATCGGACGTTCCTTCACGCCTTCAAGCGCAAGGTCCCAAATCATAAAACGAATAGAACCCTCAGAGAGCGAAATGTTCGCGATACGTGCAAGCATTGGTGAACCTTGTACGAACGCGCTATCACGTGCGATGAAAAAGCCTGCCCCAACCAGTACAAGCCCAACAAGCGCTGCCCCTGCTGCGGTACGCACCCGCTTATAACCCTTCGCAAAAAGCGCTACGTACAGCGTACCGAGGAATGTACCCCCAATGAGACCAAGCGCCGTACCGCGTGTACCCGTCTGCAAGAGTAGAAATATGAAGATAAGTGCCAGTGCGCCGTAGACATACTGCGAACTACGAGAACGGGTCCGGAGCGCCATAAGCACTGCGATTGCCACATGGAAGAGCATGTAGACCGCCATATACGTCGAGTTGCCCAACGTTGCGTCTACGCGCCATGCAGTACCCTGTGAGACCGCTGCAGCACCTGAGACCTGCGCAAAGGCATAGAAAGACACAATGACCGCTACCCCAAGCGTTGTGTTGAAAAAGCGGTTCCAAAGCTGCTCAGTCGTGAGCATGGTACCCATCATGAGGAAGTAGAAAAAGAAGTGCACCAAGGTCACGTATCCTTCCATACGCTCAAAGTTGCTCCAGAAGCTCTTGGCTGGGCTTTCTCCCAGTACATTTGAGATCAACATGGTCACAAGGAGCGCTGCAGCGCATCCTGCGACCCATGAGAAGCGTGGTCGGTACCGTACGTCATAGAGAGCGAGGAGGACCCACGCCGCCGCCGCTACTTCAACGATAATACGGAACGCAAAGTTCTTTCCCGTGATGTACGGAAAGAACATATCGTTCGAAACAATAAGCACAATGAACGGGACCGTGAAAATACCTCCGTAGACCACCCACTTAAGAATATCTTTCATATGCCGAGAAATATACCATACCGTCGGAGCCCAGTTACCCACCACAAGAAGCTTCTGTAGGAGTGTCAATCCACGTATACATGCTCCTGTCCCACTTTGCCATGTATGGTGCTCCCTGTAGTATAGATGCCATGCAGCACATACCAGATGACCTCTACCGACAGATCCACGCCTCAATGCCCATCCCTTGTGTCGATGCGGTCATTTGTCATGACAAGCGTGTACTCCTTTGTAAACGCACCAATAATCCCGCAAAGGGTCTCTACTGGTTCCCTGGCGGGCGGGTCCTCAAAGGTGAGACGCTTCGGGAAGCAGTCGTACGAAAGGTTCGCGAGGAGACAGGATTAGAAGTAGCGATTCAAGAAAACCTTGGCACTGATGAGACCATTTTTCCCGACGGTCCTTTTGGAGGACCGTCGCATACTATTAATGTAGTCTTTGCAGCGACCCCCCTATCAACCCTGATACCTCTATCAATTGATACACAACACAGCGAAATGCGATGGTTTGATGAGACTGAACTTCACTCGTTGCATCCATATATACAAACGTACGCGCAACGTGCACTCACCCAAGTGTAGTTACATATATAACCATGAGATCACTCTCAAAATTCGCTCACACACTGCAGACTGAGTTCTCTGCAAGCAACTTAACGCGCGATGGTTTCAAACGATACCTTGCGAATACGGGATGGATGGCGTTTACGCGCATCTTTATGATGGTGTTGTCATTCTTCGTTACCATTTATGTGATCCGCTATCTTGGTCCGCACAACTACGGACTCCTCAGTTATGCAGTCAGCTTTGTAGGAATGTTCGGCTTTATCGCTAGCATGGGTGTTGACCATATTGTATACCGAGAACTTATAAAAACCCCTGACCGAGAGCCGGAGATTATGGGAAGTGCGCTTTTATTACGGCTCATTGGGGGAACTGTTGCGACAGCGCTTGCAATCGTAGCTGCTTTTATATTTCATCAAGATGCAATAGATAGGCTTCTGATTGTACTTATATCGTTCACACTCTTCGGGGGCGCATGGCAAGTTATTACGTATTCTTTCCAAGCGCGAGTTCTTGCGAAGTACCCTGCGATTATCACACTGACGATTGCAATCATCCTTGCAGTCGCGAAAATTGCAATCATCGCGCTTGATAAAGGCATCATTTTCTTTGCTTTTGTCCTTGTACTCGAGTCCGTTTTGTATGCAGTACTCTATGTTGCTTGTTATACACGACACTTCGGCAGTATTTTAAAGTGGTACATCAAAAAAGAAACAGTGCTGGAGATTTTTTACAATTCACTGCCACTCCTGCTTTCAACCGTTTCAATCATCATTTACTCACGCATAGATCAGGTAATGCTGCGTCACTATCTTGATGCTGCAGCTGTCGGCATTTACGATGCTGCGGTACGTTTGAGCGACGTATGGTACATAATTCCGAATATACTTCTTGCGTCACTCTTCCCTGCAATAATGAATGCCCAGAAGGCAGCAGATGATTCGTACCAATCTCGACTGAAGCATTTGGCAGCACTCCTCCTCGTACTGAGTATTGGTGTTGCCATTCCAATCAGCCTCTTTTCGGATACAATTATTCATATTCTTTATGGAGACTCATATAGTGCATCAAGCTCTGTACTTATGATCTATATATGGTCTCTCGCAGGTTTCAGTCTCGGCCAGCTCATGAACATGTTTCTGATTGCGGAAGATTACACGGGCATCTATCTCGTTTCATCGGTCAGCACAGTTGCAGTGAATGTTATTCTCAATATATTTCTCATCCCCCCTTTCGGCGTCACGGGCGCGGCATTTGCTACGCTGATTTCTTACTCTCTCATAGCCGTAGTGCCCCTCTGCTACCCCTCGGTAAGGCGGATCCTATGGGGTAGGATGCTACCATCCTAAGTTTGCGTATGGGTAGAATTGGCGATTATTATTTCTTTGCTACAATGCAACATATATGAAAAAAGCATTAGTACTGGGAGCTGGAGGGTTTATTGGTGGTCACCTTGTCAAACGACTCAAGGAAGAAGGATACTGGGTTCGAGGAGTTGACCTTAAGGAACATGAGTATACAGAGCTTCCAGCCGATGAATTTATCCTTGGGGATTTACGCGATCCTGTAGTATGCAACTCAGTTATTACTGACGATATCGATGAAGTCTACCAGCTTGCCGCAGACATGGGGGGTGCAGGATATATCTTCACAGGCGAACACGATGCTGATGTGATGCATAATTCTGCAACGATAAATCTCAATGTTGCCTCTATCGCTGCAAAGAAGAAAATTACAAAGGTCTTCTACTCCTCATCGGCATGCATGTACCCTGAACACAATCAACTTGATCCTTTGAATCCAAACTGTGCAGAGGATTCTGCATATCCTGCAAATCCAGATAGCGAGTACGGGTGGGAAAAGCTCTTTAGTGAGCGTATGTACCTCGCATACAACCGTAATTATGGTCTCAACGTACGCATTGCTCGATTCCATAATATCTTTGGACCCGAAGGGACATGGACTGGAGGTAAAGAAAAGGCTCCCGCTGCAATGTGTCGAAAAGTAGCTGAGGCAGAAGATGGAGGAAGTATTGAAATATGGGGAGATGGCGAACAAACGCGCTCCTTCCTTTTCATTGACGAATGTCTTGACGGTGTTCGTCGGCTCATGGAGTCTGATTTCACGGGACCGGTCAATATTGGTTCAGATGAGATGGTGACCATAAATCAGCTTGCAGAAATGACTGCCGACATCGCAGGTAAGAAATTGTCTCTCACACACATTGACGGCCCACTCGGTGTCCGTGGTCGAAACTCTGATAATCGAATGATCGAAGAGAAGTTGGGGTGGCGACCAACTCAGTCACTTCGAGTGGGTATGGAAAAGACCTACGCATGGATTGCAGAACAGGTCACAAAGAAATCAGATATATAACATGCATTGCCTCGTTCTTGGTTCATCTGGACAAGTAGGTTCAGCCCTCACTACATACCTAAAGAACAGTGGCCATACGGTATCAGAGTTTGATATCGTAAATGACACGACGCAAGATTTGCGCATACACGAAAATCACCTGCTCGATACGCTTGTTGCGGAGGTTGATTTTGTATTCTTCCTAGCCTTCGATGTGGGTGGATCACGCTATCTTGCCCAGTATCAAGACACGTTCGAGTTCATCGACAACAATACTGCTCTGATGCTCAATACGTTCCGTGCGCTTAAGAAGCACGGCACACCGTTCATGTTTGCATCGAGTCAAATGTCGAACATGTCGTATTCGAGCTATGGGCGCGCAAAGGCTCTTGGCGAAAGCTATGCACGTATCCTGAATGGAATCACCGTAAAATTCTGGAACGTATACGGCATTGAGCATGACCTTGCAAAATCTCATGTCATAACCGACTTCATTCTCAAGGCAAAGAATACAGGTATTATCGACATGCTCACCGATGGTACGGAAGAACGCCAATTCCTCCATGCTGATGATTGCTGCCGCGCGCTCGTTACCCTTGCAGAACACTATACTCACATATCACGCGATCAAGAATTACACATCACAAGCTTTGAATGGACGACCATTCTAGAAATCGCACATATCATTGCAGCAGAATTTCCAAGGACGAAAGTAATTCCTGCAACAGCAAAAGACGTAGTACAAAAGAATAAACGGAACGAAGCGGATCCATTCATACTAGAATACTGGAAGCCGACGTTTGATATCAGGTCAGGCATTAAAGATATCATTGCCAAGATGGCTTAGTATGGAAACACCACGCATCAGCACCATCACTCCCTGCTTCCGAATGAAGCCCTATCTGAAGCTCTTTTTGGACGAACTCCCGCAGCAGACAATCTTTGATCAGATTGAGGTAGTACTTGATCACAATGAACCTGACGAAGAAGAGTTGAAGTGGGTACGCGAATTCCAAGCCAAATATCCTGGCCGCATCAAACACATTATTGTTGACCCAGTCGAACCTATTGGCACTTCCATGAATCGGTGTATCCGAGAGGCGTCGGCTCCCCTCCTGTCTATATGGAACGTAGACGATCTGCGAACACACAATTCTTTGGAGCTTATGGTTGGAACCTTTGATGCAGGTGCAGACATTGTATACGGTGATTTTGAAGTGGTGCGAAAATTTGGCAGAAAATCGGGCTCGCTCACCGACCTTTCGGGATATGAATCAAATTCTGAGGAATTTACGCGGTCCATGCTCCTTGGCCCTTTTATGGCGTTCAAAAAATCGCTTGTCGAAAAAGCAGGATATTTTGATGAACAACTTAAATCCGGAGCGGATTTTGACCTTGCCATTCGTTTAGCATTCCATGGAAAAGCGATGAGGGCACCTGGACTTCTTGGCTACTATCTCAATGAAGGAAAAGGTGCGAGTACACGACCTGATTCGAAACAACCATTGGATCGTACTGTTATCGAGCTACGATATGGCATTTACGATAAAATAGACTACGACTTAGTAGCCAGCGCAACACAACTCGACATCACGCATGTGTATACTGATAATC
>Ga0172380_10005952_pt1 | contig 14451 bp, 12 predicted proteins | sample Leawe162metaG_FD_119747 | JGI IMG/M metagenome (GOLD analysis project Ga0172380, IMG submission 119747) | Leachate microbial communities from a municipal landfill in Southern Ontario, Canada - Leachate well 162 metaG | ecosystem: Engineered > Solid waste > Landfill > Unclassified | place...
AACAGCGCCGAAGGAGGAAATCGTGATGATCAGCAGAGGTCGGGCTCTTGTGACCGGGGGGGCTGGTTTCATTGGTTCGCATCTATGCGAACGCCTGCTCAATGACGGCTATGAAGTCCTGTGCGTCGACAACTACTACTCGTCAAGCAAGGACAACATCGCGCACCTTCTGGATAACCCTCGCTTCGAGGTCATGCGTCACGATGTGACCTTCCCTTTGTACGTCGAAGTCGATGAGATCTACCACCTGGCCTGCCCCGCATCACCCATTCACTACCAGCGGGATCCGGTGCAGACCACGAAGACTGCAGTGCATGGCTCGATCAACATGCTGGGCCTGGCCAAGCGCACTGGCGCAAAGATCCTGCTGACTTCCACGTCTGAGGTCTATGGCGACCCGCTTGTTCATCCGCAGACCGAGGACTACTGGGGCAACGTGAATCCCATTGGTCCTCGTGCCTGCTATGACGAGGGCAAGAGAGCGGCCGAGACCCTGTTCTTCGACTATCACCGCCAGCACGATCTGCGGATCAAGGTGGTGCGCCTGTTCAATACCTATGGCCCGCGCATGCATCCGCATGATGGTCGGGTGGTGTCGAACTTCGTGGTCAGCGCTCTGGGTGGGCAGTCACTCACCATCTACGGCGAAGGACAGCAGACACGATCCTTCTGCTACATCGATGATCTTGTCGAAGGACTCATTGCCATGATGCAGTCGCCAGATGAAGTGACGGGACCGATCAACCTCGGCAATCCGGGTGAATTCACTATCGCGCAGCTTGCGGATCTCGTGATCGAGCAGACCGGCTCCGCCTCGGATCGGGTGTATCTGGCACTGCCTGAGGATGACCCGGTTCGTCGTCAGCCGGACATCACTCGCGCGAACCAGACTCTGGGCTGGAATCCCACCATCCCACTTGCTGAAGGATTGGCTCGGACGATCGACTACTTCCGAACAGTCATGGGCTGAGTCCGACAGTTCAAGTGATGGGGACTCTTGTCGGCACCTTGCTGGTGCTGGTCACCTGGTTGGTGTGTGCAGTTGTCCTGATCCTGATCGGCCTGCTGCCTGCTGGATTCCTCGCCGGTCGCCAGAGCCTGCCGAGTGTTCTGCGATCGGCGATCTGGTGGGGTCTGTTGACGGTCACCCTCTTCGCGTATCTGATGAACCTGTTCCAGCCCCTGCGCAGTGCAACGACCGCTGGGGCGTTCATCACCTTGGTCGTGCTGCTGGCGGCCGCCGGACTCTGGCTCCTGCGCGGGTCGCGCCTCCTGGGTTCGCCTCGAGTGAGGCGTCGGCACTTCTGGATCCTTTGGACTTCCCTGGGCATGGCCATCACCTACCTGGCATTCGCTGCAGTCGGACCGGTGACGAACTATGACTCTGGGCTCTACCACCTCGGCGCGATTCGGTACGCAGGCGACTTCTCGACGATTCCGGGTCTGGCCAATCTCTACTCGGCCTTGGGCTACGGGAATGCCGAATTCCCCCTGGCCGCCCTGTTGGGCAATGGGCCCTGGAATGGCGAGGGATTCCGACTGCTCAACGGCCTGGTCATCTCGCTGGTGGTCCTTGACCTGTTCATTCGGGGGCGGCAGCGGCGCCTGACAGCCGGATTCTTCATTCTCGCCGTGGGTCTGGTCGCGGCGCTGGTGCCCATGATCGCCCTTGCGGACTACTGGGTCACCAGCCCGACCCAGGACTCGACAGTCCTGTTGGTGACCCTTGTCGCTGTTGCGTATCTGGCCGATGCGCTCAGCAAATCCAAGGGCTGGGTGAGTGACGCGGCAACAGTCGAGGTGCTCTCACTGATGCTCATCCTGCTTCGACCCACCATGGCCGTGTTCGCGCTTGCATGCCTGCTGGTGATCGTGTTCAAGGCCTGGCGCACTCGGCCAGCTCACGCGAGCGAGCATTGGGTTCGGGCCGTGAGCCTGGTCAGCGTGGTGGCGCTTGTCGCCGCGGTCGTCTCGGCTGCCCGTGACTACGTGCTCAGTGGCTGGTTGGAGTATCCGCTCTCGATCTTCCATTTCTCGGTTCCATGGCTGGCTGCTGATCCGACCCCAGTTCGACTTGCCACCCTTGGCTACCACCGTGATCGCGAGCATCTGTGGCAGTCCACGGATGGCTGGTCGTGGGTCGGGACCTGGTTCTCCCATCTGCCTGCCCAATGGGAGACCTATCAGTTCGCATTGATGGTGCTTGCAGCGGCGCTTGTGGCGCTGTCTGCCGACAGTCGAACTCGCGCCTCGTTTCGCTGGCGCAGACTGCTGCTTGCCCTGTTTCCCAGTGCAGTGGCCATCGCGGTCTGGTGGTTGCTCCTGCCCCCGTCCTTCCGATTCATCTGGGGCCCGCTGTTCGCGCTGCCCGCGACAGTGATCGGCTGGGTCCTGTGGCGCTTCAATGAGCAGGATCATCACGATGCAGTCACCGACAGGAGCCGGCTGCGACTCACACTGATCGCACTCAGCGCACCCATCATGCTGGTGACAGTCTTCAGTCTCGCCTTTCGCTCAGACCTTGGTGCCGCGAAGGTGGACGCGCATTGGAATCTGGGCCTTGCCATCCCCTATGCACTTGTCCCCGTGCCCACGGCCGCAGTGCAGGAGCTGAACCTGGGCGACGGGCTGGTCATCCAGCAGCCCATCGATAGTGATCAGTGCTGGGGCTTCTTCCCCCTGTGCACATCATCGCCAGCAGATGGCATCCGCCTGCGAGGCCAGTCGCTGCAGGAAGGATTCCTGCCCTAGCCAGATCGCATGAGCTCAGCGCCCCAGACGCCGACGCGGATACGTCAGGGCAGCGTGGGCCAGACGCGCAGTCGTGCGTGCCCGCTGCAGGCTTCCGGAGGCGGTGAGGCCGACAGTCCGATCCCGGCTGCCGATGGCGACCGCGGCCTCCTGTCCGAAGGACGATTCTGCTGAATAGACCAGACCCTGAGCAGCAGTCAGGATCCGCCAGTCGACCATGGCATCGACGCCACCGGATGCCGAGCCTCGATCGTGGCTCTTTGCGGCGGACGACCAGGGATCAAGGCCCATGCTGCGAGCGATGCTCTGCCATTGATCGCGGGCCTGCGCGGTGTCAGCTGCCACGAACACCGGTGTGATGTGCGTGTGCTCGCGCAACTCGGAGAGCGCGGATCTCATGCTGCGAGCTGTCGGTGCGGTCAGAGCGCGATCGGTCTGACGCACATGCACAGCGAGGAATGGTTCGCGCCCCTTGAGCTCGTCCTGCACCCGGGATTCAACTGACGTGCTCCACTGCAGCGAGCGGTAGAAGTCTCGGCGCGCCTGCTCGAAGTCGACAGTGGCAGGCAGATGGAACTTCCCGCCGGCGATGATCACGAAGGAGGTCATCGTGCGCTCCGCCGCCAGCATGTCCTGCAACTGCGACATGAACACCTGCTCGCCACGGTCATGTCCGGCGAGCACGATCACGCCGCGGTCGTGCAGTGCATGCAAGTACCTGGGCAGCTCCTGGTGATCGCGGCCGAGCAGGGCATCGACCTCAGCACGGCTGATCTGGCACTCGCCGAGGAATCCCGGATCGAAGAGCTCATCGGCACCTGTTGGGGCTGCAGCCTCAGGCTCCCAGAGCAGCCGAGCGGGGACGTCGAGGACATCAGCGAGGATTGCTGCACTGGCCCACGCCTGCAGTCGATTGATGTAGCCGTTGCGGGGGATCGCGATCACCTGGTGCAATGCGTGACCGGACACGTGATCTTCCCCAATAGTCGACGGGCCTGCATCCTAAGACCAGGGCGCCAAAGTGGGTCGACACTACGATGACCGGGTGCGTGTGGCGATGGATGAGCAGATCTTCGCCATTCAGTCCTACGGTGGCATATCGCGGCTCTTCGCCGAACTCGCCCGGCAATTCGCCCAGGGTGTGATTCCCGAAATCGATCTGCTGCCTATTCATGCGCCGATCATCAACAGGTACATTCTCGATGATCCCCGGCTTGCCAAGGCGCTTGATGCATCCGCGGCGCGCAACGAGTGGACGGCACTGGTCCGCTATCTGACGCGCATCTCGACGAGGACATCGTCTGATGTCGTGCACAACACCTTCTATCTTCCCCACGGCCTGGCAGCGGTGGGTGGGGCCAAACGCGTTGTCACGATTCACGACATGATTCCCGAACTGCGCCCCGATACCCGGCGCAGACTGGATTTCGTCACGCTCAAGAGGCGATACGTCGACAAGGCCGACCACATCATCTGCGTATCAGAGTCAACGCGGAGTGATCTCCTGAAGGTCTACGGCCCAGTGCGAGCACCGATCACGGTTGTGCATCACGGCGTGGATGCCCGGTTCACCCCGAACGCGCCACCTCTGCCGATCTTGCCTGAGCGCTACCTGCTGTTCGTCGGCAATCGCACCCAGTACAAGGACGCGAGGGTGCTGTTCCGTGCCCTCGCTGAACTCAAGGACGAGGACGTCCATCTGGTGTGCATCGGCGGTGGCTCCTTCAGCAGAACAGAGACGACCATGCTGCAGCGATTGGGGATTGCGCATCGGGTCGTGCAGATGCAATTGACCGATGACGAAATCGTGTCGGCCTATGCCAACGCTGAGGTCTTCATCTTCCCTTCGCATTTCGAGGGCTTCGGGCTGCCGGCACTGGAAGCGATGGCATGCGGGGTTCCGGTGGTCCTTGCGCGTGCCACTTCGCTCCCGGAGGTCGGCGCAGATGCGGCGGCCTATTTCGAGCCCGGCGACCATCTGGCATTGACCGGGATTCTCAACGAGCTCCTGCAGGACGCATCGGCCCGACAGGATCTGACGGCTCGTGGCCTGCAACGGGCAGCGCATTTCACCTGGCAGCGCACAGCAAGCCTGACCGCTGACGTCTACCGGGCCGCCCGAGGGGCTGCAGTAGCGTGATCGCATTGTGAGCCAGACCGTTCCACGAACCCGAGCCGAGCACTCCTCGGTTGAGGCGTACCTGACCCAGGCCTTGTCTCCGGAGGCAGCGCGCAGGGTCCTGATCGTCACCTTCACCCAGTGGGATTTCGCACTCGGTGCACTTGCCGAGATCGCCGTGGCACTGCGGAAGCAGGGCTCAGATCTGGGCCTGGCCTTCTGGACAGATCACACGCCCCTGCGAGACCCTGGCTGGTCCTCCAGTGGTCGGCTGTCGAAGCTGTTGGGCTCTGCCAGCCGTGATCGCCATGCGATGTCTGCACTCAAGGCGGCAGGGGTTCCAGAGTCGAGCTTCATCTCACCGCCTCTGCGTGGCTGGAAGCCGACAGATCGCATTCCCATCACCACGGCAATGAATCGGACGCAGATTCGCGGGCTCACGTATCACGGATCGCCGATGGGACGGGCGATCCTGCAAGTGCATCCCGACACCGAGACGCCCATCACGGACACCTTCTTCTGGAGCAAGCGCTGGCTGCTTGCTGCTGCCAGGTCGTACGCATACGTCTTTGACCAGACTCTTGAAGCGATCCGCCGCGGGGATTTCACTGCCGTCGCGGTGTACAACGGGCGCTTCCTCCACGATCGCGCGGCATCGGCGGCCGCGGAGTTCGCCGGTGTCCCGGTGCTCTATTACGACACGGGCGGAATTGACACCGACTTCGATGTGACGGATGCCGTCACTCATGACTGGACTGATCTGCAGCGTCGAATGCTGGCGATGTACGAGGCGTGGCCTGAGGGTGAGCGCGATGAGATCGGCAGCAGCTGGTTTGAGGAGCGCCGTCAGCACATCGCTCCCAACAACAGCCTCTTTGTGGAGAACCAACGACTGGGTGAATCGATCGAACTGCCACCAGGCAATCGAGTGGTGGTGTATTTCAGCTCATCGGGGGACGAGATCGCAGAGCTGGAGCTCGACTGGAGCATGTTCATCGGCACCCAGGAAGTCGCCCTGCAACTGCTGGCCGAGGAGTGTCGTCTTCTGCCCGACACCACATTGGTCGTGCGCTCGCATCCCCATATGCGGATGAAGCCGAAGCAGGATCTGGAGGAATGGCTGCAGGCCGTGGATCGTGCCGCGCCCGATATTCACCTGGACCCCTATTCGCCAGTCGATTCGTACACCTTGATGGCGCAGGCCGATCTCGTGGTGACCTACGGATCGACCACTGGCGTTGAAGCGGCCTACGCAGGAAAGCCAGTGATCGTGATGGGCCCCTCGGCCTATGACCAACTGGGTTGCGCGCGCTTTGCTGCCACTCGCGAGGACTTGCGCTCAGCGCTCGTCGATACCCAGCCGGGTTCGTGGACGGCTGCGGTGTCGTACGGACTCATGATGCGCCGGCGAGGACTGATGCTGGAATTCGTCAAGCGGGACCCGCTACGGGGCTTCAGCCTGGCTGGTGAGTACTTCGATGATGCGCCGATCCCCGTGCGACATGCTGGGCACGTCTACAAGAAATTTCAGAAGTGGCGACTCTCGCGATAGTGCGAACAGCACTCACGCAGTGTTGATGGAGGCTGCATACCTCTGCAGCACCCATGGCATCTGCTTCATGCGCTCGATCGTCAGCGCGGTCGGCTCGAATGCCGGCAGTTGATAGTTCATGCCGAACAGCGAAGTGCTGAACTCGTTCTCCAGCGCCAGGCGATCACCTCGCAGTGGGGTCTTGCCCTTGTGCAGGCCGATCGTGTCCACCGCAAGAATCGTGCCCGCCGGTCCGCAGAATTCGATCACCTGATCCCAGAGGCCTGCATCGCGCACGGCTTGATCGCTCTTGCGTCCATCACCGCGCAGGGCCCACGGCAGGCTCCTGTGCGAGCCATCGACATAGACATGTGGACCTGTGTCAGCTTCCACATCGGTGAGGTAGATGAAGAACTTCAGGAATGACAGGCGATCACGATCCTGATGGAAGAGCTGCGCGTTGGTATCGGCATCGTCATTGCGCTTGCTGGTTGTCCACCACATGGCGACCTCGTCCATCAGCACTGGCTGGCCCAGATACTTCTGTGCGATCAATGCCATGACCGGATCGGTGACGAACTCCTGGATCTGCGAACACTTCAGCGCAACGTCCTCCTCGATGTCGTAGCGACCGACAGCGGGACTGCTGCGCGGATAGGTCGCTGCTGGCTGGCCGGCTCCGCGCGCGACGCTCGGTGCGAGTTCCGCGAACTCTCGGATGGCGTCAGTGATCTCGGTGCTGGCAGTCCGCTTGAACACATAGAAGCCGTGCCTGCGCACCCCTTCGACTGCCTGATCGACCTCTGAGGCCTCAATGAATCGGCTTGTCTGTGGATCTGCGATCTGCCATGCGTCAGCGGGGGCCCCCCGTACGACGCTGCGCGAGATCAGCTTGCCCAGACGAGGGTGCAGGTCCATCGCAGAACGCATGTTGAACTGCGCCTGTCCCGCTGTTGAGAGCGGTGGCTCGGCGCTTCGGTTGAACCGGTGTGCCGATCCGACCGTGCGTACAAGCCTGGGCACTCGCAGCACTGATTCCACGATGTCGCTCATGATCTCCTCAACTCTGCACGCGAAAGCATGCTAGTTCTGCTGCCGACCGAGTCGACGTCGCGTTGTGTCCTTGATCTTCGTGGCGAGAATGCCGGCCAGCTCTCCGTAGGACAGGTAGCGCGCCAGGCTCTCAGGCTTGGATGCACTTGCGCTCATCACCCCGAGATCCCGTGAGTAGTTGGAGTTGACGACGATGCCCAGATACCCACGGGCGATGTCCTGGGTGGTGATGCCGCGCATCAGGTACTCGAGGTGATGCCCCTCGTGGTGGAAGACCTTGATCCAGGGCTCGCGCTGATGGATGACGATTGGCCTGGCGAACTGCATCCAGATGTTGTACCAACTGAACTCATATGGCGACTCCGCGAGGGCGTCCTTGTAGTCCCATTCTCGAGGAGCAAGGAAGTCGTCCACGAATGATCGCAGCACCTTCGCCGAGAGCACGGTGTGGCCATGACAGGTGCGGATGACTGCAGAGTTCCAGCCGATGAGGTCAGCGATATGGCGAATCTCCGCTTCGCGGGTCTGCCAATACTGGTTGAAGTAGGCGGGCTCAACCTCAAGCTCATGATCCTCGACCAGCACCGAATAGGGCGTCTGTTCGTCGACCATGAAATCCTGCACCCGGAACTCGCGAATGAACTCCGCATCTGAATCCACGCAGAAGTAGTTGTCTGCCAGTCCGAGCTCCCAGAACGCGAGCTTGACGATCTCCTGGTTGATGTAGCCCGCACGCATTCCATGAACTGGTGCATCGACGAGATGTCGGCCGAACTCCTCTTCGGCGATGAGCACAAGGGTGTCCGAATTCAGTGAGTCGAAGAGCTCGAGGTCTGCACGCGGGACGACGGCGTACAGCGTGACCTTGTCGAGATTGAAGCGATTGAACGACTCCACCAGCCGTTCTGCGTAGCTGAAGTCCTCTGAATAGGACTTCAGCAGCATCGCGAACGACTGACTCATGGGGAGTCGTGCTTCACGGCTTCAATGATCCCCGCAGAGCACAGGAACATCCCCCGCCAAGTGCCCTCATGCTCCAGGGCGATCTGCGCCTCGCGGTACTCGCGCGGATCAATCTGATCAGCGAGCATCGGATATGCAGGGTGGTAGTTGTACCAGTGGAAGCGAATGTCCGAGTAGCCCTGAGCACGCACGAGTTCGGCCAGCTCGAAGGGATTGTGGAAGCGCGCGAGGATCTCGTCGTAACCATCACCTGTCGGCCTGGTTCGAACGGGAGGCTTGCTGACCTCCAGCCGCTTGTCGAGATCATCGGACACGACCTGCTTGATTGCGCCCGGCACGGGTGCCAGGAGCTCATCGAGGATGAACTCCTTTGAAAGCCGATTGAAGGTGAACATCGAGAACATCGAGTTCCGGAATTGCAGGATCAACTGGCCGCCGGGGCGCAGAAACGAATCCATGGAGGCGATGAACTGGGCATCGTCCTGCACATGCGGGATGACGCCCAGGGCCATGACGGCGTCGAAGCTGCCGACCCTGGCGCGGGTGTCCGCAAGCGAGGAGGAGTCCTGGACATCCAGCAGGTCGATCATCAGCGGATCCAGCCCGTGCGAACTCATGTTCTCGCGCGCATGTCGCACCATCTCGGGCGAGATGTCGTTGCCGGCAACTCGAATGCCATCACCGGCGATGGTCACCAGCGGGGTTGCATCGCCCACGCCGAGTTCATACAGGGAGGTGGCACCGGAGGCCTTCAGCAGTTCACGGACCAGTTGCAGGCGGAAGTAGTTGGCTGGGTATTCCGCGTTGGTCCAGATCCTGCTCTCGTCGTATTGCTCGCCATATGAGGAGGCGCTCCCGTCATAGTGCGATGCGACTGACATCAGTGACCCTTCTTCGGTGGAACCTCTTCGAGCAGACCGTGTGTGAGCAATTCTGCGACAACGGCCTCAATGTCAGCCAGTGGGCGCTGGAACAATTCAGCCATGTCGCGCACTGAGTGCTGAGCATCGGCGTATGCGAGCACATGAGTGCGCAGCAGCACGACTTCCTCGACGGTGCGGCCGTGCATGGCGTGGTAGAGCCCGCGCCTGCCCAGTTGAGGTTCGCCAAGCACGGGAGTGCGGTAGTAGATCGACTCCTCGAACTCACGAATGCAGGTGCGCACGAGATCGAGACCGCCTTGCAGTCCTGTCGGTGTGACGAAGGACAGATCGTCTGCAGAGGAGTGGTACTGCGGGTATGAGCCGTACTTCGTCCGCATCAGCGAGATCAAAGGAAGATCGACTCCGGGTGCTCCGTACTGGCGTTCATCGCTGCCGCGGTCCAGGAAGGAGTACAGCTTCGGCTGCGACGTGGCAAGCACTGCCCGTCGGGCAATGCGGTCGATCGGCAGTCCGCCGAGCCGCGATTCAAGATAGGAGTAGTCACCCTCGTCGCCGATGCAGGTGAGGTTGTAGCCGGCCACCACAGCGGACTTCAGCTGCTCGAGATTGCGCGACAGGTAGGTGATCGCTCCGATGGTCTCGGGAACGAAGACGAAGCGATAGGTGTATCGGTGGCGCGGCAGGCCGATCAGCCATTGGGCCAGTGCCACGGACACCACTGGTCCCGAGAGTTCATTGTTGGCCAGCGATGGATGGCAGATGTACGTGGAGATGAACACCTCGTCGGTGCTGTCACCAGGAATCACGAGTTCGCCGTAGGTCAGTGAGCCCGGAGCCAGGGTGCTGTCGATCACCACTCGGTAGTCGCCAGGCGGCAGGGTCAGGCGCAGGTTGTGCGGCAGGCACAGGCCCCAGCCACTGGTGTAGTAGTTCGTCACATACGGAATGGCATCGGGATGCTCAGGGTCCGAATGCAGATGGGGCTGCAGCTCATCGAGTGTCAGCACCTGATCGACCGGATCCGAGTACCCGACCACATGCAGGTTGCTGAAGGCGAAGTCGATCACGCGATGACCGTCGGGTCCGATCAGATAGGCGTCTCGAATGTTCCACTCATCGGGCACGGTCCAGTCGAAGACCTGGGTCCCGCTGGGCACCTCATGCACCGTGAGATCCACGAGGTGCTCGCGCAGCACGTCGAAGGTTGCGCGGACTCCGTCGCCGGTCAGGCTGCGCGGAAAATCCCAGAGCCGCTCGGCAAGAGCGTGCATGAACCGACCTTCGGCAAGATCTGCCAGATCAGATTCCTGCTCCACACACGCTCCCAGGCCACAAGATGAGGCTGCCTAGACTACCGGGATCATGAGTGAGCCACGAGTGCTGATCGTTGTGGCGACCCTTGGTCAGCGCCCTGAGTTCCTCCGCCAGACCCTGGATTCAATTCGCTCCCAGGGGCTGGCTGCGGACATCGTCATGGTGGCTCCTGTGGATTCGCCCACAGTGCAGGCTGCCTCGCAGGAGTACGCAATCCCGGTCCTTGCCGATCCTGGTTCGCTGCCTGGCGCGATCAATCTGGGAGCAGGAGAGCTCAAGGCCCACCACGAGTACTTCAACTGGCTCAATGACGATGATCTGCTCGAGCCGGGTTCACTGCGGGTCACGATGGATGCGCTGGATCGCAATCCCGAGGCGGTCCTGGCCTTCGGATCCTGCCGCTACATCGATCCGCAGGGTCGACAGCTGTGGATCAGCAAGGCCGGCAAGTGGGCGCCTCGGGTGCTCTCCTGGGGCCCGGATCTCATTCCGCAGCCGGGCATGCTCGTGCGAGCCTGGATCTGGCAGCAGGTCGGCGGCCTCGATGAGAGCTACCGCCTCGCCTTCGATCTGGATCTGCTGCTGAAGATGAAGAAACTCGGGCCCTTCGAGCAGGTGCCGTCAGTGGTCTCGGCCTTCCGCTGGCATCCCGATTCGCTCACTGTCGATGATCGCGAGACCAACATCAGGGAATCCGAGCGGGCCAAGCGTGCCGCGCTGTCACATGGGATGCGCCGCTTCGCCTGGCTGTGGGAGCCACCAGTGCGGATTGCCACGCGCATGGCGGCGCGTGAAGTGCAGCGACGCGCCAAGCGCATGTCAGCACTCTGACAGGTCGAACTTCACCAGGATCGCATCAGGCGAGGTGAACTCAATGCTTGCGTAGGGCGACCAATCGCGCGTCGTGGTCCGGCGCGGATCGATCCACACCCAGGTGACTCCGGAGTTGCACAGATTCGCTGCGGTGGAATCTCCTGGGTTGTTGGCGAACTCGATCGAGATCGTCTCCCTGTCCTTGATGCTCTGCAGCATTGACGGCCGTCCGTAGGGCGCCTGGTATTGAATCCCTGAGATCAACGTTCGTCGTTGGCCCAGGGCTGCCACCAAAGGGCTGTAGGTGATGTTGGTGGCAATGATGTCGTCTTCCTGCGCATGAGCCGCGAGGTACTGCCCGGCCGCGCGCTCGTTGTCGGTCCATGAGGTGACCGGGACCAGGTCCTTGGCGATGATGAAGGGCGTGATCGGGACGAACTCCGAGGTGCTGATGCCTGCCTCGGCCTGGATGCCGAATGACGACGAGGAAACCCCAAGCACGCGTGCGCCAGCAGCCATCACGGTCAGTGAGACGAGTGCGAGTGCGATTGCAGTGCGCAGGACATGACTGCCGAGCTGCGATCTCCAGATGGCCGTGACGACCAGAGCACCGGCAAAGGCAAGCAGGAACGCCAGCAGGGGGCCTGCCCATCGCAGGAATGGAGAGTTTCCAGGTCCGAAGGTCCAGGTCACGGCAATCAGGGCTGAGGCAAGGACGCCCACCAGCACGGCGGCCGCAACCGGCCAGGTCGGAATCCAGCGCATGCGCGGGGCAACGGCCTGGAGGGCGTGGGCGATGCCCAAGGCAGAGATGACTGCCAGCGGAGCGGAAGCGGCCAGTGCGAACCAGGTGTCATTGAGACCGCCGCTGATCAGGAGCACCGACGCGACACTGGCCACGACCAGTCCGACGCCGAAGATGGTCGCTGGCTCCCAGCGACTGGACCGACTGCCGACCAGCCAGACCAGGCCGATCCAGCGCGCAGCCATCGCCAGCAGCAGGAAGCCGGTGCCCAGCGCGATGCCCCATCTGGCGTCGGTGGGATTGAGGCCCTGGACTGATGAGGCCTTGTTCAGCAGGCTGCCCAGTCCCAGGCCGCCGCCCTCGGCCGAACCGGAGATGTAGGCGAGATAGACCGCGGCGGCGCCGATGCCGGCCGCGGCCAGGGCCGCCCAGGCACGTGCTGCCCATGGCTCGCGTCGAATGGCAGCGATCAGTGCCACCAAGCCCCAGGCTGCCAGGGCAACGACGCCGGTGCTGACCTTGCCCAGAGTCGCAGCCGCGGATAGGCCCAAGATCACCAGGAGCAGGGCAGCGAAGCGGGCTGGTTCCTTGGCTGCTGCTACCTGCCATAGGGCCAGGCACAGGGCGAGCACCCAGACAGTGGCCAACTGCTGTGAGGGGGAGTCGAAGTTCAGGATCGTTCCGTAGGTGGCCCCGACGTAGCCGCCGGTGACGATGAGGACAGCTGCGATTGTCGGCGCCCAGCGGTTGGCTGTCAGCCGGCGAGTCCAAGCCACCGCGATCAGTACAGCACCGATGAGCGCAGTGACGGGAAGCACCCGGGTGAGCACCAGAAAGGGTTGCGCGTCGATGACCTGCGAGATCTGCCCTGACCAGGCGTAGCTCAGCCAGTGGTATCGAATCTCGGAACCGGCAACGAAGATGTTGTTGGAGAAGATGCTCTCCGACGGACCGAAGTGGGCAAGCGATGTGGACAGCGCCTCGAAAAACAGCATGTCTGGGTGATATGTGGTGAGCGTCCCGCTCCAGTTGAGCGGGTATGACCGAAGGCTCGCAGCGAGGGCGATCGCTCCAAACCCGAGAGACACGATCAGGGCGACCAGCGAAGGACGGTCAATTGCCAACCTTCGGCCCGAAGGTGATGGGGTCTCCTGCCTGCTCAGGGTGCTCCCACTTCGCCACTGAAGGCAGAAGGCCAGAACGAGGGCGATCATCGATGGCACTGCCCAGCCCCACACGGGCAGCCACTGCCACAGCAGCACGCCGCATAGGGATGCGCTGGCCGTGCCCAGGGCCAGGCCGAGACCGAGCACTTCAAGCAGGTGAGCACGACCTCGGCGGACCAGTTGCCAGAGGTAGGCGCCGGATGCCGTCTGCAGCAGCACCACCGCAAAGGAGTAGACGAGTTCACTGATCACGACGTACGACCTTTGACCAGATGCCGCGGTAGATCCCCACTGCGATGAACCGCCTGCTCGTTTCAAGCAGTTCTCGGGCTGCTGCCGTGCCGCGTGGCTTCAAGATCGTGCGACGTGCCAGGTGGAATTCGCGGAAGGACTCCCGCCAGCGCTGCGTCGAAAGACCGCCTTCATGGAACCGGGCGATCGGAAAATCGATCATTACTGGAGTGCTCAGCTTGGTGAGTTGCAGGAAAGCCGCATAGTCGGCGGCGATCCGGAAGCCGGGATCAAAGCCACCCACGCTCCGCAGTTCGCGCACTGATGCGAAGGTGCCCTGATGTGGCGCAAAGTGGCCGCGCGCGAAGAGTGCTCGCTGCTCGGCTGCGAAATCCCATGCGGGTGTGATCACCGAGGAGCCATTTGCGGCAATGACCTCGACAGTGCCGATGAGCCAGCTGGCATCCGTGCGCTCAGCTAGTGCGCGAACCCGTTCGAGTACGCCCGGCCGCAGCTCGTCCCCGGCATTGAGGAAGTAGATGTATCGGCCCTGTGCCTGTGCCAGGCCGAGATTCATCGCCGCGTAGATGCCCGCGGGTGCAGTCCACTGATAGGCGGATTCCAATCCGGCGGATGCCAGGGTCGAGGGCGCAGAGTCACGGTCGGCGGAGCTGTCGATCACGCAGTACTCAACCTCGCTGAGATCCTGGATCGACAGGGAGGTGAGGCTGCGGGCAAGTTCTGCTGGAGCATCCTTGACGACAGTGACGATGCTGAGCCATGGCTGGTCAGTCACAGGTCAGCCACTCTTGATGAAGACGCGACCCGAGTAGTCGATTGGATGCATGTACGGGCGATGTCCGAGCGCCGCGAAGTACTCA
>Ga0172380_10005953_pt1 | contig 14442 bp, 19 predicted proteins | sample Leawe162metaG_FD_119747 | JGI IMG/M metagenome (GOLD analysis project Ga0172380, IMG submission 119747) | Leachate microbial communities from a municipal landfill in Southern Ontario, Canada - Leachate well 162 metaG | ecosystem: Engineered > Solid waste > Landfill > Unclassified | place...
CGAATTGAACCTCTCATCACCCAACGTGAAACAACGGTTAAAGAGGAAGCAAAAATATATGAAGCTAAATATCAATTAGGTTGGGTTAAAAGTAATTTACATAGTCCACATATTGAAGATGATATTGATGCTCTAATAATGCACTTTGACGAACAAATAGCCGAACTAAAAACCTTAAAACCAGAGGAGAGTGGGAAATGAAAGTAAAACATCTAATAAACGTCATGGTTTTTCAAATACATAGGCTGTTAAACACCCAAAAATACCAGTCGTTTATATCGTTTATAAAATCTAAACCAGACAAGGAATAATGTATGAGCAAAATACAAATAACTATTTATCCTAGAGTGAAAGATTGGGTTATAACTTTAGACACTTATTATAAATTGGGTAAATGTCATGCTAACATAAAACTACAAGTAACCCAAGATAGCAGTGTTGATGTTAAAAAGTCATTTAAGAACGTGGCTAAAGCCGCTGAATGGGTCAATAAAGTAATTAATGGTGAAATACAACTTAGACAGGAGGATTTATGACCCCCAACCCAATAGACCAAAGTAAAAAGGTAAAACGTTTTCACCTGCATAAATGGAGTGAGTGGAGTATTCCATATCAGACCACATTTAGTAATAAACTTGGCAATAAAAGTGTTGGCATGGTTCAAACAAAAGTATGTTTAATTTGTAATAAAATGAAATGGAGACAACCATGAGCAATACAGACCAAAGTAAACCAGTAACGATAGAACAGTTGCTTGAAACATTATCTTATAAGAGTTGTGAACAAGGTTTTGTGTTAAGTGACCCACACGATGTTGGGTATTGTCTACCAGAAGTTAATGAAACCTTACTTGCCATCAATAAAATAGTAATGGATAAGCAAATAGAAGAACGTCAATTCCATTGGGACACAATCAATGCTGTACGTTATGGTAATATGCCAGTCGATAAAGCTAGAAATATTGCACTCGATAGATTGACAGAATTACAAGTCGAACAGGAATTAACCGCCCATCAATACGGGCTAGGGGAGTAAAGGGTATGAAAGAATACCAAGTGCATTACTTTTTAATGGATGGTCGAGGTGAGAGTTATCAATCTTTTAGCACAAAGAAAAGAGCCAATGAGTTTATTACTATATGTAAATCAAGCATTTATCTAAAAGACTTAAAGCTTAAAGTTGTCACGCACCCATCAACTAATAAAGTGAAAGATAAGGGGTAATTATGGCAGATAAAACAGCTAACAATATACAAGTTGAGTGGTTTTGTTATAGATGCAAGGCTAAACACTTTGGGAATTGTCCGAAGATGAAAGTTACCCTCACTACTACTAAATTAGACGGCTACACATTTAACGCTGACTATAATGATAATAATATGGCAAATCACATTGTCAACGGTGGCGATAATCAGGGCATAACTCCAGAACATTTACAAGGTATTGGGAATATAGTGCCTGGGGAAGATAAAACACTAGACGATGATATGACAAATACTATTTTGGTGATAATCGACAAAGAGCGTAGTAGATATAAAGTAGCACTCGCAATATCAAAATGGCACTCAGCCGAACTCAACAAGGCGGTTAAAGCAGGCTGGGTTGAAGGTTATCATAAAGGCTGGCAAGCAAGAAAGGATAATGTTGATGGCAAGCTGTCATTATCGGGGGATACCCAAAGTAAAACACCTAACTAGGTTTGATGCGGAAACCCATCGTGTGTTTAGGCAAAAGGGGACTAATATCAAAACTGAGTCATATCGTTGTCCATCCTGTGGTTTTTGGCATATAGGCAGACATAAAACAACAAAATTAGAAAAACATATAACTAGATATAATGATAAAAGAGAAGAAATTATTGTCGGTAAATTAGTTGGAACACTTAAAAAACTATTGAATAAGGAGGGAAAATAATGCAGAAAGTAACTATCTTAAAGTCCCAACCTACCAACCAAGTTAGTGAGGGGAAGTGATGACCCTAGTAACCCACGATGAGAACGATAATATAGTCCATCTACCAGACGATGTTATAATAGACCCTACAACATATGAGTATTAAATACACGATCCATTACGAACTTAACGAAACTTATCGAACTATAAAATCTAAACTAAAGAAACGGACGATAAAATGACCAAGAACAACATCCTATACCTATCAGCCATAACAGTACTAACCGGACTTAACCTGATACTTTGGTACTATATAATTTTAATTGAGGGGATGAGGTGTATATGAGCAAAGAGCAAAAGGCATTACTAACTGTGGCAATCGCTGCGATAGTAGTCGGACTTGTATTTCTATGTGCCTGTGGTTGTACTTTCCTTATGTTAATTAAGAGTTTGTGATATAGTGTAGACATTATGGGCATGACTTCAACATTTACAGACGAGATATTTGACACTATATGTTCTAAACTAGCAGACGGTACTAGTCTAAAGAGAATATGTGAAGCTGATAATATGCCAGACAAAGCTACTTTCTATAGATGGATAAATAATGACAAAGAGTTGTGCGACAGATACGCGCGCGCGAAAGATGACAGTTCAGACGCACTTGCAGATGATATCCAAAACATATCTGATGACGTTCTAACTGGTAAATACGAAGCTAATAGTGCTAGGGTAGCGATTGACGCTAAGAAGTGGATTGCTTCTAAATTAAAGCCTAAGAAGTATGGCGATAAGATTGATATGACCACTAACGGAAAAGACATGGTTGTGCCTATTTTGTCAGGAATTAGCAAAGATAATTCAACTGATGATATAATTGACGATATAAAATAGTTACATAGTGCGAAAATACACGGGGTTTTATCAAATGTACAACAAATTGTTTATCATGGATGGTATATGTATAGCTTAACGACAGCAACGACTAAATTATCCAAGTTACGCAAACGTGTTCGTGCAGTAGCTGGTGGAACGTCAGCTGGTAAGACTATCTCAATCTTGCAACTTCTAATTGATGACGCACAGACAGACAAATCGCCAACCCTCACATCAGTAGTTTCTGAATCATTCCCTCACTTACGCAAAGGTGCGATGAGGGACTTTTTAAGTATTATGCAAGAGCATGGCTATTATAAAGACTCGCAATGGTCAAAGACTGACTATACTTATACGTTTGAATCAGGCAGCAAGATAGAGTTCTTTTCAGCCGATCAACCAGGTAAAGTTCGTGGCCCACGCCGTGATAGGTTATTCGTTAATGAGGGCAACAACATATCGCAAGAAACCTTTGAACAACTCTTGCTGCGTACTCGTGAATATGCGTGGTGCGACTGGAACCCAGTAAGTGAGTTCTTTATGTACACCGACTACATAGACAAGCGACCAGACGTTGATTTTATAATTCTTACTTATCTAGACAACGAAGCTCTAGACAAATCTATTGTGGGTGAGATTGAATCACGCAAAGACAATAAACAGTTCTGGCAGGTCTATGGTCTTGGTCTACTAGGTGAGGCTGAGGGGCGTGTCTACACTGGATGGCAGATTATAGACGAGATACCACACGAAGCTCGCTTGGAACGATATGGATTAGACTTTGGCTATTCTAACGACCCTACGTCTATCGTGGCGGTCTATTACTATAATGGTGGTTATATCTTAGATGAGATAACATACCAAAAAGGTCTGAGTAATAAACAAATTGCTGACATACTAAAGAACCTACCTCAAGCCCTTGTAATAGCTGATAGTGCCGAACCTAAGAGCATTGATGAGATTAAGTCTTATGGGGTTAATATCTTACCTGTAGTTAAGGGCAATGATTCAATCGTGCAAGGTATCCAATACGTTAAAGACCAGCGTATCAGTATTACTAAGCGGTCAGTCAATGGCATCAAAGAATACCGTAATTACCTGTGGAAAACTGACAAAGAGGGCAGAATTATTAACACGCCGATTGACCTGTGGAATCACTTTTTGGATGCGATGCGTTATAGTTTTGATGGGTTGCGTTCAACTGCTCAAGTCGTTCACGCCTTTAAGCCGAAAGATATGCTAAGCCGTAAGAATAGAAATAGGTGATTTATATAAGCGGTGGGACTTAGCATTAAAAAGCGACGTATCCGAACCCACCGCTGATACAACTTACTTATAAATTACTATTGTAAACATAACAATTGTGTTACAATAACCTCATCGGATGCGGGCTTAGGATATGAAATGGCCGACAAGAAAAAACAACCAACTCAAGACGTTCTAAGTACCGTAATCAACGACTTCAACTCTGCATGGGAATACACCCAGAGTTCATGGCACACTCGCTGGCAGAATAATCACTCTCTTTATAATGGTAATCGGATTAAACGTGGCTATGTTGGCATTACTGATACCTTTGTACCTATGTGTTTCTCAACAGTTGAAACGCTAACCTCAGGACTGTTCGGGTCTAAACCTAAGTTCGGTTTCCTAGCCCCAGAAGACAAGCAAGACCAAAAGACCGACATTTTGAACTCATTGCTAGATTACTACTGGGATAAAGACCAATGGAGTCTAAAGATTATCAATACTGGACGTAATATGTTCAAACTCGGTACGGCAGTTGATTACTTCTTTTGGGATGTAGACCACCCACGACTTATAAACGTTCCTATCAGGGACTTCTTTATTAGTTCAACTTCTAGCTCATTAGATGAATACTGTACCCAGTTCTGTGGCCGACGCTACCTAACGACTAAAAAAGAACTTGAATCGTTCGAGATTGTGGACTTTGACAAAGCACCTGACGCTGATGGTAATTACCCACTTAAAAACAAATACTCTAACCTAGATAAGATTATGATGGGTGCTGGAGCTAAGGGTGAAAACACTGACAAACAAGAAAAAGATATGTGGTACGGCTCGACCGTTAATGAACCAGCCGACAGCCAAATTGAAGTGATTGAATACTGGACACCAGACAAAACTATATCGGTGGCTAACAGGTCAGTCGTGATTGAAGATGCCGAGAACTACTACAAAGCTAAGGCTCGTGCCAATGGCGATAAATACCCACAAGGTATCTTACCGTTTGCTGACGCAAGGGATTACGTTGATGAATCTTTATTCTATGCTAAGGGTGAGATAGATATTATCGGCGATCAACAAGAACTTCTAAACGACATCACTAACCAGAACATTGACTCGATTACTTACACGTTGAACCAAATGTACACCCTTGACCCTAAGTATGCTCACTTACTAGCCGAGATTGAGAACTTGCCAGGTGCAGTCTATCCAGTTGAAGCTGGGGCGTTGCAACCTATCAACCAGCGACCAATCCCACCTGATGCCTTTATGGAACGCCAGAACATCAAGAACGAGATTCGTGAAGCTACTGGTGCGAGTGAAGTAGTCCGAGGCACAAGTGCTGAGGGTGCTAAATCGACAGCTACCGAGATTAACGCTCAAGTTGCCGGTGCAGGTCAGAGGTTCTCTCTAAAAGTAGTGCAGATTGAAAACGGTTACTTCTACCGTATGGCTAAGATTGTCTTTAAGATGATTCAGCTCTACGTCACCGAGCCTATGATGGTTCGTATTATCGGTAGAGATGGTACAAGTTGGGAACAGTTTGACCCTGCCGAGTTTACAGGTTCTTATGAGCCACGAGTACAGCTCGAAGCAACTATCAATAATGAGAAACAACAAGACATAAACACAACTAAGGAAATGTTCGCTGCATTATTAGGCGACCCAGACGTAAATCAAATCGAACTAAAGAAAATGATGTTAGCTAAAGGATTTGACCTTGACCCTGACGAAGTCGAACTATTAATTGCCAAACCACAGGGTATGCAAGGTCAAATGCCAGGCTTAGACCCAATGTCGCAAAATATGGGACAGCCTATGCCACAAGAAATGATGCAACCACCAGCACCAGACCCAGCTCAAATGATGGCTGAACAAAAGATGGCTCACGCTGACGAGAAGCACCAAGTAGACCTAGCTATGAAAGTGGCTAAACTACAACAAATGCGAGGTGGTCAATGAAACAAGAACAGTTAATGTCAGCCTATGACCAGTTCTTTAATAAGTCCGAAGAGGGCAAACACTTTATGTTGGCTGTTGATGAGATTATTGACAGCGCTCATAGATTAGCTGAAAATGACCCAGTATTTGCTAGAGATAATGTCCAGCGAGCCAAAGGGGCAAGGGAAGTATTGAAACATATCCAATCTGTTACAACTTTAATAAAGAAAGGCAAAACTATCTAATCGTTATCCTAATTAGTAGACCAATGTTCTCCTTTTACGTTAATAATAATTAACACTAGCCCGTGTTAGAAAATATGTGAATTACGAACATGGTTGGTCTACTAATCGGGCTAGTGATAAATAGGAAAGGTACAAGATGGAAGAAACAACCACAACCAACGCACCTGTTGATACTGGCGATGTTCAGACCATTTCGGGAATCCCAGTGGATAACCAGGGTCAAGCAATATCAGAACCAGAAGAAACAGAATCTGCTGAGGCGGTAGAAACTACCACCGAACCTGAGAATACCGAGGAAGCAACAAGTGAGCCGTCCGATGAAGACGCACAACTTACTAAGTTTGCTACCGCTAAAGGTGTTACTCTTGACAGCGACAACGCTAAAAAATTAGCTAAGATGGCTATGAACGCCGAAAAAGCTATGCACAGCAAAGCAACTAAAGCGAGTGAGATGGAACGTACTATGTCTGAAATGTCAGACGCTAGTGCTGAACGTCAAGCTCAAGCAACAGGCGAAAACCCAGAAGTCATTAAAAGACTTCAACGTATGGAGGTTAAAGACTCTATCCGTGAGTTTTGGGACAGTAACCCAGACGCTAAACAATACGAGTCAGAGATGGCAAAGATTGCAGTTGAGTCCGGCTTATATGGTTCACCTGAAGCAATCCTAAAGGCTAGTTATGCGATGGCAGCGACGCAAAATCAAGGGGCTATTAAGTCACAGGGGAAACGAGAAGCTCTCGAGTCCTTAGCCCATAAACAACAAGCCTCCGTGCCTACAGGTAATGCAGTTAATTCGTCTATGACGAGTCAAACGATTACTCCGCAGAATGTTAGTCAAATGGTAGACAGCCACGATCAGAAATGGTTTGAAGCTCATTACTCCGAGATTAACCAAGCGATGCGCGGTTAATTAATTTAGAATTGAGAAACATATTATGACAACAACAGGAGCATTTGGTTCAGGAGAAGTAAACATTGGTGCAACCGCCGCTGGCGTGTTCCGCCCAAACATTTGGTCAAAAGAAGCTTTGATGTTCGTAAAGAGCAACCTAGTTCTTTTGCCACTTATTAAACACTATGACGCAGATGTACAATCTAGCGGTCAAACACTAGAGATTCCAAACGTATCAGCTATCTCTGCTAACCTAAAAGCACAGAACACAGTTGTTACTTTGAACTACAACACTGAAACTAAAACAACGATTACTTTGAACCAACATTATGAGAGTTCGTTCATCATCGAAGATTTAGCTAAGATTCAATCAGCTTACGAACTACGTAGCGACTACACACAAGCCGCAGCCTACGCTATCGCTGAGAAGATTGATGGTGCAATCGCAACAGCTATGACTACAGCTTTCACCGGCTATGGTGCATACGGTACAGCTTTGAATGATAACCTTATTCTTACTGTGAACCGTTACCTAAGCGAGAACAAAGCCCCACGAAGCGATCGTGCAATCGTTGTTCACCCTAAAGGTGAAGCAGAACTATTGGCAATCGACAAGTACGTTCGTTATGACGCACTTGGAGTTGGTGGTACAAACAACAGCATTCAAAACGGCAAAATTGGTCGTATCTACGGCGCAGATGTCTTTATGAGCCAGAACTTGGTCTACCTAGACACTGCAACTGACGAATACAATCACCTATTCTTCCACAAAGAAGCATGGGCAGTCGCTTTGCAACAGCAACCACGTACACAGGCGCAATACAAACAGGAATATCTCGGGTGGATGGTTACAGTTGATGTTCTATTTGGACACACTGCACTACGTTCAGGCTTTGGTTTCAAACTTAAATCTTAATCAGGAGTAATCCATGGCAAAAGGTAAAAGTCCAAAGAAAGAAATGAAAAAGCCAAAAAAAATGTGCTGATTCATAAAAACAATCGAGGCTCGCAAGGGCCTCTTTTGTTGTCAAAAAAGTAACACATAAACACAAGTTTTGTAGTACAATAGTTGTATAAATAAGGAGTTCTAATGAAATCACCACTAGCAGTAGATAAAGCAACCGTTAAAGAGTTTAAGATTCCACCAGAGATTGAACTACACCCTCGTCAGAAGCTTGCATTTCTTGAGAACCAATTACATGAACTAAAGGTCGCTGCTTGGCGAGCCAGAGTCGATGTTATCCACGCTACTAGACTTAAAGAAAGCCCAATCGAAGCACTACAAGCTAAGGGTAATAACAATATTGTAGAACACAAGAACCAAGTCAATCAGTTTACTGGTGGTATCGTAATGATACAGAAACTAATTGAAGAACTACGAGCTGAGAACCCTACTGTCGGTGATACAACACCTAGCGACCAACTAGAGGGCTAGTATGAAAGATAAACTTGCGGTTATTGTACCGTCAAGAGGTCTAATGCACAGTTCAACACTCGAAGAACTGTTAGGTGAATTAGAAGGCTTTAACTACCAGATATTTTGGTCACACGCCAAAGGTCTACCGGCTTGCTTCAACGACCCAACCGAGGAAATACTTAAAGACCCAGATGTTTTTGCTGTTCTTATAGTAGAAGACGATATGATAATCCCCAAAGGCATACTTAAAAAGATGTTCGCACAGAACTATCCAGTCGTAGCTTTAGATTACCCATTTCAACAAGACGGTGATTCAACCGTTCTACACGACCCACAAGGCTTTGCATTTTGGACTGGCACTGGGTTCATCTTAATAGCTAAAGAAGTCCTAGAGGGCTTAGAAAAGCCTATATGGCGAACTGACAGGACATTTGACCCGTTTATTGACAAAGATACTATTCATTTCTGGCCACGCAAGTTAGACAAGGTTTATTATGGTTTGCACGATCTAAACTTCGGCATGGTTTTATACTCGGCTGGTATTCCAATAATGGTGATGGACGAAACGGCAGGACAACGCAAACTCGTAGCATTAGGTAAAGCTGGTACTAATAACGGAGCGCATAACATAAAAGAACTTACTATAGTTGGGCGTGATTTAGTGTCTGGTATGATAACGCCTGAAAACTCCGAGATGTTTAGAGGGGCTTTGAATAGGGTTAAGAACGTACGTTTTTGGGAGGATATTCCACCGTTCATATCTTACAAAGATAATCAACCGTATTTGAATGATGGGAGAGAGTTCAATGTCGTCCAATAAACATATCAAAATTGGTGTAATATACCCAAGTCGTGGTCTAGTCTTTAGCCAATCAGCCGACGAACTATTACAGAACTTAAAGGGCTATTTACATAAGATATACTTTGCTCATAAGTTACCAATCCCTGCCTGTTTTGAAAACCCAGTCAATCTAGCATTAGACGACCCAACAATTACGCATATATTTCTTGTTGAAGATGATATGGTACTACCTAATCACATATTAAAAGATATGCTAGAGATGGACAAAGCAGTTGTTACGGTAAACTACCCAACATCATCTAAAGGTGATTGTGCAATCCTAACTGTCAAAGACCGTATTGTTTACGCTGGTACAGGTTGCACCCTAGTAAAGCGAGAAGTCTTTGATGAACTCAAAAAACCATACTTTAGAACCGATATAATGTGGTCGCCTCGTAATATGGGGAACTACATTAAGTTTATAGGTATTAAACACGATACAAACTCTGGTTATGGGTTACATGATGTTAATTTCTTCATCAATCTATACAAGTTAAATATCCCTGTCCATAAACTAGACTATACAGTGGGACAGCGTAAACTAATCGCTCTCGGTAAAGCTGGTACGAACGATGGCGCACACAATATAGAACTGTGGACTAAATGCAAGAAAGACCGATACTTCACACTTAGAAAGAATATGGGTAAAGCACCGAAGTCAGCCCTAACGACTGTGATTGTAGATGGTAGAGAGATATTACTCGGACAGACTCACGCTCGTAAACTACTTAAATTAGGTATGGCAACCAAACCACCTAAGCGATATGTAACTATAGATGATAGCGAGGTACTATGAAACTACTAATTGTGATGATTACCTATAACCGTTTAGCTTATACAAAGCGTACGTTGCGTTATCTTTGGGACACGATTGACGTACCATATTACTTAATAATAGTAGACAACAACTCAACAGATGGCACTCAAGCGTATCTAAAGACTCTAGAGAAACGTAACAAGGCTGATATGGTAATTTTGAACCCTGATAACTATTACCCAGGCAAAGCAACTAATATAGGTTGGGAAACTGGTCTTAAGGTCTACCCAGAGGCAACTCACTTGATGAGGTTAGATAACGATATGGAACTACGCAGAGGCTGGGACACTAACGCTGCCGACTACTTCAAGGCTATACCCGAACTAGGGCAATTAGGTCTAGATCACGAAGCGATAGAAACGCCAAAAGCTACACTACGAGAAATGTATATTAACGGTAAGGTATTAAACCCCTGGCCTGGTTGTGTTGGTGGCCCGAACATAATTACCCGTAAGATATTTGACGATGGACTAAGATACGATGAGTTGATGTGGAACGATGGCCGACAATCTGCCTTACAAGAGGACTCACGTTTCAGCCGTAAGATTATGGAGCAAGGCTGGTTAGTTGGACACGCTACTGAAAACCTATCTAGGACATTTGCTAATAAGGATAATTGGAGCGAATTTCCTCAATATTATAAGAAAACCATGTTAGACCGTGGGTATGTAGCGCAAGCAGAAAGTATAAAAGAATGAAAGTATTAACGCTCTTAGGCACACGCCCCGAACTAATCAAGTTGTCATCTATCATCAAAAAGCTAGACCAGACAGTTGAACATATCTTTGTCCATACAGGTCAGAACTACGACTATGAACTAAACGAAATCTTTTATGAGGACTTAGGACTTCGCAAGCCCGATTACTTCTTGAGTGTTGGCGGTGGCACACTGGCTGAAACTATCGCTAAGGTGCTTGTTGAAACCGAAAAGGTATTAGTCAAAGAAAAGCCTGACGCTGTTGTTATCTTAGGTGATACTAACTCGGCACTCGGTGGCATTATCGCTAAACGTATGAAAATACCAATCTTCCACTTAGAGGCTGGCAACCGTTGCTTTGACCTGAACGTACCAGAGGAAATCAACCGTATGATACTTGACCACATTGGCGATGTGAATATGGTTTATACCGAAAACTCAAGGCGTTACCTATTAGATGAGGGTGTAGCCAAAGACCGTATCTTTATTATGGGTTCACCAATGAAAGAAGTGTTAAAGTCTAATCTAGCATGGCAATATAGCGATGTAATGACACGACTAGGCTTACAGATTGACAAGTTCTTTCTAGTGAATATACACCGTGATGAAAATACAGAGATACCAGAGAACCTAACTGAATTAGTTAAGTCTTTATATGCAATCGCTGACAAGTATAAACTACCAATCATTTTATCGGCTCACCCACGACTACGAAACAAGTTTGAAAAAGAGGGTATTGAACTAGACGAAAGAATTACGGTTATGAAACCACTAGGGTTCTTTGACTATGTGAACCTGCAAACTAATGCCAAGTGTGTCATAAGCGACAGTGGAACAATAGCCGAAGAAAGTTCAATACTAAAGTTCCCTGCTATTACTATCCGAAATGCCATTGAACGCCCAGAAGCGATTGATGTCGGGTCTATTTTAATGACTGGCGTAGATACCGAGAGTATTTTGCGATGTTTAGACTATGTGCAAGCACCAACAACTATTCCGAATGATTACGATGTTGATAACTGTTCAGACCGAGTAGTTAAAGTTATTCTAGGCTATACACCGTATGTTAATAAGTATGTTTGGAATAAACGATAATGAAAATAGCAATTCCGGGAGGAACGGGGAGCTTCGGTTCTGCATTTGTCAAGAAGTATCACAAACTATTTGATATTACCGTTATAAGTCGTGATGAGAATAAACAGCACGAAATGCGCCTAAAATACCCAGATGTTAAGTATGTGATTGGTGATATTCGTGATCGTGAACGTATGTTTGAAGTCCTACAAGGTTTTGACTACGTTTTTCAAGCCGCAGCACTCAAACAAGTACCGGCTTGTGAGTTCTTCCCGTTAGAAGCAGTAAAAACTAACGTCTTAGGTACGGCGAATGTGATTGACGCTGCTAAAGGTGCTAAAATTGTCTGTCTTTCAACTGATAAAGCCGTTTACCCCATAAATGCAATGGGTATTTCTAAAGCAATGATGGAGAAAGTCGCAATCTCAAATGGTGCAATCGTTACTCGCTATGGTAATGTAATGAAATCTAGGGGTTCAGTTATTCCGATATGGCAAGAGAACGCTAAAAATGGCGAACCGTTGAACATAACTAACCCTGATATGACCAGATTCTTGCTTTCATTAGATGATTCGATTGATTTAGTGATGTTTGCGATGGAAAACGGCAACCCTGGCGATATATTCGTTAAAAAAGCCCCTGCTTGCACGATTGAAACGCTCGCTAAGGCGATTAGTGATGACATTAGGTATATCGGCACTCGACACGGTGAAAAGCTACACGAGAGCCTTATATCAAGCGAAGAAATGGCGAGGGCAGTAGATATGATTGACTATTATCGTATACCGAAAGACTCACGGGATTTAAATTACAACCAGTTCTTTACAGACGGCACAAAACAACCAGAGTATCTAGCTTATTCGTCAGATAATACCGAACAATTAGATGTTGTACACGTTAAAGACTTACTAAGGACTTTAGATGAAACTCGATAAACTAGACCCAAAGACTGATGAGCGTGGCACGTTTGTTGAAGCTATTAAGCTACCCAATGACGGCCAAGTATCTTATTTGATTATTAACCCAGATGAAATGCGTGGCAATCACTACCATACTAGAAAGATTGAGCAGTTTGTCGTTATACACGGTTCAGCCGTTATTACTTGCAAAGACCGCAACACCGGAACAGTTATGAAAGCCGAACTCGGCGGACAAAACCCGATGATGGTTGAGGTTCACCCCGATAATACTCATAACATCACATCAAAGCACGGCTGTATCGTGATGATTTGGTGCAACGAACAATTTAATAAAGATGACCCAGATACTTTTGCGGAGGAAATATGAACCCATATAAGTTTGTAAAACAAGCGACAGATAATGGAGAAAGCCTTTTATCTTTATGTTCAGGTATTGGACTAGAGTTTAACAATCTTAATGCAAGTGATGTTACGGCTGTAGATATATCTGCTCGGTATTTATTAGAGTTGTCGAGAAATCATGCTGGAGTTAAGACTGTAGCGTCTGACGCTTTACAATACGTTAGGGAACAACCAGATAACAGTGTGGATGTTATTACTTTAATCGACGGCTTGGAACACATGGCAAAAACTAGAGGCAGAGAGTTACTTAAACAGATTAAAAGAGTAGCACGCAAAAAAGTATTGTTATTCTTCCCCCAAGGTGAAGCGAAAGACGGCTATTTAAAGAATGAACCGCACGGAGCATGGGGCATTGAGGGGCAAGATGAACATCAAACCCATAAGAGCGGTTGGACTAAAGACGAAGCGTTAAGACTTGGGTTTACGTTAATAGCAGAATCAAAAGAGACTAGCCAACACGGCGAACCGTACACGGCTTTGATGTTTGTATATAATAAGGAGTAGTATGTTTTCAATCGTAATGCCACTAGATACTAACCGACTAGAACAATTTAAGGTTACTAAACTAATATATGATTCATACCCACAAGTCAAAGAGTTTATTATACCGACTAGAAGCTATACTGACGTTAAAACCTACCTAGAAGCCAACGGGCTAATGAAAGACGTTAAGATTGTACCTTACCAACACGAGCGAGGTTTTAACCCTAGCAAAGCTCTTAATTTAGGGGTTAAGAACGCTCAATATGATAACATTATAATAACAAGTCCTGAAGTTAAACCATTAACTGACGTACTGCCTCAATTAGAGGGATTTGTTGGAAAGAATGTTGTATGCCAAGTCTACGACGAAACATCATCAAATGAACTCGGAATTAGTCTTGTTAATAAGATATATCGGGCTGACAGTCCTGCTATGTATTTTCTGGCATTATTTAATCGAACGGATATTGAGAAAATAAACGGCTGGGACGAAGACTTTATGAAAGGTTATGCCTATGAAGATAATGACTTTGGCGAACGCTGGATACGGGCTGGTCTACCTTTTGAAGTTAATGAAGAGATAAAAGCTTTGCATCAGTATCACCCAAGAACCGAAACTATTAAGGGTGGTATGGTAGTAAATCAGCAAAAGTTCTACGACAATACCGACAAAGGTATCACCTACTGTAAAAAC
>Ga0172380_10005954_pt1 | contig 14442 bp, 34 predicted proteins | sample Leawe162metaG_FD_119747 | JGI IMG/M metagenome (GOLD analysis project Ga0172380, IMG submission 119747) | Leachate microbial communities from a municipal landfill in Southern Ontario, Canada - Leachate well 162 metaG | ecosystem: Engineered > Solid waste > Landfill > Unclassified | place...
AGAGTTCAGGGATGGAGCCATTTCTGAATTTGTATTTGCGGTCGAGAAGGCAGAAACTACTGGAAAATACGGAAAACCAGCATCATACTGGCAACAGTTTGCGGATGCCATCTCCAACGGAACCGCGAAACAGATCAAGCGCAAAACCAAAAAAGGCGACGAAATGGACGCTTGGGAAATCGGTGGGAAACTCTACGCTATCCCAAACAAAGATGTTGCAGATCAAGTCAACACCATTGACAAAATGGCGCAAAAGAGAGCTTTTGTTGCTGCTATTCTGATCGCAACCAATGCGAGCGATTATTTCACGCAGGATATGGAGGATTTTCAGGACCACGGAATTTCATATGAAAATATAGTTGATGCAGAATTTACGGATCAACCAAAACAGAACCAGAAACCAATCGGAAACAAGCGTCCCTACGACCCAGAAACACTGAAATCTCGTATCTACATGTTTGCAGAAAAACATGTAAATGAAAACGCCAGTGAAGGGCAACGTGGTCTCATGGTCGGAGGATTTAACACATGCTATGCCGGTGAAGGCGCTGATATGAAACGCCACGAGGCACTGCAATTCCTGACCGGCGAAGCGTCATCCAAGAAACTGCCAGACAATTTTACCCTGGCTATGCTGGACTGGCTACATCTGACGCAGGATTCGGGCGGAGCATATATTCCAGACGAGATGGCAGTGCGCGAGGCACAAATACTATTGACCTATGCTCGCAAGCAAGCGGGGCAGGAAGAACTATTTGAAGGAGAGGAAGAATGAACACTCAAGAAAAATTAGATCGTTTGGCAGAGTTAGACGCTCACCGCGATACTATCCTGGTTGATGTGGAAGCGCTAAAGAAATCAGTCATTCCTGCAGAAATCAAGGAACAATTGCGGGACATTGACTCCGAATATAATCCAAAACTGGACGCCATATCGCAAGAGCGCGCACAGCTGGAAGCGGAAGTCCGCAATGATGTGATGGTCACCGGCGAGTCCGTCAAGGGAAACACTTATCGTGCATCCTACGTACTAGGTCGCACCAGTTGGGATACGGCAGCATTGGATGGATATGCGGCAGCTCACCCAGAAATATCCCAGTTTAAAAAATTGGGCGCTCCGACAGTGCGGATCGCAAAAGTATAACCGGAGCATTTTCTTCTCCTTTGAAAATGGGTGGGGGGCTACCTACTCACCACCCTAAAGGGAGAACAGGAGGAATGAAATGTTTGATAGAATCATAAGTTTCAGTAATGCCGATTGGAAACATATTTCATTTTTATGCAAAATAATAATAAAAGGGCTCTTGACCAGCAACATGAAAGATGCAGTCAATGGATGGTGGTTTTTAAAAATTCACCTACTTTACGATAGCAAGAGGATTAAATGAAAATTTTTAGACATAATCAATATGAATTTTGTTGTGATAGATGTGGTGATGTTTTAGCAGCGCACGAAAACGAGCAGGAGGCTTTATTGCAAGCGCGAAAACAGGTAGAGATTCGAGGATGGAAATGGCAACACCCTGGTTGGAAATTATATTGCAATCACTGTAAAACTTTACTTTTTGTTAAAATAGGTGAGGAGAACTAATGGATACCAAACAAATTGATTTTGATGAACCGCGCGATCCCATCCCGCATTTGGTCGGGAGAGAAGTATATTACACCTGTCCCGAATGCGGGGGGGTGCTATCGTATGAGGATAGTGTAGGAAGATTAGCCTGTGCAGATTGCGATTATGGATGGAGGAAAGATGAAAATCTCAGATAACCCAATATTAATTCATTTTGAAATAGGAAAATTGAGTATTTCTTTTTTCCGTTGCTGGTTGGGTTTTGGTTATGCCGATTTTAAATCGATGGGAAAAAGACTTAATTTTGGTTTTATAAAATTTTGGTTGGATTAAGAAAGAGGAAAACGCTATGGAAATAATTGAAATCCAATCCGCAAATGAACTTCCGGCCGGAATTGAATTTATTCTCTATGAACCACCATTCCAGGACAGCGATGAGCTGCGCGAGGTGGTAAACGAATTCACACGTAAATATGGACATGAGCCACAGACTATCTATAAATTGGGTAAAAAGTGGTTTGTGGTGAAAAATGAGTAGACCATGATTGACCAGTCCATTATCGACCGCCTCTATCGCGAGCAACACGGCAAATGCCAGTTCTGCTGGCGACCGATACCGCCTTTTCATATCCATCATGCAATTTACACCAGAGATAAGCGGTTCTCAAAATGGCTGGATATGCCAGCAAATCTCGTCCTAACATGTCCAGCGTGTCATGCGCAACATGGAATACTATCGAATATATTTATGCGCATGTGTGTTTGGAGCGACAAAATAGACCATGGCTATGATATGGAAAAGTGGCATACTGATATTCCTATGCTAATAAAGGATCAGTTTATTTACATCGGAAAAGAGGAACGAAATGTTTGACAACCGCGCTGATTTCGTTTACAATATGAGCATGGCAGAAAATACGTGCATTTATTTTTTAGACAATAGAACAGGACTGATTAGAGTGCGCTGTATTTCTGCCAAGATTACGCCGTCTAAAAACTAATCAGTCCTGTTGTGTTTAAAAGGTAAAAATGAATGAAAAAATAAATAACACAAAAAAATTAATTGAAAGATTTTTTGATAAAGGAACAAAATCTTGGAGTGATTATGAGCAAGCAAAACAATTAATACAAACAGGATTTACTCAGCAAGAATACGACGAATTAATAAAATTCATAGTTGATTACATAGGAATATAGCAGAAGTGGCACGAAAAACATGGATAAAGGTAAGGCGCGGAATTTTGGACTCAAAACATACTGATCTTCTTGGTGCAGCTTGGTATTTATTTTTTTATATTCTCGATCAGGCTGACTGGAAAACCGGAAAAATTGTGGGATGGAAAGATCAATATGCTGCCGACGAACTGGGTAAACCATTAAGTTTAATTCGTTATCATAGACAACATCTCGAAAAGGAAAAATATATTGTTTGTGAAAAAAGAAAGAGAGACCAAATAATAATGGTAAATCGCTGGAAAGACCCAAGAAAAGATGATTTTGACGATAATGAGAGTACACAAAATAATGTAGTCTTGCCATCCAAGACTACAGAAAATTCAATACCCTCAATTCCAAGAGTTGAGCAAGAGTTGAGTAAGAGTAGAGCAAGAGTTGAGCAAGAGTTGAGTAAGAGTTTTAACGACTCCTCTATAAATTTACACTCTTCATCTAGTCAAATACCACATAACACATATCAAATACCACATACCAATAGAGATGATTCATCAAAAGAAAAAATAGTGATTCATTCATTAATGATTGAATATTTTATTGAACAATCAAAAGTATTTATTCCCGAAAACATGGACTACAAACAAAAAGTAGAAAAATGGTTTGATCCTATTGCGGATATTTGTGAACTGGTAGATTATGATAGCGATAGGGCAAAAAATATTATCTGTTTGGCAATTAAGAAATATGATTCTAGTAAAATGAAATTTCCGATTACATCTCCTAAATCAATTAAAGCGCTTGCAGCAGGAATTATTGGAGAAGAAAAACGCAAATTATTATCTGATGATTCTATGGAATTCAGGGCAGATGAATTTTTAGCGGAGAAAAAATAATGGACACTAGACCTATTTACTCACCGGAGGCAGAAAAAGCATTGATCGGATCAATACTAATAAATCCAGAATTATTTAAGTCCATTGATATTCAACCTGGAGATTTTTACAATTCTGCACATCGTGAAATATGGATTGCATTTCAGTCTGTTATTTTTGACGAAATGGATATTGACCTATTGACCGTAACACAAAAACTAAATAAAAAAATTGACTTGGCTAAATTTGTGATTGATGTTCCGACCAGTTTAAACGCAGAATATTATGCAGAAATCATTCGCGAAAACTCACGCCGGCGGGCATTGATCGCTCTGGCTGGAGACATTGCAAAATGCGCATACGATAAAAACTCAAAACTGGAAACAGAAATACCATCATTTATGACCCAACTCATAAATGGTGCAGTAAAACATAATGGCGCAGAGCATATTGCCAAAGCCCTATCAAAATTATTTTCGGAAGTGCAGGAAATGTCCTCTCATCCCAAAGAGATTTGGGGGATTCCAACTGGACTTTATGATTACGACATATTGACCGGTGGACAGCATGAGGGAGAATTAACTTTGTTATCCGGTAAGCCTGGGCTTGGAAAATCCATACTCGTTATGCAAATGGCTGTTGGAATGGCAAAAAGTGTACCTGGTGCTATCTATGAAATGGAGATGGGAGATACGCAAGTCATTCGAAGAGAGGTATCTAATGTATCGCAAATTCCTTCCAGAACTCTAAAAAGTGGTAATCTGAAAAATGATGATTGGGAAAATTTTGTAAAATCCATTGCTGAAATAGAAAAAATGCCGATCTATTTATCGGATAACACCAACTGGACGACTGCTAGTTTGAGAGCAGATTTAGTTAGGCTAAAAGAGCAGCACAATATTAAGTGGTTTGTAGTTGATTATATTCAGCTCCTGCGCGACCGCTACGGTAAAGATGATTCCGAGCGTCTCGGATTTATTTCAATCGCCTTGAAAAATATTTGCAAAGATTTACAACTGAGTGGGTTGGTAATCAATTCGATGGTTAAATCAGAAATGGAATCATCGACACCTGGATTATCTGGAATGCGCGGGAGCGGACAATTGGTTTATGATGCGGATGTAATAATTTATTTGGTCGAGGACGATCAGGACAAAAATTTTGTGAAATTACATTTCTCTAAATTTAGGGAAGATACGCCAGAAAGATTTATTCGATTGAAAAAAGATAAAGAATTTCCAATATTTAAGACCCTGTCAAAATCCAATGAGCGAAGTTACAGTCTGCCATACAAGGATTAATGAATCAGGTGAAATATGAAAGAACCAACAATAAAAACATGGCACGGAATAGAAATAGTAAAAATTAGTAGTGTCGGCGGAAATTTTTCCGATTGGCTTTATGGGCAGACGCTGCCACTCGTGGAGGATGATGAGAATCCGACCAATTGGGCTTATTACTCCGATTACCTGCGTTGGGCAAATGGATTGCCGATAATTGATTAGGAGGAGAAATGAATTTATTGGAGATATGCAGAGAAATTATTAGACGTGATGAACAAGGTTGCTATAAACATCTAAAAGATACTTATTTGGGATTCTATTCACCGGATATTTGTCGCGCTTTGGTGGCCGCGATGGAAGAGATAGAGAGTGAATCAAAAGTTGATGTGGGATTTGGAACTGTAACCGATATTGGATTACATCATGCTCTCGAAATTCTTCACAAACATTTGGAGGTGGAGAAATGAATATAAATGAACTCACAAAAGATTTACCTATTACACAAACTGAAGAGATTGTATGGCATAAATATCCAGAGGAAACTCCGGATTCCATTATGGGAAAGTTGATCACAGTAATGTTTGATAGAGACATCACAAAAACCGGCGTTGGGATATGGAGAAACGATTGGGGAAATCAATTTTCAGGAAAATATATTGGGTCAGCAGAGGTTATCGCATGGGCTAAATTGCCGAAAGGATGGAAAGAATGATTAAAAGTCAAGGATCAATCATTGCAGAGATAATGACTCCATGCGCCATAGAGTTGCACGAGTATAAGGGATTTGCCATTTTCGCAGAATTTAATTCACCCCATGTATATCTTCAAAAATGGGCTGAAAATACTGCCCCATTAGTTCAACTCCGTGAAAAGAAAGATCGTTTTGCTTTGATTTATTTTCAGTATGATGATGTGCCAAATGTTTATCTTCCGGATTGGTGGAAAGATAGTATTGTCGTATGGGAGAAAAGAGCAGAAAGGAATGAAATTTCCAATGACTGAAAAAATAGACTATTCGAAACTCACAGATTCCGAAATTGATGAGTTGATGGGAAAATTGATGGGATGGGATCGCTCACATGGTGGATATTGGAAACCTTGCGATGAGGACGACAAGGCAGACGAACTTGTATATCTGGAAGGAAATTGGCATCCATCTCACAATTTAAATCAGGTTGGGGAATGTGAACAGTTAATAAAAGACGGCGGTTTTGTTATGGATTATTGTCGTGAATTGGTGAAAATGACTGGTAAATCATACGAGAGATTTATTTATGCCACCGCTCGCCAACGTTGTATTGCAATGCTCATGGCTGTGGAGGAAGAATGACACAGAATTATAAAATGCCAATGAAATATAACACTCCCCGCAAGTTCCGCGGTCATTGCGAGAAATGCGGGAAAAAAATTTCACGGGACGAGATCTATAAGTATCTTGACGGAAATAATGTATCGATCACCTATTACAGTCAGTATCTATGCAAAGAATGTTATGAGGAACGATATGGCAAACAAATAAAAAAAGAGGGAAAATGGTGAGTAAATATAATTCTCGCCGGATTGCTATAGACGGTTACACTTTTGACTCAATCAAGGAATCTCAACGATATGGAGAATTGAGGCTGATGGAGAAGGCATATGAAATCAGCGAATTAGAGGTACATCCCGTGCTTGTGTTACAGCGGTCATTTTCCTATCGTGGGAAAAAGATCAGAGCCATCACCTATGAAGCGGATTTCGGATACTTTAGTTATATTGATGGGGTATTTGTTTACGAAGATTTAAAAGGCTACAAGACCCAACTTTTCCGCCTAAAGTGGAAAATGTTACTATACCAATTCAGAAATTCGCCGGTAGAATTTAGGATAGTGAAATAATGAGCTTGCCAAAAGATATCAGAATAATAGAAGAACTAGATAAATATTGTATTTTGCATGTTTATCGTGGTTCTATTGCTCACGGGATGTATATTCCTAATTCTGATCCTATATCATTTGACGATAAAGATACGATGGCGGTATCGGTTTTTCCTAAAGAATATTATCTTGGATTAAAAACTTATGGATCGCGCGGAACAAGAGAAATTAAACGGGATGAATGGGATATTGTTATTTATGAGGTAAAAAAAGCTATCTCATTATTGGCAATAGGCAATCCTAATGTTCTCTCGATGCTTTGGGTTTCGGATGAATATATTATCAAACAATCAAAGGCTGGTTCTTTACTTCGTCAAAACCGTTCTCTTTTCGTAGGAAAGCATGTATATCAAAGTTTTACTGGGTATGCCTACTCTCAACTCCACAGAATGACTAATTGTAAATTTGAAGGCTACATGGGAGAAAAAAGAAAAAATCTTGTAAATAAATTTGGATATGATACAAAAAATGCCGCTCATCTTATCCGTTTGTTACGAATGGGAATTGAATTTTTAACTGATGGTGAGTTATATGTAAAACGTGAAGATGCTAGCCAATTATTAGAAATTAAACATGGAAAATGGACGCTTGAACAAGTTCAAAAAGAATCGGAACGTTTATTCGCAAATGCAGAAGAAGCATATATTCATTCAAAATTGCCAACTGGAGTTAATCAAGATATGGTATCTATGTTATGCGTCAATATTATTGAAACTGCATGGAAGGAGATTATTTAATAATGTTATCAGAAACCACTATGAGAATCAAAGAAAATCCGTTTGAAACAGAGGGTAATCATTTTCGAGACCCTTACATCGAACTAGCATTTGCCATGCTGGAAAATGCGTGTGAAGAAGCACGAGGGCATTTTGCCAATCACACAGTATTCAACCTGGATTTACGAAAAAAACTCATGAAGGAAGCTAGGGCATGGCTATTATCGGATGATTGCGAACAAATATGCGAGCTATTAGATATAAATATTGATTATGTCCGTCAACGATTATCAGTGCTGCCGGAAGACGGGTATCTAAATCTATCACTGTTTGAATTGGAGGAAAATGTACAAACCATCGAAAAATAACGAATTGTGCGTGGAAGCAATTAATGACGCGTACGATAAATTGCCATTTGAAGAACAGGTAATTATTGATAAACTGACCTCTGGCTTAAAAAAACATATTGATAGCAAAGTCGGCACAGATCATAAAATGGCTACTGAAGCATCATTACTGGAATTGGTAGGTAAAGTCGGAATGTGGTTAGTGTTGAACGAGAAAGGGAAGGGTTGAGATGAAAATTAAAAATGGTTGTACGACTTCTACAGATGATTTTTGGTATGATATTACTGATGGGGGATATTTAAAACCAGAGGAAATTCTAGAATCTGATGAGGATATTAAACAAGTAAACTCTGCCATAAAAATACTTAAAGAATTTGAAGATAGTTGCGAGAGACAAATTGAAGGGTTTTTTATCTAACGAGGATATCTTGTGAAGGAAAAATAACATGGAATACAAAATTGTGATGACCGGAATTGGATTTATGGACGCTGACGGAAATATACTTGAAGGTGTTGACCTATTTGAGTATCTTGTCAACGAATCCATCAAGAACGGGTGGAAACCGATCGGTGGAGTCAGTTGTGATGGGGAAGTGTTTTATCAGGCAATGATACGGGAAGGAAAAAATGATTGAGAAACTAACTACATGGGAAGAATTTACTGACTGGATAAGAAAATTATTTTGCAGGCATGTTTGGAGCAGGCATGTTTGGAATGGAGGAATAATAGATATGAACGGTAATGAATATTTCCAGTGTCAAAAATGTAGCAAACTAAGATGGTCAAAGGGATGGAAGAAATGAATCTACTGGATGAGAAACTACAAGATATAAAGACAAAACCTACGGAAGAAGCGCGATAATACTAAAAGGAAAAAAGGAGATCAACATGATTAACGATTTTGACAAAAATTTACTTAGCATTTCAAAAGACGGCGATAAGTTTTGTATATTATGGGGGGAGAACTTACAAGTTGGAATAGCAGGTTTTGGATCAACATATGGCACAGCCTGGGTAGATTTTATAACCAACATAAGTGATAAATGGTTAGAGACCGCAGAACTTAAAGATGTTGTCCATAATCTAAAGATAATTTTAAGACCATATGATAAATCATAAAGTTGTTCAATGGTGAAAGAGAGCAAATAATGTTTCAAAAGTTGATTTTAGTAGGTAGACTTGGAGCAGATCCCGAAATGCGTTTCACTCCCAACGGTCAAGCAGTCGCCAATTTTTCCGTAGCCACTGATCGCAGTTATAGAACCGCGGAGGGCGAACAGGTGAAGATCACCACCTGGTTCAAGATTTCGGTATGGGGAAAAATGGCAGAAAATTGCAACACCTATCTCCGCAAAGGATCATTGTGTTTGGTTGAAGGCGTACTCAATCCAGATAAGGAAACAGGACGTCCGAAAATCTGGACTTCTGCAGATGGACGTCAAGGCACATCGTATGACGTGAATGCAGATACCGTGAGATTCTTGGATAGCAAAAAGTCAACCGAAAATGAACAAATTGATGAAAATGAAGTACTTTTTTAGGAGGATGAAATGGGAATAGATTTTAGTTTATGCGATGCTCACTGGGGTTATGGTGGATTCCATCGTTTTCGCGGACGACTGGCAAATGAGATAGGTATAAATCTCGATGAAATGGCCGGATTTCTTGTGAATGGAGACCCGTGGGATGTAATAAAAGATCCAATTAAGGATTTATTAGATCATTCTGATTGCGATGGTTATTTGACGCCAAGACAATGCAGAAAAATATATCCGCGCTTATTGGAGCTTATAAAGGATTGGTCTGATGACGATTATGATAAAAAACAAGGGAATGAACTAGCCAATGGAATGAAAAAAGCCGCAATGAAATTCAAAAAACTTGAATTTTGTTGAAATAAAAACAGGAGGAAGAAATGTTCATGAAAATATTTAGACTTGTTAGTTCATTATTTTTTGGGGTAATGGGTATTCTAGCTTTTCTAGGAAAATATGAACCAAGCATACAAACTATTGCATTTGTAGCTTTTATGGCTGCTGCAAATACGATGGCCAATGGTGATTCAGATGACAAAAAATATTGATCACTTTACAGTATCCGGCTACGAAGTGCGGTTCCTGCAGGACGCTCCAGTAACCGTGTGTGTGATTCGATCTTTAACAGATCGCCACCAGAAATACACTGGTATTTCTGTGTGCCATCCTTCCGATAAATGGGATGAGGCTACCGGAAGACACGAGGCAATGAAAGATGCCATTAATAATAGTAAAAAATTTGACCTTATGCCACCCGTTGAAGTAAGTCGCACTCTCACGACAGTATGTTTGGAAGAAAGGGGAAGTCCATTACCAATAGAGGAAATCCGGCGCCAATATTGTTGGCATTATCGGGAATGTTGGAAGATGAAAAAAATGGTAGAAAGGAGAGTGGAATCAAAATGAGCGAACTGAAACTATGCCCTTTTTGTAATGGAAAAGTAGAAATAACAAATCCATATGGAAATTTTTATCAAATTGGATGTTATACTTGTGGATTTTCATCTGCCGTTCAAATAGATTTAATACAAAAATGGAACAATCGACCCATTGAGGATGCTCTCCGCACCTCTCGTGCTGAATGGAAAGCGGACGCGACAAGGCTGGCCGAACTGGTTGAAGCACAACGAAATGCCTATGATCTAATGGGGTACGATGGTATAAAAAGCATTACAGAAAAGGGGTATAAAAAATTGGAATGTGCATTTAATGCACATACTATGTTGGTCGAAAAGGACAAAGAAGGAAAATGGAACGAATTGGCGAAACATGTTCTTGATGAAAATCGTGGTGCATGGGAAGAATTGGGGAAGGAAGAAAAGAAATGAGCAAAATAGAGATAATTAACTTAATACTTATCTGTGTATATTTTATCTGGTTAATATATTTAGGTATTTTGAAATGGAGAATGCGGAAATGAGCGAAACAAGCCCAACTAGTTCTACTCAAAATATTTGTATTAGGTGTGGTGGGGATATATATACCAATTATTATTATGTGGAAGGAAAGATATATTGTGCTGATTGTTTTAGAAAATTGAAAATAGATTATCTTATTGGAGAAGATCTTTATAAAAAGCAAGAAGCTCAACGATTATGTGATCTCGAACGAAGAATTGGAGAGGGAGAATGAAGTCCATAACTGACATGACCCATGAAGAACTTCGTATTGCCTGCGCTGAAAAGTGCGGGTGGCGGATTGAGGAAGAACAAAATATTATTCCAGTAGAAAAAAGTATATTTAGAATTTACCATAATAATTATTGTTGTGAAATGATCAAAGAATATTCATCAGCAATAAACTTGCTAAAAAGACAATATTATCCTGATTACGAGCATGATAGAAATGCTCTCTTTGAATTAGTAAAGACTATTCCAAAAGATAAGCGCGATGATTTTATCAAGGCGCTTGCTGATATTCTTGGTTTTGATTTACAATTGTTTACAGATGGGGAAACATTGGCAGGCAACATTATGGACGTGATATGGGATCTATTAATTGCAGATCCTATTGCCATCATGCGGGCATTTCTTACCGTGATGGACGATAATCGGTAATTTTCACCATCCGGTGAAATTCGCTTAGGAAATGAAAATGACTTGGATCACTGCCGATACCCATTTTGGCCACGAAAGAATTTTGACCTACTGTTCCCGTCCTTTCTCATCAGTTGAGGAAATGGATGAGGCACTAATATCACGTTGGAATGCAGTCGTAAAACAGAATGATACCATTTATCATTTAGGAGATTTTACTCTCAATAAGACAGCAGATAAATATTTAGATCGGCTGAATGGAAAAATATTATTTATTCCCGGGTCTCACGACTACTGGTTGAAGAAAATTGATCTGGATAAATATAATAAAAAATTGGAAATCCTATCTCTATATAAATCCATTAAAGTATGCGGGGAACGGGTAGTCATGTGTCATTATCCTATGGCTTCATGGGAAGCCTCATTTCATGGTTCATTAATGTGTCATGGACACAGTCATGGGAATATGGAAAAAATTTCTAATCGTTTCGATGTGGGGGTAGACTGTAATGATTTTTATCCATTTAACTTAGAATGGCTGGTAACATTGTGGGCGATGAATAAATCTATCACTAAAAGTAATGAGTAATAAGTTGCATATTATCTATCTATTTGTTGTATAAGAGGAAATTTATTACCTGTATTTGTATGTGCTAGTCCTTAATCCCACGTTCGGACTAGTCAAGCCCGTCAGGTTGGCAATGGTGCTTCAATATCAGCCTTGCGCGACATGCTCACTGATATGTACCTACCCATATTGCCATTCGAGGTTACCCTTTTCTGTCGCTCAGTGGGAGTGGGCTTATTGCTCGCCAGATATAGGACATTCAGAATCGGTTCATCGTTTTAGCACCCGATCAAAGCCTTTTAATGACTTAGGAAACCGACGTTATCTTCAACAATAGGTGACTTCTAATATCACACGGCATGGAGCCGATTTTCGTCTGGCGGAATTATGTTGCCTGCATATCTACATTCTGTTCCTCTCACAACATTAACGAATGCTGCTGGAACACCCACCAAGAACCGCGCCTGGTAGTAGATCGAGGGGGGTTTGTCATTTGCCTTACCGCAAATGTCGCGGGCTTTTCCGACTCATTGAGTATGCAGGATGGTAAGGTTCTGCCAGTTGTCGGGATTTTACCGAACTCGGTACGCATGTGTGAAACAGAGGCGTGTCAGGGAATATTCCTGCGCTGGCTCCCCACGTCTGGGGTTTGATCACAATTCCATTATAACATATTTTCACATTGGGAAATGTTCATCTTCGTATTCATCAATCATTATTGCCAATGTCTCTAGTTCTTTTTCTTCAGGAGAATCGGGTTCTGAATCCATTAACTTTTCCAAACGCGCTAGCGCTTGTTTATATTCTATTTCGGTTCTGATCGTTTCCATTAGAATATCTTCTTTCCGCTGAATTCAAATATTCCGCTAATTTCTTGATAGATTCCTTCGATCATAATTTTTTCATCCTTTCCCAGTCAATTCCTTCGTGAAGTAAATATGGGTAGCCATCTCTTACAATGACAGCTCCCAATTTATGACTATCCCGTTTTGCATCTCTTTGCGCACAATATGCCAAACGTTCTTCGTCTACACAATGTCCTGCCTGAATAGCATAGTATTTCCCAGATGGGTCAAAGTCAAAAAACATTTTGTGAGAATGACCCATAATGACATGCTGAAAATATTGGGAACATAATGAGCGCGCGGTTCCATTGGCAGCAGATTTTGGATGAGTAATCCTGAATGTTCCCGCTTCTGTTTCGAGTAGACAATAATAATAAGGAGCAATCCGCCATTTCCCTTCTTCCAGTCTCATCATGTTCAGTAATTCGGATGGTTCCACTGGGGAATTAATAGCCCTAAGTAATCGTCCCTCGTGATTTCCAAGAACCCAAACTAATGAATCAAAACAACTATTCAGTGCATTTAATACCTTTCTGGCATGGTGCATTTCTCCTGAAAAACCATGATCTTCTACCGCTCCACCAATTTCAACGATTGTGTCTAAAACTTTTTGTTGATGATTTTTTGGGAGAGTCAAAGCAATATCAATTAGTTTTTTTTCATCCTTTTCTGATAATCCGCCATTGGGTTTCACTGCCCAATTCGGTTCCCATCCAGAGAGAGAATCAAAGTGCAGAAGATCTCCGGCACTTATCATTGTTTTAATGCCCCACATATCGGCAAGGTCTAATATTTGATTGATAAATTCTGCATAATGGAACGGTATTTCTGCGTCTGGAATAATGAGAGCATCACCTTGAATGACAGGTGGTTCATCATAACGAGGATATGGAGATTCTGGGATTTTATAGGATGGTTGACCAGTAGCAAGATGATAATGGGTTTTTACAGTACCGCCAGCCAATCCTAACATTTCTCCAATTTCTCGGTAAGATTTTCCACTATCATGGAGCATAACTATTTTATTTTTAACAGCGGTATCTACTTTATGTATACCTTGATTTTTCGTCATTATTTTCCCCCATCCACAGTTTTAACGTATTGGTCTATCTTTTTCAAATAAACCTCCTTCTGTTAACCTATGCGTATTATATAACTGATTTAATGGAAAATGACGCTCGCCTGGCCAGTGATTAATGACCAGATTAAACCAACGACCGATACTCCCAATGCGGCAAGAATCCACCGGACTAATTTCATGGTAGCGCCAGATTCGATTACCACATGTTCCAGGGCTTGATGACGTTTTTCTAAGTCTTTCGCATCAGCGTTCACGTTCAATAGTCCTGCTGCGAGCTGACTGATTTTTTCATCTTGTGAAATGTCATGTTTTTCAAGGTGTCGAATGCGCACCTCATGCCCATCAATGTCTCTTTTTAATGCTACCGTTGGATATGCTGTCATGTTCACCTCAAAGTTCCTGAATGTATTTTGAATTGGAGCTGATCCACATGCCACAGCACGGGCAGCCAGGTACTTGCACCTGTATCCATGTAATGCCACTGGCTGGCTCAAAG
>Ga0172380_10005955_pt1 | contig 14438 bp, 10 predicted proteins | sample Leawe162metaG_FD_119747 | JGI IMG/M metagenome (GOLD analysis project Ga0172380, IMG submission 119747) | Leachate microbial communities from a municipal landfill in Southern Ontario, Canada - Leachate well 162 metaG | ecosystem: Engineered > Solid waste > Landfill > Unclassified | place...
TGCCTCATGAAAAATCGTATTCTAAAATACGGCTATTTTTCAACCAGTTCAACAGCCCCCTAATGTATATTTTACTGGGCACTGTAGCTATTTCTTTTATACTAAAACATTATACAGATAGCTTTTTTATAATCTTTGTGCTTCTTATCAATACTATTGTTGGATTTTGGCAAGAAAATAAAGCCAACAATTCTCTGGCCGCCTTAAAGAAAATGGTAAAGATAAAAGCCAAGGTTATGAGAGATGGCTTTGAAAAAGAAATAGACTCAGAAGAGCTGGTGCCGGGAGACATTGTTTTACTAAGAGCCGGTGACAAAATTCCAGCAGACGGCAAAATACTAGAGCTAAAAAACTTTAGAGTTAATGAGGCCAGCCTTACAGGTGAATGGATGCCAGTGGAAAAAAATGCAGAGGACATGGCCTTTATGGGAACTATTGCAGAAGAAGGGTCTGCCACTATACAAATTACCTCTACAGGATTAAGCACGAAAATAGGAAAAATTGTTTCTTTATTAAAAGAAACCAAAGAAACCAAAACTCCTTTGCAAAAAAAGATATCTTATCTTTCCAAAATTTTAGGGGCTGCCATTTTAGCTGTGATATTTATAATAGCTGTGGCAGAATATTTAAGGGGTAGATCATTTGCAGAGATTTTTGTTACCTCATTGGCTCTGGCTGTGTCTGCTATACCGGAGGGCCTACTACCCGCCATTACCGTAATATTGGTCTTGGGCATGAGGCGCATATTTCAGAAAAAGGGCCTAGTAAGAAAGCTGGCGGCCACAGAAGCCTTGGGCAGTGTAACTGTAATTTGCACAGACAAAACCGGCACCCTTACAGAAGGCAACATGCAGGTAAGCCACATTTTAACAAATACAGATACTGAAGAGTCCCACATATCTGCCTTAAAAATTGCCACGTTAGTAAATGATGCCTTTATAGAAAATCCAAACGATGAATTAAAAGAATGGACAGTCCGCGGCAAGCCTACAGACAGGGCCCTACTTATGGCCGGAATGCAGTCTGGTTTAAACAAATATGAACTAGAAAAACAATACCCGCTGCTAGACCGCTTGGCCTTTGCTTCTGAATACAAATTTGCAGCTGGGCTTTACAAAAAAAGCGTAAAGCAAAACATGCTTTATGTGATTGGGGCCCCAGAAAAAATATTAGAGAGAGCCAAAAATATAGATGTAGACGGCAAAGTAAAAAAGCTTACAAAAGCAGAAATAAAAAAACTTTTAGCACAGCTTGAGGATCTAACCCAAAAAGGATTAAGGGTGCTGGCTTTAGCTTCCAAAAACCAAAAGCCAAACCAAGAATACAAAGAACTTTCAGAATTGGTAAATGATTTAAATTTTGTGGGCCTTATTGCTTTAAAAGACCCTCTAAGAAAAGACGCAAAAGAATCCATACTTACCACTAAAAAAGCTGGCATTAAAACAGTCATTATTACGGGAGACCACAAACTAACCGCCAAAGCAATTGCAGAAGAAATAGGCATAGAGGCGAGTGATGAAAATATTATAGAAGGCAAAGATCTGGATCTTATAACTGACGAAGACTTAAAAGAAAAAGTAAAAACTATTTCCATATACGCCCGCGTAGCTCCAAAACATAAATTAAGAATAGTAAACGCTTTACAGTTAAACGGCGAAGTAGTGGCCATGCTGGGAGACGGCGTAAACGATGCTCCCGCCCTAAAAGCAGCTGACATTGGCGTTGTGGTTGGTTCTGGCACCGACGTGGCAAAAGAAGTAGCTGACCTGGTCCTGCTAGATGACAATTTTAAAACAATTGTAAAAGCAGTAGAGCAAGGTCGCGTAGTATTTCAAAATGTGAGAAAAGTGTTTGTGTACTTGGTGGCCGACGATTATTCTGAATTGTTTTTATTTTTAATGAACATGATTTTTGGCCTGCCCTTGCCCCTTTTGCCGGCTCAAATCCTCTGGATCAATTTAATAGAAGACGGCTTCCCTGACATTGCCCTTACCACAGAGCAAGAAACCCAGGGTGTTATGGATGAAAAACCCCGAGACCCAAAAGAACCCCTACTAAACAAATCCATAAAAAAATGGATGGCTGTAGTATTTTTTGTATCTGGAATGTCTTTATTTTTAACATTCTTTGCACTGTGGCATTTTACAGGCAATCTAGAATTTACAAGAACCGTTGTGTTTGCACTTACCTGCCTCGACTCTTTGATCTTTGCGTTTAGCGTAAGATCATTTAAACAAAGTATTTTTAGAAAAAATATATTTTCCAACCGTTATTTATCAGCTGCGGTATTAGTAGCGTTTGCATTGCTTTTGGGTAGCCTGTACCTTCCTGTTCTACAGACTCTGCTTGGCACCACAGCCATTGGAGTGTTTGAGTGGTTGCTAATTATAGGCGTAAGCATTATAGAAATTTTGATAATTGAGTTTTCAAAGAAAAAAATATTTCACGCCCGTTCCCTTTAACTTGTTTTTAATGTGCTTCTGTTAAAAACAAGTTGTATGGAAAAGAATATCTTATTTCTGGGGGTAATATCTGTTTTGTTGTTCGGCCTACTGGCTGCCCCAATTTTTGCTGCAGACTCGCCTGATTCAAACCAAAACTTAATACAAATTATTCAACAAAAGATTGCTGACTTAATAAAACAAATTACAGACCTCATAAAACAAATGGCTCAGCAGCAGGCTGTAAAAGTATCCAACCCTGTAATACAGCAAAATTATGAACCCGCAGAAAACTCAGTACAAACCAGCACCAACACAAATATCCAAAGCTTTAGTAGTAGCAACTCCAGCTCTGGATCTGGCCAAGCCACTCTCACAGTAAACGTAACAGGAGCCACAGCTTACGTATCTATAAATGGAGGCTCTAAATTTGCTTATTCTAATCCCATAACTTTAAATAATGGGGACAAATATTCTGTTACAGTTACGCAAAACACCAGTTCTGGCAGCAATACATCAAATTCAAGTACCACCTGCTCGGGTACAGCATCTTCTGGAGGAACATACTATTGCAACATAAACGTAAAGTAGTCTTTCTAGTGCCCGTAAAATAGCCTTTGAATTAGATAAAATAAAAGCAGAAAGCTCTGAAAGGGGCTTTTTGTTTTAGAATAAAAAAGCTATAATTTATTAATATGGCATTCTGGTTACTTATTATCATGCTCGCCTATTTCTTTTTTAGCTTGTCATCTTTGGGGGACAAGTTAATTTTAGCTGGTCCGGCCGGACCAAAATCCTACACATTTTACGGAGGAATAATAGGGATATCCATGGTTGTATTGCTTCCTTTTATACAGCTACGTTGGCCCACCCCCACTGCCTTCCCATGGATTATAGCAGAATCAATAATTTATCTTTTTGGCCTTTACTTAATGTATTCTGCATTAGAGGATTTTGACGTTTCAAAGGTTGCCGCAACCATGGGAGCTGCTATGCCTATTTTTGTATTAGGTCTTACCTGGGTATTTTTGGGAGAAAGAATAATAAAACCAACCAATATTTTAGCGCTGCTTTTGCTTATCTTGGGAAGTTTTATTATTTCTATTGGTAAAAAAATGAAGCCGACAAAGGGCTTTCTTAAAATAACCCTTGCGGCCTCTTTCGTCTTTGCCTTGGATTATGTGATAACAAAAATAGTTTTCTTACAAGAACCCTTTTTGCTTGCATTTTTTTGGATGAGAATTTTTACTTTTTTATTTTCTCTATTTCTTTTACTGAGTAAAAAAAACAGGCGAATAATTTTTGGGAAGAAATCTTTTGCTAATAAAAAAATAATGACAATTCTTGCCCTCACATATGCTGCCGGAGGAGCAGCCACCTTACTGCAAGCTTTTGCCATATCCTTAACTCCCCCAGCCTTTTTACCCATCTTAAACGCTTTAAGGGGAATTCAGTATGCCTTTGTCTTTCTTATAACCTTGTTCCTTTCAATCTTCCTGCCAAAAATTTTAAAAGAAGGAATTTCGTTAAGGATAGTTACTCAAAAAATAATCTCTATAATTTTTATAGCCTCCGGCCTTGCTCTCCTAGTTTTGTAATCAAAAAACGCGGCATTGCCGCGTTTTTTTATGCTCTGAAAACTTCTAAAAATGCTTTTGTCGGCACATTAACCCTACCTTTTTGCTTCATAAGCTTCTTGCCTTTTTTCTGTTTTGATAAAAGTTTATTTTTTCTTGTAACGTCTCCTCCATACAAATAACCCGTAACATCCTTCCTGCGAGCCCTAATGGTTTCTCTGGCTATTATTTTTCCTCCTATGGCAGCTTGCAACGCAACAGAGAATTGTTCTGGAGGCAAAACATCCTTTAATTTTTCCACTAATTTTTTGCCTTCTTGGTAAGCTTCGTCTTCTGCCACGATTCTTGAAAAGGCCTCTTCTTTCTGATTAGCAATCAATATTTCCATTTTTGCTAGCTTACCTGGCCTAAACCCTAAAACCCTATAATTCATAGAAGCATACCCTTGGCTAGCTGTTTTAATTTTGTCATACAAATTTGCCACTATGCCCCTTAAAGGAGTTTCAAAAACAACTATGGCTCTTTCCGGACTCAAATAATTTGTTGTAATGTAGTTCCCTTTTAATCCTTTTAAAATTTCCATTAGTTTCCCCATTTGCAAAGAGGGCGCTATTACTTCTAGAGACACCCACGGCTCTTCTGTTTTCTTAATTTTAGACTGGTCTGGCCAATCGGAAGCCGAATATATAAAAGTTTCCTGGTCTTTGTTGTCTAAAATTTTATAAACCACAGAAGGCGTGGAAATAACCAAAGTAATGCCAAACTCCCTTTGTAGCCTTTCAGACACTATTTCAATATGCAGGGTTCCTAAAAAACCGCAGTTAAATCCCCTGCCCAGAGCTTCTTTCATTTCTGGCTCAAATACAAGGGCTGGATCATTTAGTTTTAGTTTTCCTAAAGCCACCTTAAGGTCATCGAAATCATCTGGATTTTCTGGATACAAGGAAGCGAAAACCATGGGCTTTGGCTCCTCGTATCCTGGCAATGCCTGGATATTACCCCTGATTCCCGCTGGCTGTAGCTTTATTATGGTATCTCCAGACCTCACCAAACCTGGCTCTTTTATGCCTGTGGCAATGTATCCTATATCACCAGCTTTAATTTTTTGCTGCTTTAAAAAACCGGGATTTAAATATCCTAATTCTTTTACCTCGGCCTTAGCGTCGGCTGCCATAAGTTCAATTTTTTCTCCGTCAGAAATTTCACCATCCACCACTCTAACAAAGGCTATTACACCTTTAAAAGAATCATACTCAGAATCAAATATAAGCGCTCGGAATTCTTTATCATAAGTTTCTGCAGGTGGAGGAACCTCTTTTATCACCGTTTTTAAAACCTGGCCCACATTGGTGCCGTCTTTAGCTGAAATTTTTATTATTTCGTCTGGCAAAATATCTAACAGGTTTGACAGCTCTTCCTCTGTTTCCTCAACTTTCGCAATAGGAGAATCTATTTTATTTATAACAGGAATAATTTTTAAATTTTGTTGCCGTGCCAGTTCCAAATTTGCTAAGGTTTGAGCCTGTATGCCCTGGGTAGCATCTACCAAAAGCACAGCCCCCTCCACAGCCTCCATGGAGCGAGAAACCTCGTAGGAAAAGTCTACGTGGCCTGGAGTGTCTACCAAATTCAAAATATAATCTTTACCTTCAAGTTTGTACTTCATTCTTATAGCCTTCAGTTTTATGGTAATACCTTTTTCTCTTTCCAACTCCATAGAATCTAAAAACTGTGGCATCATTTTCTTTTTGTCTATGGCATCGGTCAAATCTAAAATCCGGTCCGCCAAAGTGGACTTGCCATGATCAATATGCGCTATAATACTAAAATTTCTTATATTCTGCTGCATTATTTTTCTGGATAGATGAATCTTCTAAGAAAAGAATCAAAAATAAGCTTCATTTCAGATGACTTTAATAAATACGAAACCACAATATAAGTTATCACTCCCACTCCGCCAGAAAATGCTAGCTGCAAAAACACTTCCCAAAACGTCTCAAGCTGAATTAGACCCAGATATACTAGCAGTTGCCTGGCAAAGAAAGTAGCCACTGCCATTACAGCTGATGCTATTATTATTTTATACAAAGAATCTGTTATCTCGTCTATCTTTAAATTTGGAAATTTTTTATAAAGCAGATATACAAGCAAAACCGCCTCTAATATGGCTGTAACAGAAAAAGAGGCTGCCAATCCCACCACCCCGATATTTGCCACATTCTCTAACCTAAACACAGACTGCACAAAAAGCGAGAATTTATCTGACGTATTTATTAGCCAAACTAAAAGCAAACTTAAAATAATGTTGAATGCTACTGTGCCGGCGCTGACAACGGCGGGTATCCTAGTGTTGTGAGCGGCGTAAAAAGTCTTAGACAAAATAAAAATAAGGCCCTGGGCAAATAAACTGGCTGCCAAAATACCAAGGCAGGCTATGGTAAGCCTAGTATCCAGCCAAGTAAATCTTCCTGCCCCCAAAATAACTCTGACTATCTGCGCCCTTAAAATTAAAATTAAAATACTTATTGGGATTGTTAAAAAAATAGTTTGCCTAAAAACTCCAGAAAACTTTCTCAAAAATTTTTCTTCCTTTGACTGCAAAAAGTCCATGGACATGGAAGGAAAGGCGGCTGTGGACATGGATACGGCTATAGCGTTTATCATCATGGATGCCAAATTATTTGCCAAGTTAAAAATCGCTATGGACCCAGCGGCCAGCGTGGAAGCTATAGCTGTAATAGCTATTGTATTTAACTGCCCGGCCCCTAGACCAAGGGATCTGGGCACCATAAGATGCAAAGTCTTTTTAACTCCCGGGTGCCTATAATTAAAATCTGCCTTATATTTAAACCCTGAAAAGAAGAGGGCGGGCAACTGTATTAACAGGTGCATCACTCCTCCTAGCACCACGCCCCAGGCTAAACCTTTTAACCCAAGCAATGGATAAAAAAATAAAATACCAATTATAATACCCAGATTATACATTAAGGGTGCCAAAGCAGTAACCAAAAACCTGTGAAACACCTGCAAAATCCCGCTAATAATGTTTGACGCCCCTAAAATTATTGGACTCAAAAACATAATTCTGGTAAGCTGTACGGCAAGCTCTTTTTTTTCTCCGGAAAAACCGGGTGCCACCAAAGAAAGAAAATATGGCGTAAAAATGATTAAAATAGCACAAACCAGTATAAGAAATCCTAAAAATATATTTAAAAACACAGACGCATAATCCCAGGCCTCTTCTTTAGAACTCATTAAATAAGAACTGAATATAGGTATCACGGCGGCGGAGATAGCTCCAAAAATTAAAATTAAAGCCACAAAATCTGGCACAGTAAATGCTGCATAATATACATCCAGTTCATTGCCGGCTCCAAAAGTTCCTGCTAAAAGGCGATCGCGGAATAATCCTAAAAGCGCGCTTCCTATATAAGAAGCCGCTAGAATTAAAGAAGCAGAGCTAATGCTTTTCGACTGAGAATTAAGAAATCTCTTAATCATCTAGGTTAAAATACTATTGTTAATCTTAACAAAAAAATCGCCCTTCAACAAGTTTAGGACGATTTCTTTGATGTCCCAGCAAGACTATAAGCCGAATTCTGTTTCCCGCCAGGCGGGCTGCGGTCATCTGTCTGCCCTTTCGATTACTCTTAGGGTCAAGCGAACTACTTTTAACAGAATCTCAAGATGTATTTAACCTGATCTCCTGCTTTGTTCTTGCACTTGGGTAAGGATTTAGCCGTTTCACTTCTGCATTGCTGCAGAATTCTTCCCAGAGGGAATGCAAATCTTTTCAAATTTGCTCGTCACTGTTCGCACCTCGCATATTACTATGGACGGGCGTTACCCGCTACCTGCTCTTTAGATTATAAAGAAGTGTTCGGACTTTCCTCTCCCCATCAAAATGCTTTAGCTTTTGTCGGGGAGCGATCGCGCATCTTGCTGAGACATATTTACAATACCAAATTATACTGGCTTGTCAAGACTCGGCTTGACATACAAATGCACATCTCCTTCAGATTTAACCGGCTGCCAGTTTGGAAAAATGAAATAATTTAAAACAACTTTCGCCCCAGGCTTCAGTTCCTTATCTAGTTTTCTTTCAAGGGGTCCCATCATGTGTTTCATCCCATAAACAACTATCGCATCAAAATCGCCCACATCTTCGTGCCACAAATTTTTACAATGCATAAAAGCTGTTTTATTTAGCTTTGAGTCTCTAATCCTTCTCTTACCAATATAGACAAGAAAAGGGTTTATTTCATAGCCATAAGCAATGGCACCTTTTTTTGCCATAGCAATGACTAGCCTGCCATCTCCCGCCCCCAAATCAGCTGTTTTTTGGCCGAATTTTATCTCTAGCAATTCTAATATTTTATTAGTTTTTTCATCTGTTGTCTTAACATATATAGCCCCCCAGAAAAAATATGCATAGGTGTATATAACGATTTTTACACAAATAAAAATCGCCAAAAGTGTAAAGAAGCTGACGACGAAAAAAAATAAAAAAATAAAAAAATCCATTTTAAAACAAAGTTCTGGCTCCTTCTTGTTGGTCTAAGGCCTCATTCACCAGCCTGTCTGCTTCCTTATTTTTTTCGCGCGGAATATGCTTGAACCTTACAGATTTGAAGTCAAATTTTAAATTCCAAATCTCTATAAAAAATTGTTGAATTTTTGGATTCTCTAGCCTATACTCTCCATTTAGTTGTTTTACCACGAGCTCTGAATCTGACCTTATTTCAATTTCGGTGTTCTTAGTGAGAGTCTTGCCAAATAGGGCCTTAAATTTCTTTAAAGCAAAAACTATGGCTTGGTATTCAGCATCATTATTTGTTAAACCATCTCCTAGGTACTCGCCGTATTTCTTTACTTCCTGGCCCATTTCATTGCAAAACACGACCCCCATAGCAGCCTTACCCGGATTGCCCCTTGAACCTCCGTCTGTATAAATAATAAATTTTTTCATGGGCTTATTTTAATTATAATTAATAATACCAAAAAATTGGGGCAATTCAATGCAAAAAAAGCCCATGGCGTAACCACGGGCTAAAACGTAGAGGAGTAAGAATTGCCTACTGGCCGATTTCAACTGCCTGCACGGGGGTCGTACAAAGCTCATAGACCTCCTGCCCGATGGCAGCAAAGAGCCTCATGGGCTCCCCCCTACAAAGGCGCGCTAAAACGCACGAGGAAAACCTTAAGGGTTTTCCGTCTCGCGCTATGGTGCGCTGACCCTTCTCATCAGCTTCCCCAAGGCGATACGTGTGCTTTTCTGTGGCCACCACAATGGCCTGCAGTGGGATAAGATCAACCAACTCATCTTGATCGAACATGGCACGCCCTCCTTCCTAAAAATGCTATGGCTTTTGTGCTTTTTTAATTATAATATAACAATAATAATATGTCAATCCATCACCCCCTCTCTCACCTCTGAGTTGAAAAATACTCATTCAGACACTTTTTGAATTTTTCTAAATCCTTATTTTTTAGGCGGAATCCAGATGCCTGGGCATGCCCCCCATAAGTCAATAAAAAATCGTGGCAGGTTTTCATTGCGTCAACAGAGTTTGTTCCTTTGGGGTTTCTGACGGATCCGCATGACTCATTATCCATTTTTTTAAAAATAAAAGCTGGTTTTCCGTATTTTGAAGAGATTATCGAAGCAACAGATCCTGCCCAAATCAGCTTCCATGAAGGATCTCCTTCAAAAATAATCAATCCGTCAGTATCTTGAGAAATTCTCCTTTCAATTTCTTGAACAATATTCTTAATCTGTTGCTGTTTGTTAAAATTTTTATCTAAAAGCATCTGCGCCAGCTTTCTGCACTCCTCCGGAGATGAAGAAGTTAAAAGTTTGTAAGATTCGTTTTCAAAATTAAGGGACTCAGCAGCATTTAGAGCAGAGATAATTTTCATCAAAGAATTTTCAAAAACCTGTCCGCTTCCTAAAATGTCTAAAAAAGCCCTTAGGGAAGGGCGAAAAGTATTTTTTAGCGATCTTAGGCCTTCTTCAATAATTTCCTGATTTTGCTCGACCTGAGGAACCATGTCGGCAATTGTACCCAGGGCAGCTAGTTCGGAGAAACTATTTTTTAAATTCTCTGAGATTTTGTCTCCTAAAAGCTCTAAACAGAGATTATAGGTAATCCCGACATTTGCCAGTCCTTTGAAAGGATAGTCATCTGTGGGCTGTTTTATGTCCACAATTATTGATGCGTTAGGTATGCCAGCCAAGGTTTCATGATGGTCGACTATTATAACCTCAAAGCCCATTTTATTAGCCATGTCGACCTCTTTTACATTGCCTATGCCGAGATCCAATGTAATAAAAAGTGCAGGTGCCCTATCTTTTAGCATGTCCAAAGCGTGCAGGTTTATTCCGTAACCGTTCTTCTCTCTATCTGGGAAAAAAGCGCAGTAAATTTCTCCGCCCAAGCTTTTAATTGCTTCTTCCAATATTGTAACCGAAGATATCCCGTCTAAATCTGAATCACCATACAAAATAATACGCTCCTTATTCAAGACCGCCTTTTTTATCCTCTCTGCGGCTTTTTCTATGTTTTTTATTTTATGTTTCATAAATAGCGGTGATTTTTATCATTTTTTTTCTAAGGCTTTTATGCCCGGCAGCTCGTCTCCAGATAAATAACTTAGCATTGCTCCTCCGCCGGTTGAAACGTGGCTGAACTTATCAATTATACCTTGCTTTTCAATAAATTCAACAGTTTCTCCGCCGCCAACCACCGAAAAGGCTTTGCTCTTAATTATTGCCTTTGCAATAACAAGGCTACCCTTCGCATATGCTTTATCTTCAAACTTACCAAAAGGACCATTCCATAAGACAGTTTTAGCTGTTAAAATCCTATCTGCAAAAAGCTTTGCAGATTCCTTGTTTATATCCAAAGCATCAAGCGCTCCATTGGGTCCCATTATTTTTTCTGGATACCTTAGATTAATTTTTTTCTCGTCAATCTCTTTCTTTATCAACCCACTGACCATCACCATGTCTGATTTTTCTGAAATTTTATTTATAAACTTAGTTTTAGTTTCTACTTTTGTTCCTCCAACCAGGGCAACCATGGGCTTGCTGGGATTCTTTATAATTTTATTTAAAGCTGTAATTTCTTTCTCCAGCAGAATCCCCGCACAATTCGGTAAAAAATTAGGAACTCCCGCCAAAGATGCATGGGCCCTATGATCGACTGAAAAGGCTTCATTTACATACATTTCCCCCAGCCCTGAAAGCCTTCTGGCAAACTCCAGGTCGTTTTCTTTTTCTTCTGCATGGAATCTTAGATTTTCCAATAATAAAACCTTACCTTTTTCTAATTCACCGGCAACATATTCTACTTCAGGCCCAATACAATCGCTTTCTTTTTCTATTGAAATACCTAGATATTCTGAAAGCCTCTCAGCTACCTTGTCCATTTTAAGATTTTCGATTACCTTGCCACCTGGTTCGCCAAGGTGGCTCATCAGGATTATTTTTGCCTGATTTTCGATAAGATATTTTATTGTTGGTAAGGATTTTTTAATTCTAAAATCGTCCAAAATTTCTCCTCTATCGCCGACTGGAACATTAAAATCGCACCTTACCAAGACTTTTTTACCCTCTACATTAAAATCCTTAAGCGTTTTAAACATTTTAAAAATTAGAGCTTAATTTTTTCGCCTGGTTTTATTATGCCTCTTTTTTTACCGTCATCTTCCCCAGATTCCTCTTTGGCTTGATCCATTGCTCTTTCCTGCTCTATCCTGGCCTGAAGCTCCTTCTGGGGATCTATATTTTTTTCCTCTTGGATAAACTTACTAAGAACAGTGCTATCCTCGGTTTTAACTAAACTTCTACTTTTATCCTTGGTTAAGCCCTGCTCTGGTTCTCCGGCTTTCATATCAGGATATTCTCCATATTCTTCCTCCTTTTTTGACAAGGAATCCTCAAGAGCTTTGCGCAGCTCTGATAGGTTTATTTCTTTTCTTCTCTGTGGTTTTGGCTGAAATTTTCCCCGGTCATTTTTTCTCTCGTCAGCAGGCTTTTTGGGACTATGAAAAGAAACATTTTCCAGCTTAACCTCATCATCAACAAAATTTTTATTTTGGGGATCAAGATTGTCGGAGATTTTTTCATTCTTGTTGTGGCTGTTCAACTGTGCTGAGGATTCTGACGATTTAGCGGACTGAAGCTTCTTTAAACATGACTTACAATAAATTGGCCTGCCCTCTTCTGGGGGAAAAACAACCTTTGTAGCTTTCCCGCAATTAGAACACACTGCATCGTATAAAACAGTCTGGCCATCAGGCTGTAGTCGTCCCGCAGAAGCTAGGTTTGATTTTGGCTGGCTGGATCCTTTTATTACGGGCTGAGCCGAAGAAGCTGTATCTTTGTCATCCATGAAACCAGACCACCGGGATATTTTTTCCTCGACTATTTCTCTCCTTATACCATACCTTTCCCGCGAGGCTTTAATTATTTTGTTTCTGTTTGAGTCCTCTATAGGTAAAGGCGGAGGCAAGGTTTCAGCGGAAAAAGGATGTCCAGCAATACCATCAATCATTAATTTTAAATAAACATTATATTTTGGAAGATTAACTAAGTCCTCTGCGGTAAATTCCGGAGTGAATTCCCTTTCCAAAAATTCTGCGTCTTCTGCGCCAACGCGAAAAACCGCGAGCGTACCGACGTTACCAAAAACTGCGTCTCTTATTTCCTCTTCCATCTGGGTTATATATTGATGTCCCAGAATTATATTCAAACGGTATTTTCTGGCTTCAGACAGTATGTTGGCAAAGGACTCTGTGGCAAAATTTTGGAACTCATCTACATATAGATAAAAATCTTTTCTATCGTCTTCAGGTATATCAACCCGAGACATAGCGGCAAGCTGTAATTTTGTAATCAGCAACTGGCCCAGCAACCTCGAGTTGTCTTCACCAATCCTTCCCTTAGACAAATCCATAATAAATATCTTTTTTGTGTCCATGATATTCCTCATATCTATTGTAGATTTTACCTGGCCTATTAAGTTTCTTATAAGCGGATTTGAAATAAACTGTCCAACTTTATTTTGGATGGCAGCTGTTGCTTCTATCTCATATCTTTGGGTATACCGTGCATATTCTGTAGTCCAGAACGCTTTTACAATAGGGTCTGTAATTTTGGAAACAACTTTTCCCCTATATTCGGGGTCTGCTAGCATTCTGTTAACACCCAATAATGTTGCATCTGGATATTCCAGAAGAGCAAGAATAGAATTATTTAGGATATATTCCATTCTAGCAGACCACACATCCGGCCAAACTTTTTTAAAAACACCCATCAGCCCTCCTGCGACCAAGTGCCTATATCTAAAATCAACCTTTTCCATAACGTTAAATGCAATAGGATAATCTAAGTCAGCTGGATTGAAAAATATTACGTCATTAATTCTGCTCGCAGGTACAAAATCAAGAAGCTTTTCAGCTCCTTCGCCGTGGGGATCGACATAGGCCACGCCTCTTCCTGCTTGTATGTCCTGTATGGCCATATTTTCCATCAGATTGGATTTTCCCATACCAGTTTTTCCAATACAATAAAAATGGCGCCGCCGGTCGTCGGTTTTAATGCCAAACTTTCTCCTCTGATTTCTAAAGGTGGTTAGTCCAAAAAAATTTGTTTCGCTTTTTATAGGCATTTTAGATTATATATTACTCAACTGGTAAATTAGGCGGAGGCCCGGCCTTCTTCGAATCTACTTTCGCCATAGTCGGAGCTATCATACCGGACGTTTTAAAAGGAAAATGGAAAATTGTAGCCAATTCTTCAGAACTAAGTATCGCACACACCGACCTTCTGTCGGGAAAAAGGGACGGGAACCTTAAAATGGTATTTCTAATCATTTTTCTTGACCTTAAAAATACTCTTCTGTTTCTTAAGAAAAAATGCACCCTAGTCCTGGTTTTGTTATTAAAACCAAGCCTATTTAAATTATCCAAGGAAAAGTGGGCCAAATAAGAACGCATTAAGGTTCTATTCGAAGCATTCCAACTCTCTCTTTTTGCTACGTAAACTCCCCTTAAATGGGTCCTATAAACAGGCTTTTTTAATTTAGTTTCAATTTCGGTAATAACTTCTCTTTCTCCTGGCGTCAAAACCATTTCTCTTTCACCGCTTTCCTCTTTTTGCGGTGAAACCCAGGTGTATTTTGCTGAGTCTCCTGAACCCTCTTTTTCCGGGCCAATTAAAATCTGTCTTGCAATATATAGTAAGTCTTCCATGAGCGAAAGCTCCTTTTTCTCCGGACGCTTAGCTATCCTGTTGATGATTTTTTCCCCTTCTTTTCTCCATGCCGGCTCGTCTAGATCGTTGACAGGGACTGTAATAAGTTGAGCCCAATAATGCTCTCCTGGCCCCAATCTGGACATACTCTCTAAAAGCGAA
>Ga0172380_10005956_pt1 | contig 14437 bp, 12 predicted proteins | sample Leawe162metaG_FD_119747 | JGI IMG/M metagenome (GOLD analysis project Ga0172380, IMG submission 119747) | Leachate microbial communities from a municipal landfill in Southern Ontario, Canada - Leachate well 162 metaG | ecosystem: Engineered > Solid waste > Landfill > Unclassified | place...
GAATCACGCGAGGGTTTAATGCGGGTGAAGAAAATCGTGCTCGACCTGAAGGACTTTTCCCGCACCGGCGGCGAAGAGGAGTGGAAGTGGGCAGATGTCCAGCATGGCCTGGAAAGCACGCTGAGCGTGGTATGGAACGAGTTGAAGTACAAGTGCGAAGTGATCAAGGAATATGGCCAATTGCCGCCGATACTTTGCCTGCCAACACAGCTCAATCAGGTGTTCATGAACCTGCTGGTGAATGCCGCGCAAGCCATCGAGACACATGGCATCGTGACGATACGCACCGGCCAGGAGGAAGATCAAGTTTGGGTGGAGGTTGCCGATAGCGGCAAGGGTATCGCACCGGAAAACCTGGCACACCTGTTTGACCCCTTCTTCACCACCAAACCGGTGGGACAAGGCACCGGCCTGGGCTTAGCGGTGTCATACAGCATCATCGAGAAACACCACGGCAGAATCGAAGTGCATAGCGAGCTTGGCAAAGGCGCGACATTCCGTGTCTGGCTGCCGGTGCGACAAGCGGATGGGATGGTGCCGACATAAGCGGCCGTGCGTCCGACCGGATAGACCTGCTCGAATGACCCTGCCGAAAGAATGTGCTATTTTGCTCAGCGTATGGTGGAACTTATTCCCCCATGACTGAGAGAGCACATCATGACCAAAGTAAGTTGCCGACAACTGCTTGGAAAAATCGCCACCTGTTCAGTTCTCGCCAGCCTGATCGCATCCGCCTCTGCAGCACCCGATCTGATCGTCAACGGTAGCTTCTCCATGGGAGGAAGCATTCCCGCCACAGCCTTCGGCAAGACCGTCGATTGGGGTGGAACCCAAACGGTCAGCCTCGCCGATGCCTTCATGAAGGATTACGGCAAGTGCGCCTTGAATGTGACTTACGGCCATTACAACAAGGGGGACGTCGCCACCGACGCATTCACCGATCGCTTGTATGTCGATGGCAAGATGACCGCACAACCTAACTTCCAGACGCTGGCGGCGCACGACTCTGCCTTCATCAACACCCAGATGTTGCTGCTGCCCGGCGCACACAAGCTGATGCTCTCGCTCGATGACGACAATCGCGTCAGCGAAAGCGACGAGGGCAACAACCAGACGGCGATCATCTACAACTTGCGCGGCGATTGCGGCCTCAGGGTAACCGGCGGCAGCGCCGCACCGGCGAATGCCGCATTTGCCAATGCCTTGTTGCCGAGCAGGCAGGCGGAAAATGCGCCACCGTTGTTCTTGCCCGCAAGCGGCAGAGTCACGGCGAATGCGTCGGGAACGTCTTCGGCAAGGCCGCGTCATCGGTCCGTCCTGCAGACCCGGCAAGTCACGATCGACCATGACCTGCTGAACGCTGCCACCGCCAGCCTGTCCTTGAACCTCGGCGGACAGACGCTGATCGCCGACCTCGACCGTGTCACCACCACTGCCCGTGGCCTGGCATGGATCGGCCACCTGCGCAACATCGACATGAGCCAGGTGGTCATCGTCCGGAACGGCGACATCGTCTCGGGAAATATTTCCACGCCTCAGGCGCGTTATCACATCCGCTTTGCATCCGGCGGCATTCACGAGATCCAGGAAATCGATCAATCCGGGTTTCCGGTCGACGAAACCACCGTGCCGATTCCTGCTGCCAATCGACGCAAGGCAGCCGCCGCTGCGCCCGACCAGGCCACACCGGATGACGGGACACTCATCGATGTCATGGTGCTGTATACGGCCACGGCACGCGAGGGCGTGGGCGGCACTGCGGCGCTACAAAGCCTGATCGATCTGGCCATCGCCGAGACCAACCAGTCCTATCAAAACAGCGGCATCCTGCCCCGACTCAGGCTGGTGCATGCCGAGGAAGTCGCATACAACGACGCCTCCGGCAGCATGGATGCGGCACTCGCCTGCGTCACCGGCACTGCGGACGGCTGCCTCGACAACATCCATGCCCTGCGTGATGCCTATGGCGCCGACTTGGTCAATCTGTGGATCGAGGGCGACGGCAGCACCTGCGGCCTGGCCTGGCAGATGGCCGACGTATCGACGAGCTTTGCCGAGCACGGCTTCAGCGTGGTCGACCGTTCCTGCGCCACCGGTTCCTACAGTTTCGGCCATGAACTCGGCCACAACATGGGCGCACGCCACGATGTCTATGCCGACAATTCGGTGACGCCTTATCCGTACGCCCACGGCTACGTAAATTTCAATGCCGTGCAGCCATGGCGCACCATCATGGCACTCAATGCCGCCTGTTACGCCGCCGGCAGGCGCTGCACGCGCATCCAGTACTGGGCCAACCCGGCGCTGAATTACTCTGGCGAAGCACTCGGCGATAGCACAGCAGACACGCATCTGACGCTCAACAATTCTGCCCACGCCGTGGCAAATTTCCGCATCAGCATCCCGCCGCAACCCACCGCGTCTTGCAGCTACAACCTGTCCCAGACTACCCAAACAGCCGACGGCAGCGGTCTGGCCGGTACGCAGAGCGTGACCAGCACGCCGGGCTGCGCCTGGACCGCAACAGCCAACGCCACCTGGATCACCATCACCTCCGGCGCCAGTGGCAACGGCAGCGGCATGGTCACCTATACGGTGGCGACGAACAATGGCACCACTGCCCGCAGCGGCACACTGACGATCGCCGGGCAAACCTTGACCGTGACGCAATCCAACCAGACGGCAACGCTTGCAACTCAAACGGTCAATGCCTGTCCCGCAAGCGGCAGCACCCTTGCCGCGGGGCTCTATCATTCGCTGGCGCTCAAATCCGACGGCAGCCTGTGGGCCTGGGGTTTCAATGATTACGGACAGTTGGGCGATGGCACGCAAACCCGGCGCAACAGTCCGGTTTCGATCGGTACCGGCTTCAGTGCTATCGCCGCAGGATATGAGCATAACCTGGCCATCAAATCCGACGGTACGCTCTGGTCGTGGGGACTCAACATGGCCGGCGGACTCGGCGATGGTTCAAGGGACGACATGACGATCAGCCTCAGGCTGGTCGGCACTGGATACAGCGCCATCGCGGCCGGGGCATATCACTCGGTAGCGCTCAAGATCGACGGCAGCCTGTGGGCCTGGGGCTACAACGATTACGGCCAATGCGGCGATACCACCCGGACCAGCTCGGCCATTCCGGTACTCATCGATTCGGGTTTCAGTGCCATCGCTGCCGGCTATTACCACACGCTCGCCATTAAGACGGACGGCGCGCTGTGGGCCTGGGGCGACAACGCCTTCGGCCAGGTCGGCAACGGCACCACCACCAACCGGCTCAGTCCCACCCAGATCGGCACCGGCTACAGCGCCATCGCCGCGGGAGCCGCGCACAGCCTGGCGCTCAAGGTGGACGGTTCCTTGTGGGCCTGGGGCTACAACGGCTTTGGACAACTCGGCGATGGCAGCGCGACAGATCAGCATCAGCCAGCGCTGATCGGCACCGGCTACAGCGCCATCGCAGCAGGCAACCTGCACAGCGTCGGGCTGAAGAACGACGGCACGCTGTGGGCCTGGGGCAACAACACCGACGGCCAACTCGGCGACGGCAGCAACACGCAACGCAATACGCCGGTGCAAATCGGCGAGGGCTTCACCAGCATCGCCGCAGGCGCCTACCACACGCTCGCCATCAAGGCGGATGGCAGCCTGTGGGCCTGGGGCAACAACGAATACGGACAGCTCGGCGATGGCATGGTGTCGGCGCCACGCAGCAGCCCCGCAAAAATCGACACGGGTTATGCCAACAGCGGCTTGAACGTCGCCGTCGCGAGCGGCTGGAACCTGCTCGGCAATCCCAACGAAGCGTCTGTCAATGTCGCCAGCGTGTTCAGCGATGCAACCAGAATCACCGCAGTCTGGAAATGGGAGAAGGCCGGGGCGAACTGGGCACTGTACGCCCCGGCCCTGGCCGATGGCGGCGCAGCCTATGCTGCCAGCAAGGGTCACACTTTCCTGACGGCAATCCATGGCGGCGAGGGTTACTGGGTCAATGCCAAACAGGCGTTCTGCAGCACAGTGCCAATAGGTACACGAGTGCCAGCCGCCGCCTTTCAGGCAGGTGGCAACAAGGCAGTGCTGCAGGGATGGCATCTGCTATCGCTCGGTGAGGCAAGAACACCCGCGCAACTCAGTACGGCGTTGGGCTCTGGCATCGCATCGATCTGGGCATGGGAACCGAGTTCGTCAAAATGGTACTTCTACGCGCCCAGCCTGGCTGCGCAAGGTGGAACCGCTCTCGCCGACTATGTCAGCAGCAAAGGCTATCTTGATTTCACCGCAAGCAGCAAGACGCTGGCACCGGGCGCGGGGGTTTGGGTTAACCGGCAGTGATTCCCTATTCGAGTTCTTCGCGCTTGTCCGATTGCAATGCCTCGCGCACGCGAATTTCCGAGAGTTCCTGCGAGCACAACTCGATGAACCGGTAGGCGAAGCCGCGCAGGTAATGGCCACGGCGAATGGCGATGCGCGTCGTGTTCTGAGCGAACAGGTGCTGGCATTCCAGCAGTCGCATATTGCTGTCGCGTTGCGGGTTGTACGCCATCGAGGCGATGATGCCGATGCCCAGGCCGAGCTCGACATAGGTCTTGATGACATCCGCATCGAGTGCCGACATCACGATGTCGGGCGACAGGCCGGCGTCTGAAAATATCTTGTCGATGCGCCCCCGGCCAGTGAAGCCCTCGTGGTAAGTGACGATCGGGAATTCCGCGATGGCTTCCAGCGTCAATGGCTGCAGTTGCTCAAGCGGATGCCCGGCCGGCACGATCACCGCGTGGTGCCAGGTGTAATAGGGAAACGACAGCAGCTCCGGCACGCCTTCGATGGACTCGGTGGCGATGCCGATGTCGGCCTGGCCGTCGAGCAGCAGGTCGACAATTTCCGGCGGACCGGCCTGATGCAGCTTGAGGTGCACCTTGGGAAACGATTTCTTGAACTGCGTGACCACTTCCGGCAGGGCATAGCGCGCCTGGGTGTGGGTCGTGGCCACCGTGAGCTGTCCTTCATCGCGATTGCTGAACTGCTCGGCCAGGCGCTTGATGTTCTTGGCGTCGAGCAGCATGCGCTCGACAATCCCGACCAGTTCCTTGCCGGGATCGGTCAAACCCAGCAGCCGCTTGCCCTTGCGCACGAACAATTCAATGCCCAGTTCATCCTCGAGATCCTTGATGTGCTTGCTCACGCCGGATTGCGAAGTGAATAGCGCATTCGCCACTTCGGTGAGATTGAAGTTGCGCCGGACGGTCTCGCGGATGATCCGCAATTGCTGGAAATTCATGAAGGCATTCTCCTGCTGGACACCCTTCGCATCATGCCAAGTTTGTACAGCCAGGCAAACCATTAAAACCTGAAAAGCTTATCCAGGAGAGCACTATCACTTTCCCGGGAGCAATGTCCCGACCAGATTGAATTCCACAATGACCTCGTCCTTAACGGCAAGCAAGCCTCCTGCGACGGAGTAGGGCTTAGCCCCGAAACTGGTTTGCTGCATCACAAATGCCCCTTTGACAGATAAGCGGCCGGGCAATTCTTCAACGCTCAGCGGAACCCAAATCAACTGTTTCTGGCCGTGCATTTCGACTTGCATCTGCGCAGCAAACTTTGGCACTTCGCCGGTAATCTGGGTCGAGCGGATGCGTATGAACGGGAAGCGATCCGCCTGGAGGTTGTCCTCACCCAGCATGTGTTCGCGTACCCCCGCGATAGCCTCCTTGGACAAGGGTGCTGCGAAGGCGCCACCTAGCACCTCCCGGTACTGCGGATTGTCGATTTCCAATTGATCAAGCCGGAACTCCAGGTCGAATTTGGCATCCGGGGCAGCACCTTCGGCCAGATAGGCGAATCCCTTGAATTCCGGCGCAGACAGGACGTGGTTGTGGCCCAGGCGCTTGGCACGGCCACCACGAAAGGAAAACATTCGCACCTCGGACTGTTTTGGGTCCAGCGCAAAAACCTTTCCCTCTCCTGCCCGTGCAAGTTCAAGATAGCTGGCCTTCAAGGCCGCTGCAATTCCCTCCTGGTCGGCGAGCAGTGCTGCATCGACCTTGGGACTACCTGCAGGCAAACTTGAGCAACCAAGCATCACGGTGACGATTGCGGCTCCAATCACAAGCCGGATGAACCTGCTGAATGTCATGTCAAATCCCTTCCGAATAGAACTCAAGCAAAAAAACCGGTGCGACTTCCAACGCGTGCGATGGCGGGGCGGTCAGCAAACTTGTCCGCGTATGCAGCTACGGGATCGTCTGGTCGGGGTGGTAATCCCTGCGAACAAAAGGAAAGCACAGCGCCGGAAGTGTAATAAGCCACTCCCCAAGCCGGCTGATGCGTACGCAACTGAACAATGCCCCCAGTGTTTTCAACACGCTGTTCCCGGTCTTGCGATACAACACCCAGGGTACCGCCACGGCAAGATAGAAAAGCAGGGACACAATCACTGACAGAAGCGACACGGCCCGCTGCCTGCGCTCTGCCGTCCAGCGGACACACCACAGATCGAAAACAACGGAGCGATGTCCTATCTCGTCGTGGGCATGTTGAGTGAACAAGCTCCTGACGAAAGGCGATTGAATGTGTATCCCGCTTTCACGCACTAAATACGCACCTGAAACCGCCGCTGTCAGGTGTTCGGTGGCGGCCGACAAGCCCAGGCAGCGTGATGATTCAAAACGCCGCCTGGCATACGCCATCGCCGCCTCGATGGCGGCAAGGCCGGGCGGCACGCGGCCGAGATGTTTCAGCAAAGACGTGTTCAGCTTCCCGTGCATGCTCGAATGCGTGGTTTCCTCCCGGATGAACTCGAGGCAGCGCTGCCTGAGCTCGGTATTACCCTGCACGCGAAGTTCGTCAGCCACCGCGCGAACCATGAACTTCTCCAGCATCGGCGTGACGAAGCTGATGGCTTCCATGAGGCTGGTTATCAGCAGGTTGCTCTCGAACCAGGCTCCCGAAAGATTCTCTCCCATCTCCATACCTTCCAGCCTGTTCATGGTTAGTTTGCCTTTCCCAGGAAACGATCCAGAACACCGAAGGTCTCGGGGCTTATCCGGTATTGCTCATCTCCTCCGTACACATCGATTTCCGAAGTTGCGCCATGCTCGCCAAGGATCGAGAGTTTTTTCGCCATCAGGCCTTCGCTACTGCCTTTGCGCATCAGCTTCTCGACCCGGATCGTGCGCCGCAGACGATGCTGGGCATCGTACACCTGGGTGCTGAGCGCCAATGCGGTTTCCCTGTCGATGCAACTGACGACTTCCTTGACAGGCATTGGCACAGCCGGTCTCGATTTCACCCGGAGACAGCTGCGGCCATTCACTTCTCCGTTGCCATCGGCAATCTGGTGGGGCCAATCCCACCACACAGCGAACAAGTCCCACATCACGAAATCGGTATTGAACAGTCTGGCAAACGGGTCGAGCGAAATGCGATGGCCTTCGCTATCAGGGCCGTACTCGAAGGCGTCTATCGGCCCGGCCGCAGAATTCTCGGCCACGAAATGCTGATTGCGCACGGCGTCGGGAGAAATGCCCCTGACCAGGAACCTCTGCCGGTCTGCATTGGCCTGCCCGATCACCGCGATCTTGACGGGAACGGTACGCAGTTTCTGCGCATCGACCGCCGTGATCGCAAACCGCACCTCGAATCCGTCAGAATGCCGCGCCTGTTTTATCGCTTCCAGCAAACCGGGAAGGGAATCGCGACTGTCAGCGGCCAGAGACTGAAGGCTCCACATCGCCAGCGCAATGGCCAGCAGTTGGGTTACCATCTATTCATGGCGCAACGCCTGCGCAGGAGACAGGCGCGCTGCCATCCGTGCCGGGAAGAGCCCCCCGCCGATGCCCAGGAGCACCGACAAGCCGAGGACAGCGGCAAAAAACGGGGCAGAATAAATCGCGTCGATCTTGCCGCGCATGAGTTCGGTATGTTCGAGTCCTGTTGCAATCAATACGCCGACAGCGATCCCGATCAATCCTCCCACCAGCGCCAGTAGGGTCGACTCGCAAATGATCATGGTCATGACTCTTGAACGCGGCCAGCCCAGTGCTTGCAAAACACCGATTTCCCGCGTCCGTTCGTTGATGCTCATCAGCATGGTATTGAAGACGACCAGTGCCCCGACCAGGCTGGCAATCAGGATTGTGACCTGGCTCATGGCCTTGGCGATGCGGACCACTGCATTGCGGCTGACGAGTTCGCCGGAGGTGATCGCCACGTAACCGGTGAGTGTCTTTCTGACCTGCTCCTTGACATAACTCACATCCGCCTCGGACGCTTGTTTGTCCATCTTGACATTCAGCACGTTGACTTTATTGGGCTTGTCAGTGATCGACTGTGCCCGGTCCAGGGTCATCAGGACAGCCCCGTTTTCCACCAGGGCGGAACTCTGGAATATTCCGACGATCTCCAGCGTCTGCCCTTCAAGCTCGATACGCTCCCCGATCCCCTTGTGCAGCATTTCCGCAGCAAGGACACCGAGGACAACGACAGGTTCGTTCCGGTCGGCAGGCCAGCGGCCCTGCAGCAGTTTCAGGTGATCCCAGAGATAGCTGCCATACGCCCAGCCGAAGACAAATATTGGCGGGCTGTGATCGCCAATCGTCAACATTTCGCTCAACAGGCCGGCAACATCCTGGACATGCGGATAATGCGCCAGCTGGTTGAGTACCGCTGCACCGACGAATGGCGACGGCATCGCGTTCTCGCTGCCGGTCCGGGTCACGATCAGGTCGGTGCCCCGGGCATCGTTTGCCTTTTGCCAGCTCACCTCGAAACCCCATGCGATCGTGGTCAGAGCGACCACCGCAGCGATGCCAAGGGCGATCGCGGAAACAGTCAGGGCGCTGCGCGCGGGGCGTCGCCGCAAATTGCCGAGTGCCAGCGTGAGCAGGTTCATACCGCTACTCCCGGGAGTTCATTCCTGCCGTCGCGCATGTGGATGACGCGATCGGCGCGTGAAGAAACGCTCCGGTCATGGGTCACCATGACCAGGGTGATTCGTCTGGCTTCCCGGGATCCGATCAGCAATTCCAGAACCTGTTGCGCATTCACGCTGTCCAGACTGCCCGTCGGCTCGTCGGCAAGAATCAGATCGGGATCGTTGATCAGCGCTCTGGCGATCGCCACGCGCTGGCGTTCCCCACCCGACAATGTTGCCGGAAAAGAATGCAGGCGCTCGGCCAGGCCCATCTCTGACAACAGGGAAGCCGCCTTGTTTCTTTTTTCCGTGGCGGACCAGGAGCAACCCAGGGCCGGAATCATGACGTTCTCGATGGCTGAAAGTGTCGGGATCAGGTGAAAGGTCTGGAACACGAATCCGATGTGACGTCCACGGAAAAGCGCCATGTCAGCCAAGTCCGAATAAGGCTGTCCCCGAAAACAGATTTCACCGCTGGTCGGAACGTCGAGCGCCCCGATCAGGTTCAACAGACTGGATTTCCCGCTGCCGCTCGGCCCGTCGATTGCAACAAATTCTCCCTCCGCGATGCGCAGGTCAGCGCCGTCGACAGCCCTGGTTCTGCCTTCGTCAAAATGCAGGAATACCTTGCGAACGTCCAGAATAGGCGTGGCGTCTACCGGCAAATGTTGTGCGCTAGTCGCAGCAACATTCATTTGCCCGGTGCCAGGACAAGATGAACTTTTACGCCAACTTCCTTTGCCACGACATTCGCGTCATTCCACTCGCCACCGCCAATTCCGAAATCGGAACGATTGATGACAAACTCCCCGGCAATGTCCAATTCGCCGCTGGCTTGTTTCGTACTGGTGAATTGCAGGATCAGATCACGCGTCTGATTGCGGATGGTGAGCGAACCTTTCGCTTCGTAACGGCCCGGACTCAATAAGCGGATGGCACTGCTCTTATAGACTGCATAGGGTGTATGCACGCTGTCCAGCCAGTTTGCATCGATGGCAATGGCGTCTGCCTCGTCGTTGCCTGTCGTCAAGGATCGGATTTCGATGCGGAGCTCCGCCTTGGAGCGTTCCGGCTTGGCATCATCGATATCGACAAGCGCCTCGAATCGCCGAAATCGACCGGACACGGGAACACCCATTTCCTTGACGGTGAACTGAATCTCGCTTTGGTTGGGCAAGAGCACCCGTGGCGTTGCAATCGCTTCTTGGGACAAGACGACAAGCGCTGCGAACAACAGAAATATCTTGGGCATGTATTTCAGCATGGTCACTTCCAAAGGGGGTATTGCATTGAGTTTCGAGCCCGGGGGCTCGCCGGTCTTGGTACCGGCTTAGAATCAACAAAGCTTGGCGGCCATTGTATAGCGGGCAAGTACTGCCAGGAGACATGCGACAGCGGCTTGGGAACAGAGAATTGTGTTTCAGAATGTTTCAGCTTGGCTCAGCAGTCGGCGACTTTTCGGAAACACTCAGGTTTTAAGCTGGGAAACATCGTCGAATTTTGGGCCAATGATCGGTGACAACGTTTATCATGCGAATTGCGGTCTGCGTACCGCTTGGAACATTTTAGAGGTGTCTTTTCGACGCCTCGGGTAAGCCACGGCGACTTCCGTGCCGTGGCGGTTGAAAGCCGGCAGGTAATCCGCCGGCTTGTATCGGGAGAATGACATGCTGCCTCAGCAATCTGAGCAATGCGGCGAATCGTCGTTTGCTGACCCAGTCCCTTGCCATGCGGCATGGGACGCTGGCGAACTCGGCTGCGGCGAACTGATCCTCGAACTCAAAATGCGCATGCGCCGGCTGGAAGCGGGCCAGGTGCTGCGCCTGACTGCACGCGACGCCGGCGCGCCCGCCGATATCCCGGCCTGGTGCCGCATGACTGGCCACCTCCTGCTGCATACAAACCCCGCTGCACAGCTTTATTTCATCCAACGTCCCTAGAAAGGAAATTCCATGCCCGGCAAATTCTGCGTCAGTCTTACTTACGCCAAAAATGATACCGACAAGTCAACCGTCGCCTTTGTCATCGCCAACGCTGCACTCGGCTCCGATCAGGAAACCCTGGTTTTCCTGAGTACCGAAGCCGTCCGTCTTTCCGTCAAGGGCTATGCCGACGATATCCACGAGGAAGGATTCGCCCCGCTCAAGCAGCTCATGGACAACTACATCGCTGCGGGTGGTACGCTGTTCGTCTGCTCGCCCTGCTTCAAGAAGCGCGCCCTTGACGAGTCGCAATTGATCAATGGCGCGCAGATTGTCGGTGGTGCCAAGCTGGTCGAATTTCTTTCGCAAGGCGCCGCCTCGGTCAGTTTCTGAACGTGGACAGCCAGCACGCCCAGCGCCCCGACAGCAGCTTCGACGGCGGCGATCTCGATTGCGGCAGCGGCCTGCTGTTGCTGATTCGCCGCCATATCGATCCGCTTGCTCCGGGTAAAACGCTGGAGATTCTTTCCACGGACGCCACCGTCGAAGTTGATCTGCCGGCATGGTGCCGCATGACCGGCAACGACCTGCTTTCCCTGGAAAGGCGTGGCGGCAGACAATACAGCTTCCTGGTGCGCAAAGGAATACCCAGCGAGCGCAACGCCAAACCCACTCCGGCGTCAGCGGCACGCGCCCAGGACACTGTCGCGACAGCAGTACCCGCGATACGCCCCCTATCGGTCATGGGTATCGGTTCCTGGCCACGGCCGCGCTGGATGTTGCGCGCCATCCATGACCGCATGTCAGGTCGCATGCCGGAGGATGAATTTCAGGCGATCGCCGACGATGCGGTGAGTCAGGCGGTCGACGCCCAGTTGCGCGCCGGTGTCGATGTTCTCACCGATGGCGAGCAACGCCGCGACTCCTACGCCAGCTTTGTCGGCGGCATCCTGGAAAATTGCCAGCTGATACCGCTGACTGATTTGTTGCCCTACGTCAGCGATCCGGAAAAGTTTGAAAAGGAATTGCGCGCCCTCGACATTCCTGCCCACGAAGTCCGACATCCTGCCGTGTTTGGTCGCATCGCCCGGCGTGATCCGATTGCCGTGCATGAGTTCGAGTATGTCCGCAGCATCTCGGACAAGCCAATAAAAATAGCGCTGCCCGGCCCCTATCTGCTGACCCGCACGATGTGGATGGAGTGCCTCTCCGACCGGGCCTATGTTTCCCGCGAAGAACTGGCAGAGGACATCATCACGATTCTGCGTGCCGAGCTTGCCGATTTGCTGCGTGCCGGTGCGGCCTTGGTCCAGTTCGACGAACCGGTGCTCTCGGAAGTGGTTTTCGCACGAGAAAAGCCCGGCAGTGGCGGACGCAGCTTCATGTGCGGCGCCCTCGGCGAAAAGAAACCCATCGATGAAGAGCTGGCTTTTGCACGCGATCTGATCAATGCCGTCGTCGCCGGCTTCCCGCGCGAGCGCACCGCCATGCATGTGTGCCGCGGCAACTGGTCGCCGGATGAATCGGTGGCACTGGCTGGCGATTACCGACCGCTGCTGGGACACTTCAAGCAGCTCGACGTCGGCACATTCATGCTCGAACTCGCCACGCCGCGCGCCGGCGAAATCGAGGTGCTGCGCGAATTGCCGGAGGATCGCCGGATCGGCGTCGGGGTGGTCAACCAGAAGCATGAACGAATCGAGACTGTCGATGAACTCCTGGCAAAGGCCGAGGCGGCCATTGCCATCTTCGGCCCGCAGCGCATTCTGCTCAACCCGGATTGCGGCTTCGCCACCTTTGCCGACAACCCGCTGGCCTCGAGCCGCATCGCTGAAGCCAAGCTGCAATGCATCGCCGCTGCGGCTTCGCGGCTGCGTGACAAGTACGGTGTCTAGCATTGGCAATAACGCGTTCACGTCGCTACCGCCATCTGCAAGTGCCGCGCTTGCGCAGGAATACCATTGATTTGACTAAGGCTATCAAATCGGAAATACTTCTGCACAGGTGGTTTAAGTTCCTTAACGCCTCAAGACTATGGCAAAAAATTCAAGATGGTGACACCCGGCGTGCGCGACGCTTCCTTGCCCTTTCAACCGGGACATTGGAAATTGATCGCGCTAGGCAGTGTTGCGGCGCTGCTCTGGATAGTGGCCTCCTGGCTTATCGTCAATCACGAACATGATCGCCAAATCGACGCCGCCTTGCATCACGACATCCAGGAGGCCAGACTTCTTGGAACAGGCATCGTTTCCGGTGTCAAGCAGATACTTTCCTTGCGCAGCGGTGTCGCCGCCACTCTCGCCGAAAACGAACAGATTCGGCATGCCCTCATGGAGAGGGAATGCGGAAATGCGACGAAACGCTGTGCCAAGGCTGCCGCCTCCTGGGAGGCGCTCAACCAGTTTCTTGCCAACTCGGAGAAGCATCTGTCCCTCGGCGCACTTTGGGTCGGCGATGCCGCCGGCAAAGGCTTTGCCGCCGGCAATGCCGGTACGCCGGCGAGCCCTATCGGTGTTGATTACAGCGACCGCGTCTATTTTCAGGAAGCCAAAGCAGGGCGGCGAGGCCACCAGTTCGCCGTAGGCCGGACGACCAGAATTCCGGGCATATTCTTTTCGGCCCCGGTCGCGCAGGGGGATCGCTTTCTCGGCTTCGTGGTGGTAAAGATCGATTTGTCCTCCTTGGGCACCTGGGTAAACCAGGCCGACGCCTTCTTGTCCGACAACCATGGCATCGTCGTTCTGGCGCGGGCGCAGAACCTGGAAATGCGCGCCTTGCATAATGTCGGCCTCCATCGACTCGATGCCACGGTAAGGCAAAACACCTATCATCGAACCGAGTTCCCTGAACTGAGCATCACGCCATGGGGCGATGCACGCTATCCTGCTTTGCAACGGCTCGACCACGGCGATGTTCCCGTTATTCTGACCAGGTATGCACTACCCGAATACGATCTGGAACTGAGTGTGACACAGCCGTTTCCGCAGTTAGCCTCGCTGGGTCGTCAGCGCAATGTCGATTTTGCCTTCCTTGCCAGCCTTGGGATTATTCTGCTTGCAGGCTTGACCAGCAGTGCAATCTATCTCAAGAACATGCGGTACTCGCGCCAATTGCTTGGCCAGCAAAAGCAACAACTCGACGAAGCACAGCGACTCGCCCGTCTGGGGAGTTGGGAACTCGACCTGGGCCGGAATCTGCTGACCTGGTCGGAAGCCAGTGATCGCATTTTCGAGCGGGAAACCAGCATCCGCACCATGTCCTATGAAGCTTACCTCGACGCTATCCATCCCGACGACAGGGCAATGGTTGATCGGGCCTACCAAGACTCGGTTGCCCGCCGTGTTCCCGGCGATATCGAGCATCGCGTCCTTCTCGCCGATGGACGCATCAAGCATATGCATGCGCGCTGGAAAACCGACTACGATGCCGGCGGTAAACCACGTCGCTCCCTGGGTTCGGTCCAGGACATTTCCAAGCGTAAGATGGTCGAAGCCCAACTGCGCCTTGCGGCCAGCGTCTTCGAGAATGCGCATGAGGGAATCTGCATCACAGATCCGGAGCAACGCATTCTGGATATCAACGCGACATTCTGCGAGACCAC
>Ga0172380_10005957_pt1 | contig 14434 bp, 14 predicted proteins | sample Leawe162metaG_FD_119747 | JGI IMG/M metagenome (GOLD analysis project Ga0172380, IMG submission 119747) | Leachate microbial communities from a municipal landfill in Southern Ontario, Canada - Leachate well 162 metaG | ecosystem: Engineered > Solid waste > Landfill > Unclassified | place...
CCCAGTCGAGAGCCTTTGCCATCGACTATTTACATAGCAACGAAGAGCCGAAAATAGTCGAAACGTTATATTGCGAATTTAATTTATCACTGTTTTGATTTGCGAATTAACTCTGTTACGGTGTGCAATTTAACAGTGATTTGATCCATTACTTGTTTTGAAGGTATTCTGGTTAGCGCAATCAGTTTCCCTTTCTCTAAAAGAGATTTTGCTTCGCCGTAATATAATAAATATTTTTCGTTTTTGATATTAAGCTTAGCCAATTCAATGTAATATGTCGCGCAAGTGTCATAATATTGAGGCAACCATTTTTCAACTTGACATAATTGTTTTAAATTATCGATGAACACACCGGCCTCAACTATATTTCCTCTTAAAATCGAAAAATATGCTAAATTATTCAATATTGAAGCTCTCATCAATTCATCACCACTTCTAAATGTTTCTCTCTTTGGGATTCTATTAATAACATTCAAAGCAACCGATGCCCAATGTAGGGCTGACTGCAAATCGGTGTGCGAACTATTATTTCTCGATTCAGAGTACTTGTGTCCATAAATAAAGGAAAGAAACAGTGGGAACCTTGGATCATATTCATTCTGGTTATATAGTAAGATGCATTCGTTTATTGATTCACTTCTCCATGTGTTGGAATCGTAATTATCTATGGATAACATCATCTCCTCCGCATAATAATAATGTATAATACACCTTAAATATCTAAATTCTTTATATATACTCTTGTTTTCATATCTTTTCTCTATCCCGCTAATCGAAGATAGAGCCATTCTATAGTCTCCAAAAGCAAGATGTAAGAGAGCACTCAATAACTCCCTTTCCGCCATACTAATGCTCCTATATTGCGTTAATTGCATTAAAGAAAATAGTTTCATCTTTTGTTTTTGGTAATTGGAATTATCAACGGCATCAATGAGATTGCTCAACTTCGAAAGTACTTTGGGATTCTTGAATCGAACTCTAAATGGAACCCATGTAAGTTTATGTAAAAAACTGAGATTGAACCTATTGCCTCCACTAGCTAACTCTAGTATGTTAAAGCCAGATTCTCTAAGGTTCGATATCTCATTGTTCATGTCATTAAGTAGTGATTCTAATCTGGCTTCAAGTGGATCACTCAATTTCATTAATTTTAGCAGTATATTATCAATTGATGATTTTAGGTTTGTGGCTTCGGGTTCTTTCTTATTAAATTCCAAAATTGATTTTCGTCCCGTATCTGACATGTAAGACTTGTAAAATGCCTCGCTTCTAACTGCCATTCTAATATTAGATATTTTGATTTTAATGTCATTCAATTCCTTTATAGTTTTTTCAGATTCAATCAAACTACTTTCAAGTTTTGGTTGATTGTTGATTAATTCTCCATTCCGAAGTAACTCTTCAAGTTCTGAAATAAGTTTTCCAATTGTGAAGTATTGGTTAATTCTATTTTTTACTTTCCTTAAATTTAAAAGCGTATCTTTATTCTTAATACCTTTATGAAAGAGATAGACTTGAAACGTATTGCTGGTTCTTAATAGTGAACATGCTTCTTCTCTGCCATCAATTTTTGCTGGAATTAACTCCTCTCGCATGATTCGACGCTCTTTGGAACCATTAATGGCATAATTCATAAATGGAGCATCCGAAATTAAGAAACATCGCCTCGAAATACCCCTGCTAACAAATTCAGCATTCATACTCTTTAGGAGCGTGATAGAAACGGCATCTCTTAAATTGGATGACTTGTGACTTCGATGTCTTTTACTAAATTTATTGTTTAATCTCTCAATTTCCTCGCCAGAGAGCTTAATCTCAGAGAGTGGCAGAAGATCAGTATAATCGTCTATAAATAATATTCTTCGATTTTCAAATAATTGGGAGAGAACTCTAATTGCATTTGTTCTGAATGTTAATAAAAGCAAAATAAACTCATCAAATTTTTCTGCAGAGAATGAAAGTAACTTCTCTTTCAATTCTGAATCAAGCAGATATGCTTCGGGCCCTAACTCTGATTTTCTAGATACTTCTGTCATAAGTTCCTCACCGATTAGTGTAGTCATTATATGTTGTGGCGAGGCATTCTCTCTCTTAAACAATAGTCGAAGTGCTTTAATGCTTAGCAAATGCATTAAATCCATAATTTCTACTGCGTGTGGCGGCAGAAGAAATGGTTGTCCGCAATCTTGTAAACCATAAAATATACAAACATGTCCTGCTTCCCTGTTTAGCAATTTAAGCTTTTCGAGACCATCAATGTTCTCATAACTTCCGTACTTCATCAAAATACCTTCATAAGGAAATGCAAAGTCATAGATGCAACTACTGTCAATAGCAAAATATATGCTGTATCCATTTTCTAACAGTTGGTGATCAAATATTAATGTATCGATCTCTTTACTGTATGATAATACCCACTCCTCAATATTCTTAAAATCGTCCTTTAAATGCATTAATCTTGAGTTATCAGGTTTCGTACTAATTGGATTCATTGTATGTATCCTTTGCTAACCGAAACACTCTGGTTTGTTCCTTAACAATTTTTGAAATCGTTGTTTTTGCATGGTTGTTTACTCTTGGATCAGTCCATAATGTTATTGGCATCACTGTCGTGCTATGTTCTTTTTTGTAACTGATCGTCATTTGCCCATCAACGGGAATTGTGAAGGGGATCGTATAGTTTGGCCAAAGAAATCTGGAATCATAAGAACTATCCATGCAACCTATTCCAATTGTTGCTAAGATATTAGTATAACAGTCATATAGTGAATCCTTGAGTAATCTATCCCTGGTCATCTTGTAATGTTCCCGGAAAAGTAATAGACCTGCTTTTTCTGAAAACCAAAACTCTTTAAGCATATAGTTAATTGGAATACGCTCCGAGGAATTGGCAAATTGTTCATAAATATTGAGAATATCTGGTAAATATTTTACTCCATTTATGACATCAAACTCCCAGAGCCCGCGATAACATATTGACGAATATAGAGGTTTATACAAATTACCTTTTAATATATCTATCACCTCTTTACTTCTGCCCAACCCAACCATAACTCTTGTAAAATAATGTAATAAGGGAATTTCGTTGAATTTTCTTCCAAATAGATTCCAATTAGATATATTTCGAATAATCCTTTCGGCAAAATAAGGTTCTATTTCAGCCACTCCTAATTCTCCCATTAAAATGAAGAATTGCGCTAATGCACTATCACTGGAATTAAGAATTTCTATGTCATTTAATATGTTGGCAATGCTATGACGCAGTTTACTTCTCAATACTAGACTACTATCATCCTGAACAAGATCTAAAATATTGTTGAATGGATAGTCTATAGAATCAAGTAGCAAAGGGAAATAGTTTCTCTTGAGCAATGCATCAATTAACCACCAATCTCTCGCTTCCGAGGTTAATTCTAATAGCCATTGTATTTGTTGATAACGATCTTCGATAACTTTTTGCAAGTGCACTCCTTAGTGAAATTTTGATTCTTCGCTTTTGTATGGAAAGCAAGGAATAATGGTTGATTTATTTTATAGACAGTATCCATTTCAACCTTATAGGTTACCGCCATGCCGTCACAGATAAAATATATTTTCTCAAGCTGTTGGCCTGATCAAGCCTTGGACGGTTGAACGTCCTGCGTTTACTTGCCAGTAGATGCCTCGATATCAATCTTGAATCCCTACTTGGCAACAAGCTAACATGCCAAAGACAGAAGTAGTAAAAGCGTTTCTGCTTTTTACATATTCAGAGGAATTGACCATAACTAAGCCGTTTCAAGCACGAGGCTTACGTTCAAGGTTTGAATAGAAACATGTCCTTGGAAGGACGAATAGTATCCTGATGCTGGTGATAGGTGGGAATTCTCATCAAATGAGTAAGTAAATCACTATATTAGATCGAATAACCTATATTTCATCACCTCGACGGCCCGAATATAAAGCAATCGAACAAGCGTTGAAAAATGAATAGATCTTGTTCGTGTCCTATCGAGTAGCTGCGTTCCGAAAACCAATTTGAGACCATTTGCCCGTGATCATTCTCACAGCAGCAAGGAATCGAAAACAACCTCCATGTAATTAATTTATACGAAGATATTAATTAGTTGTAATTTTTCTCAATCGAAACTGGGTCCATAAGACATTCTAAATATACTTCATAATCTTTTCTACTCCAACTCCTGACAGGTGAGTCTTTACTTAATGGCCCCATATAGTTGAGATTATAATCAGTTGGCCAACCTATATTGAAACTTATCATCTCGATCAATTCTGGACCACATTTAGTTGGATTGGCGTTTAGCCATAAAGCTCTGCCAGTTCCGCTTTTGCTTCGTACATTTATGAAGTGCCATCTGCACCCATGAAATACAGTCGGTTTATAAAATGAATCAAGAGGTTGCGAAGTGAATTTAAGTAAAAAATAACCAGGTCTGTTCACTTTTGAAACGAAATGGTGCGCTAACCCGAGTAAATCTCTGATAGAATTTGACGGATGATCTTCGACAGCGCTCAGTGATGTGACTTGATCCATTAAACTCTTATAAGTAGTTATCCAAATAAAAGGTAAATCTGGCGATGCAAGTTTACCTCCAAACATTAATGGATCTTGTCGAGAAAAGTCCTCTATTAATTTTATTTTTTCTTCGTCCGAATTGAAGCCATTTATCACGGAACCAGTCTGCGCTAAGTTAAACCACCATATATCTCTACTTCGTCGTATATGTGCCAAAGGCTGATTCGGTATTATCGAGGTTTGTAGGCACTGGGTATAAGCTTTATACTTTTGGGTAAATTCTATTATAGCCTCATCAAGATTCATAAATTTACGCTCTAATGATGAATCCATTAAGAAACCACGGAAATCATTAAGTAGAGCTTTAACATCATCGCTGTTATTTTGAATTGCAGCTTCTCGCGCAAGAAGCCCGAATAGGATCCTATTGGAAGGATGATCGAGCGCGTCCTGCCACAAAGGTAATTTTGATATTACATCAAAATCACTAGAAGTTTTATCACTATTTATCAACAGTTTATCCTCTTTAAATAAAGCAAAATGTTATATATAATTTTAATGCTAAGTTGTAGTTTCGAATCTTCCATTGTGCGACCTGCATAAACTCATCAAGAATGGTTCGGCTGAGCCTTACCGCGAAGCCGTTTATCCAGGGATGTTTCACTAGGGTGTAGCGGCGTCTTATTCCACACATTTTCAAGAAGAACTCGAAGTAATGGCAGCGTTTTTCCAATTTGTGGTTACTCCTTTCAATTGTCAGTTAGGACGGCTTTGATCGGAACATCAGAGCTTGAAGCGTGGATGTATTCGACGAAATCAAAGGCGGCGAGGATCGACTTATCGGTTTAGAGCTTTGCCCAGCCGAAAAATGTTGCGGTGTCGCAACATTCCATTCGATAGATGAGTCCGGCGCTTTTGAGACAGCTGACATAGAAGGTGGCGACGCCGACCAGATCGTCGGTTTGGTTGACGACAATATGTCTGGACTTAGCTTTTTTCTATACTGGTTCGAGTTCGGATCTGGTGATAATGCATTGGAGACACAAAAGCCATCACATTGTCAACAGATCACTTAGACAATGCAACTAATTAAACAAACACCAAAACAGGAAGATTCAATGAAAGTCTTAAAGAAGGTTGAAGACCTTCCTATCAAACTTTACTTGGCCAATACTGATGATTTATTGCTCCATGAGCTAGCTGAGTCGGAGCAGGCAGACCTAACAGATATTGAGTCCGGTATTGTCATAATTTTCCAAATCGAGAATCCCATTCAACAAGCGGCAGTTGAGTCTGCGCTTAATGTAATTCAGCGATATAAAGTCGCAATCAAGACCTATCAAAAGAATTGATAGGTCTTTAAATTATTTTTTAAGAGGAAGGGCCTTTCAATTGCCTCTAAAGTTCATTTTGGATTATAAGTTCATTAAAATCCTTAATATCGCGAGATGGATTTGATAAAAAATCCAATATAGTGGTAGATTCATCAGAATCTACCGAAAACGACATTGCCTTTTACCGTGGAGACACTTCACTTCGTCAAACTTACGCTCTATCACTTGTCGCTCACATTCAGCCTTCGGAGGTCTTCCCGGTGAACGACGTACGAGGACGATCGCCGATTTGATGTTTCGCTCTGACAAACATTTATAATTTACACACGTCATAAGCCTTGTCGGCAATTGTCTCAATAAAGTACTTTTTGCGCAATTTGTCCGTCATCGTCTTTGTGACAGAGATATGCCGCTCAGCCATAAAAACAGCGATTCCATTCCGTTCGATGTGGTTTGTCAATTCGTCGGCAAGTTGGTCTTTGAATGAATGAGCTAAAAATATTTTTATTGTAATCTCTTTTACAGTTAGAATTCAATATGTTCCCCCTATCGGGAGAAATCATGCCCTTAGGTATAAGACCGATAAACTATTTCGTTACAAAGATGCTCAGGTAACCATTGGTGCGCTTACTCGAGGATTGCAAAACGAATTCTTTACCTGTCGACTCACGGATCATCTCACGCAACTTTTCAGCGGCTTCTTTTTCATCAAGGTCATAGCGTATCTGATTGCCGTCAACCATGTAACCCTTTCGCCTGTTGATCGCCTCTGGTAACTTTCTAACCCGAACAAAGCTGTTTGAGAGTCCGTAGCCCTTGTCATGAAGCAAGTCTTTAATTCGAGAACAGAGTAATAGATCACCCGTTTCTTCTACCTGAAAAATATCGAAATCCATCTGATTTGAAATAGTGTCGGCAACGATCCAATTGCTCGAATTACCAGCTCCGAGATTCTGTTTTATTCCGATGTAACTGACAGTTTGATCCGGGGCTGAATTTACCGCTTCATCCTGTCGAATAAATAAGGCATAAGACGCCTCAGATCTAGTTGTGGAGTCTCGAGCAGTCATCAATGCTTCCAGCAATTTGTCTTGTAACACAGAGTCTTTCACGATTGCAGTGACCAATGCTTGGGTTAGTGTCGGGAAAGCACTGGTTGAATCTTTTAGTGTATGTATTACTAAATCATAGATTTTAAGATTAAAATCGCTCTGTGTACGAAATGTATTTAACTCTACTTCTTGACGGGATAAAAAAGCATTAATTTCCTCCGCCTTTTGATTGCCAAAGAATGCTATGATGGCCAGAATAATAGGGGTTATTACCTGGCAAATTTGAACTACCCTGCCGAAGCCCAACCATTTCTCTTCTGCCATTTCGAAACCTCTAATAAGTTGAATTAGTTTACCAAGGTATTTCAAGCAAGCAAAAGCTCATATTGTTAGCCCAATATATTTTCGTAACAGAGACTTACCGCTTGCAACCCCTCAATGACCTCAAGTCGGAATTGGCAACCGTGGTCATCGCAGTCAACTCTATTCTTCATTCCACGGGTTTATAACGAAACAAAGATCTCCTTCTATCTGTGGATTTTGCTCTTGCCGTCCTTTGATCGGGATTCGTATTTCCAACTCTCCTGGCCTTTCCGAATGATTAATCGTGCAGTCGCCCATAGTTAGAGAGTCGTCATTCTGCCAATCGTACCTGACCTTCCAATTTCCATGTTCTGCGTCTGGTTGACTTACCTCTATGATTACATCATCACGAAATAAATACCGTTCCTCGTAGTGCTTATCTGGTAATATGAATCTATCAACCGCGTAGTCTGGAACCTTAACTCCCAAATAAGCCTTGAACGCCATCGATGCTCTATTTTGGTTTACTTTCCACTGATTTCCGAGATAGATCGTAGATAAGTAAACTTTATGATCTTTTAGTAGCTCTTCGTGACTGCAATAGGCGACTGAATCTTCTTCTGAACGACGCCGTGTCAGTTGCCACATTTTCCCGCGTGCCGCGGCTGTCAACTCGATTTGGTAGTTTGCATCGACCCGCTTTCCTTCCTCGTATGCTTTTTGCACTTCATCGGGAAGAGTAAGGTGTGTGATGTCGAGCCAGACGTCTATCCGTAAATCACCGAATAGAAAACGCACCAGATTTTGAAAAGTCTCTTCGCTATTTACAAGCCCAAAATTTCCCGAATGAGAGCGAAAAGCGTAGGCTCGGGGAGATAATGATGCTGGTTTACCCGCTACATTCACCCCGCTCAAGGTGGCATTACTAATTCTAACCAATCCGTCACTTCCTTGGCCGACAAAAGTCCGTGATAATCCGGCTGCCACCTCATAATCCATTCTGTTAGTTCCAACCATGCAAAAGAAGTTCTTGGGGGCAAACTTGGCTTCCGGTAACCAATTGACTCTACCTGTGTCCTGGTATTCACCTTGAAGTTCCAAGTACTCAGCCATATTCTCACGGTTGAAGTTACTGATATCGGCCGCGGTCAACCATTTGGGAGCGTTAATCGAGTGGCCGAGAATTCCTAGATCAAAGTCAATGCCGTTGTGTGGCGTTCCGTAAGTAAACACTTTGGCGACGGCCTCTTTGGCTTCAGAGCTACCAATTGTTGAATTTTGTAGGAGCGCACGGCAGACAAGTCCACCCATTGAATGAGCTACTAAATAGCATTTGAAAGTGCCATTAGTGATTTGATTTTCAGGTTTCGCAACGACAAGCTGTTTCACCTTTAATATGAGCTTGTTCAGTTTGTCTGCAGCCTGTGGTACCGTTGGAACATTCGTTTGGCCAAAGAACCTGGCAGATTCTGAGTAATAGTTGCAAATGATGATTGATCGTTTACTGATGGGATCTTGCCAATTCTCATCAACGATGTCTCTACCATCTTCGAATACGTCAGTATAGCCAAACTCAGTTATAAGCCTTATGACCGGAGATTCGAAAATATACTTTTGGGCTCTGGCTTCTTTGACGGGATTGGCCCGGTAAACGGTCGAACCGATATTGAAGCCGGAAAACGGATCGGCTGACGTATCGTCTATCTCGCCTTGTGATCCCGCAAAACCCCGAAGGTATATGATGGGATGAAATCTATCTGGCAATTTTAGTCTTGATGGTTGATTGATGATCGCCCGCCTTACTCTAAAAACAGTTGTTTCGAATGCCGAGAAAGTTAATACAGTGTTTGAATTGGCATCAGAATTATCTGTTCAGTGTCGCATCTAGAAGTAAGGTGCATTTAGTTCTTGGCGCAATGATTTGACATATTTATCATAAATATCTGTTATTTCGTTTTCCTACCACAAGATCGCTTGCGGAACGTTTTGTTAAACGCGCTCGGTTGGCTTTTTTTCAGCTGCAGGCTCACTATCGGTCGCGCCACACAGGCCGTTTGTAGGAGGAATTTGGACACTGTAACCGGTAAGTAACAACCTATTTTGATGAAGAGCGCTTACCGATAATCGCGATACTGAGAAATGTTGCATGGCGCTGTGATAACATCAAAAAGTTCCTGCTGTCACAACCGCCAACTGAAATTTACTTGCGGTAATTTACCGGGAGTATCCGCCCCCTGCTGAATACAACCACTGATATATTTGTGCTTTGATATGCAGCCGATTTCAAGTTAATTGTAGGCGAAGCTACTTTGATGCCTCGGCTTTCGTCAACGCCTTAGCCTCGGCTCCTGAAATAGTCTTCGCCAGTTCGGGTGAAATCGTACTAGCCGCTTCGGGATTAAGTTGTGCTGCTGCCACTGGATTGATCGTGACCGCTGCTGCTGGATTGATCTCCTTGGCAACCAACGAATCGAGAGTCCTGGCTGCTTCAGGGTTAATATTCTGGGCAGCAAGTGGGTTTATCTTACGAGCGGCGGCAGGATTTATCGTTACGGCTGCTTCCTTGTTTAACAACAATGCTGCATCACGATTGATAACTCGTTTTACCGACTCGTCTAATAATCCTTTGATTTCGGGATTAAACACCACCGGGATACTATAAGTCAGTTTGAAAAACAAGGGCTTGGGATCACCTTGGGTTGGGATCGTAACATTTTGAGCAAGAGAGTTCGTTCCAACGGGATAGACACTGTATATGCCGTCCGTAAGCTTGTCGATAATGAAATCCCCAGCAAAATCAGTGACCGTTGATTCGGCTGAGTTGTTGACTCCGACAGTTTCATAAACAACAGTGCATTGGTCGACGGGTCTGCCACCGCTGTCTATGATTGATCCCGAAATTATCCGTTGAGCCGAGGCATTCGCTACCGACATCATAAGAACTGATACTAAACTGAACCACAGCTTGAGACAATGAATATAATTCTGGCCAGTATAAAAGGGATTGTTATTCAGCTGCATCTGCTTATTCTCCTGAAAATACTAATTGGATGGGCTTGTCTTTAATAGCTGGCATCCTCTTGACTTGAGCCTTTGCCCCGGCAATACTCTCGAATATCCCGATGCATTGGTAACGACCAAACCCATCAGGAACCTGCAAATCAAAAGTGCCATCACTGTTGACGTGAGGTTGGTAATTTGTAGGCACAAAGGCCACTTGCACTCCGCTTGCAGCATTTTGAGCCCCTGACACCGTGACCTGACCCTCAAACGTGATGTAGGGGATTGGTTCAATTGTTGTTTGTTCAGGTTGCTTCAGCCACGGAACAAGTATCAAGGCTAACCCTGAAAAAACAAAAGTGATCGAAGTGAGATTCGTCTTAAGTTTCCCCAGAGCAGGGATCTCAATTTCGATGTAATTGCCACTTTCAGGATGACGGACTCTCTGCTTTTTGTTATAAGGCATCTGTTTAAAGGCAAGCACGATACCGACAACCGTCAACAAGAATCCAGCCACGAAACAAGCTCCCAGATATCCCCAAGGGAAGAAACGAATTATTTGGTCCAACATGCTGCCATCCGAAGTTTTTGAACTATTGTGGTCTAATTGTGCAAGTGTGCAATGTCATAAAAACTCAATTTGTATTGAGTATTTAAAATAGAAAAGGAGTTTGACCATTTAACGATATGTAGTCGATCTGATGTCAGTACAAGTCCCCTAAGGGTTGGTCGAAGGGGACTTGTGAATTCTATGTTACGCCACCCAGTCATCACTTTCTGGTGGGTTTGATCATCAACAGTTGAATGTCCTCTCTTGGTTGCCTTGCTCTTGCGGAGAGTTGCATTCAATGACTTCGAATCATGTGTGCCTAGTCCACAGAACACCAAATAGATTCCACGGGATCAATCCGATTGGTGCAAGAGTCCACCACTTCACGAATAAATTCTTATCATTCGCTGCAAGATTGCCACCCCACCCATTAGCGTAAACCATAACCCAACCTGCTGGGAAAAATGATACCCATCCTTTGATGTTTTTCTTAAATGGTCCATGGTTGATATTGCAGCCGGAGTCTTCGATACGACTCCGTAACGACTGGCTATTGGCAAGTTGAAGATTCCATGGCCATTGGGGACCAACATATCGAGGGTAGCTATCACGGGGGCAGCTTACAGCAGCGGACTTCGCTCCGGAGAATGACATGACGTCCTTTTGGCTTAACACCTTATCGAGTGACGGAACAGCGCCAATAAGAGTCGCACGATGAAACGGAAGTTTCGTCTTCTTCGTCGACTCCTTGTTGAGCTCTTTGACGGCGAGTAGAATGGTCTCTTCTGATGTTCGGAAACTGATCTTAGAAGTTTCTTCCTGCTTCGAATCTCCTGCGTCGGCTGCGATCCGTGCCCTTGTCAGAGTCAGCACCGCTTCAGATTCTTCACAACCCAAGCCGTAAAACATGGACAATGTTCGTTCTAACGCAAAGGGTGACTCCGCGTTCGATGAAAGTTGGATGGCCAACTGTTCTGTCGCTTTTGATGACAAGGATCGCTTGTTTTGGGTGACTGCTTTCAGTCGGTCAGTAATCGTTGCAAAATACTTCTCGCTCTCTTGGTAGCGTGCTTCTGGCTCGATAATCGTTGGCATTACATTCTCCATATTGATTATGAAGAAGCAAAGTGTTTTGACTATTTGCTACTTCATAAGATATTGTTTTCACCCTGTTAATATCGATCTCGGGTAGTGCTAAAATGCAGTCTGACTCCAAGGTGTGATAAAGTCATCTGCTTCTAAAATCGCCTGGCATTTTCATACTAATGGTTCGGTGTAAAACAACCAGCGATGTTGAATAATAGATTGCAAGTCTGGTCATCGAAGACTGCTCAAAAGGTCTAATAGGTCAGATGTCGTACAAATTGAAGGCACTGAGATGTAATAATACTCCTTACACTCGTGGTCTGGTAGACACTTCGGTATTACATCAGCAGGTTCGATATTAGCTATTTCTATCTCTCCAGTGCCTTAAACGATTAAATGCCTCAAGAATGTTACCGCGAGCCCCGTTTCTGTTCTTCTAACCACAACTCTGTACGAACCAGTTCCAACTCAACCTCTTGAGCAAGGTTTAATCCATCAATTATCGACTGTCGATACTGATTCAGAACCTGCCAAATTGGCTCAAAATCGACAGATTTATCGTAATCGCGAAGCCAAGCTATACTTGCAAGGGCTTTTTCAGTTTCGAGCATGCGCGTGACAATTATTTCCACAGAGATTGTGCCTTCCGTGATTCCACTGATGCTTCGATAGAATTGTGCAAAATCGTCATGAAATCGAGCCGTGTCACTTCTTCTATCTTGTCGACCGACACCAAGTATTTATTGTGTGAATTAGCTGAATAGGGTTTCTCTCGCGGTGCTGATTGCGGATAGATGAAACCAAGTACTTTGGGCGTTCCAGAATTCCCTTCTATTCTTATAACAATCTTATAAAAGGCATCAGGCACTGCCACCGGAAACTCTCCTGCTTCGCCAAGCCACGATTTAGGCTTTGATCCGTAAAATACCGGTCCACAGACAACCTAAAGAGAATCATATTCATCCGCCCAATCCTCTATCCGGTCTTCAAGGTCTTCCCATATTCCTTGATTAAGGTCATCTCGCTGAGGACAGGCATTCAAAACCGAATGGGTATTGTAATCTGCATTCTTCCCTAATCGAAACGCCGTACTCTTCCGACACATATGACCGCGATCATAACGGTACAGGGGATTATCGGGATCGGCGTGCCTGAGCTTCTGTGCGAAGGCATAACTGTTATCTGCAGGAGCTAATTCTGACTTGAAGAGAATCTTGTCAGTCAACCATTTCGCTGGTCGATCCGGAGCTTTGCCCAGTTTCTTAGGCTTTTGCTTGATCTCATACGCAACCCATTCCGGAATGCCGCGAGCATCGCCTTTCCCATCCCCATCATCGTAGTCGGCACCGTCAAAACTGACCGTGAATGCCTCAAATTTCCTGATGCTGTTGCTTGGAGTTGTCCCCCAATAATCGTGGACATAATCTGATCTAAGGTTGTTGAGTTTGTAGTCGTAATTGGGCTTGGTTACCGCTAAATTGCTTCCCAGTAACAATGTTACGGTAAGCGAGAGGAACTGATACATATTCACTTTTTCTCCTGTCCTGACAATAAGTATCGTGAAGAGATTTAGAACATTTATTTTGAACTATATGAAGTCTGTTTACTTGTTTTCGTTAGGCCAATGCACAACCGGCCATGATGCCCCATCGACTACCAGTGTTGCATTTGATTTAATCAAATCACATTGTGCTCTTGCTTCTTTCTCTGCTCCTCACTATACTATAATGTCCGTCATAGTTTTGACGGTGACGATTCAATTCACTTCAACTAAGGAGAATGTAATGGCGTACGCCAAAGCGTGGAGATTGACAACCACAAAACTGCAAGAATTGATCGACGCAGCGGACTTGCAAGGAAACTGCTACGTCGAAGTCTATTCGGCAACTACAGACAGTATTGACGATTGTCAACTCTACCTCAAGCTTTCTAACGCTTGGGAAAATGATATCCCAATCGATCCTCCTGTGATTCCTCCGATTGCATAGAGAGACTTTCCCCTCCAGAATACCGGTCTGGAAGAGCATTGGATTGGCAAGAGGGTTTAGCGGCACTCAGCCAAATGTAAGCCAGTTTCCGATAACTGAAGGGAAAGCCCGTGTCCCGAAATGACATTTTAGACGAAAATAACCATATCTTCTTGTAAAGAGCAGCAATAAAGTTCTGATTTTCCTTTAACTATTTGATAACTTGGGATCATTCCATGCAGTTCGGCATCAAGTTCCCTGATAACGCCACTCTTGCACCATCTTTGTATTTCGTCGATGGTGAGAAGACTTGTACTTTTTCTCACCCCAGATGGGTACAGATCTTCTGCCTCTTGGCTTACCGTTCGATCAATAAGATCGAAAACGGCTACGTTTATCTGGACGATCTTCATGATCTTCTGGCTTTCGGCAGGACATCGAATAAAACCATAATCGGATTCTTAGCCAATAGTCGCACAAAACTACCATCGTTAATGCATCACTTTATCGACTCGTGCATGACTTTCCATCCGGTCGGTCCTTATCGATTGCATATCCCATCTATTTCTATAAAAACTAACTCTCAACTTCTCGAAAATCACCTTGGTTTTGTTTATCATCCGCCA
>Ga0172380_10005959_pt1 | contig 14431 bp, 18 predicted proteins | sample Leawe162metaG_FD_119747 | JGI IMG/M metagenome (GOLD analysis project Ga0172380, IMG submission 119747) | Leachate microbial communities from a municipal landfill in Southern Ontario, Canada - Leachate well 162 metaG | ecosystem: Engineered > Solid waste > Landfill > Unclassified | place...
ACCACAACGAACTAAAAAATTAATCATTTTATAATATGCTGATATTATTGAATAAAACAAAGTCCGTACTAGTTTGAAAAAGTCAACAGCTTTTAGAGAGAAACGCCTCTCTGTGACAAAAATGAGCAAAAAATGGGGTTTTTGAAAAAGTGCAGGTCAACAGCTTTTTCTTGAAAACCGCCCGCACACTGGGCTTCAGCGTGGGGCTAAAAATACAGAGAAAAAGTTCTGTATAAAAAATTGGCGGTGCTGGAGGGATACTAACGCGTAAGGTCTCTATCCTCAAAAACACCGCTATAAACAACTACAGAAGATGTAACAACTTCCATTATTTTTCGCAATAGCATTTTACAACCAATAAATACTATTAAGAAAAGATAGAAAATGGTCAATCAATGATATTTTTTATATTGCTCTAACATTTCTTTAGATACATCTTGTTCATAACATATTGGAGAAGCTCCACCTATACGACTATAGGCACTTCTCTTCCCACAAAGGCTGCCATTGCGTGCCGTGTTATACGGACAAGGACAATTCCCAGAATATGACGATATAGATTCAGCAATAATCAGCTTTTTTATTTCCGCATCGCTTTTATCTACAGCATAAGCAAAGCTAGAACTTGATAGGAATACCAACAACAATATTAAATTTTTCATATAACCCGCTTATTATAACATTGGTTGCTCACAGCAGGATTCTTTACCATTAACAATCGTGTTATCTGTAGTAGCCTTGGTTGTAATTTGAATCTCTGCTTTCATCATGACCAACATTCCCATTTTTATCTGGGCCAGTGTAATACGGAGAAGTGGCATCATGCTCATAGCGATTATGACCTGTTTCACCAGTATTCGGGTTAGTATTTCCTTGGTATGAATAGTTGTTTGTTACGGTGTTGTCTGGAGCACTTCTAGTATATGGAGCGACATAAGTTCCATTACTTTTTGTGTATCCGCTTACATTAACATCACGAGCAAACGCAGTTGTTGCAAATAATAAGAATGGTAACGCTAAAATTATTTTTTTCATTTCTTCACTCCTTTGGTTTATAGGCTTTCTTTACCAATAATGTAGTGATTTAATGCACTATGCCTAATTATGTATAGCGCAAACAACGATTATTTATTTCTTGTAATTTATTTTTGTATATTTTATGCATAATTTATTAGTTGTGTAAATATTTTTTATAATGCATTGAGAATTGAAGGGTTTCTTATGAAAAAAATTGTACTGGCATTAGTAATAACATCAATGTTATCAGCTTGTGCTCCACATCCAAGTCAAAATCAGTATTTTTCTGGAGAAGCGGGCCAATCAACAGAAATTGAATTTGCAAAAGTCGTTAAGGTAAAAGAAATAAAAATTCAAGATAGAAATACAGGAACAGGCGCAGCGGCTGGCATGGCGGCTGGGGGTGCTTTAGGTTATCAGGTTGGGAATGGCAATGGTCAACTTGGTGGCTTAATAGCTGGCATGGTTATTGGAGGGGTAGCTGGTGCAATTGCGGAACAAGAAATTCAAAATCAAAAGGGTTATGAATATATTGTCGTAACTGAGAAGAAGAAAACAAAGAGCATAGTTCAATATCAAGCGGAAGACGATGTGGTTTTCAAAAAGGGTGATAGAGTAATGGTTCAGACAAGCGGAACATTCCAGCGTGTTATGCCAACCGATGACTTGCCTGATACTGTTAAAAAACCAAAAGGCATTAAAGTAGTTGATTAAAAGAGCTTTTTAATAGGCTCAGGTTTTATTTTACACACAAGTTGAATCTGTTATCAGCTTCAACTTGTGTGTTTTTTTACCTAACACTGCAATAAAAAATTTATCTATTTATCAGTGTTTTATTCATGTATTGATAAATGTGATGTAATTATTTCATACCATCCAGCCCTACCAGTTTTCTTGAATTTTATTACCCCTGCCTTAACAAGCGCATGGGTATCGCGTTTTGCGGTACGCTCAGTAACTTGCCACATTTTGACAATATGAGAATTTTGTAAATGCTGTCCTTTTCGTAATTCTTCAAGAAGCCATACCTGCCGTTCATTCAATTTGTAAGAAAATTCGTTGATTGACTTATTTTCAGGGGTGACAAAAATGTCACCCCATGAACGATATTTATTGTTTTTATCTTTGATACGATTTTGCATTCTCTGAGGGATATTTTGTCGTATTGCTACATCCCATAATTCTGACCATCCTATCAGCTCAAAAAGCATTTTGAGAATAGCTGGATAATGTTCTGCTAATACAAGTAAATGTAAGGCTTTTGGCGGGTTCTTACCTTTACACCACTTGGCTACGGTTTCGCTGTGAACACCTGTAGTATTACTGATATTTTTTACCACTGATGCAATATCTGAATGCGCCTCCTTAAGTGCCTCCGCAACTCGTTTAGCAAGCTGTAAATCATCAAGTTTTTTGGGTAATATGTTACCTATTTTTTTGTGGGACATGTCCGCTATCTCCTTGTTATGGTTAACAATGAGAGCAGCACCTCCGCGATTAAGCGGTTGCATTAACGATATGAATTGTACACATGAACCAAGATGGAAGCCCATATCCCGAAAGGGAAGAAAAACCAATTAAGCCGACGCGTTATGCGGCGATGTATGTACGCATGTCTACTGATAATCAAAAATACTCCACAGAAAATCAAGAGAGTGCCATCCGTAAATATGCTGCTCACCATCAGATAGAGATTATAGAAACCTATGCGGATGATGGCAAAAGCGGATTAAAAATAGAAGGTCGTGCTGGATTGTATCATTTGATTGATGATGTGCAATCTGCCCGTGCAAAATTTTCAATGATTCTGGTGCTGGATGTAACTCGCTGGGGACGGTTTCAGGATGCTGATGAAAGTGCCTATTATGAATATATCTGCCGTCGTGCAGGAATTGATGTACAGTATGTTGCCGAGCAGTTTGAAAATGATGGTAGCCCAGTTTCTACAATCGTAAAAGGTATGAAACGTGCAATGGCAGGAGAATATAGCCGTGAGTTATCAGGAAAAGTATTTGCGGGGCAGTGTCGCCTTATAGAAAAGGGTTTCCGCCAAGGTGGGCATGCAGGTTATGGGATCAGGCGTTTACGCATAGACGAACAAGGTAATCCACAGGGCGAATTAAAGTTTGGTGAACGTAAAAGCCTGCAAACCGATCGTGTTGTTTTGGTGCGGGGACCGCAAGATGAAGTAGAAACTGTGCGCTGGATATATAAAATATTCACCGAGCAATCTATGCAGGAAAGCCAAATTGCGGCTTTGTTAAATCAGCGCGGAATAGTTACTGACCTTGGTCGCGCTTGGACGCGTGGTACTGTCCACCAAGTGCTAACCAATGAAAAATATATCGGCAATAATGTCTTCAATCGTCGCTCGTTCAAACTAAAAAAACGGCGAGTGAACAATACGCAAGATATGTGGGTACGGGCGAATGGTGTGTTTGAAGCGGTGGTTGAGGCAAGTTATTTTTATACGGCACAGGGTATCATCCGTGAAAGGAACAGAAAATTTAGCAACGAGGAAATGCTAGACAAACTGCGCAATTTGCATGAACGCAATGGTTGGCTTTCGGGAATTGTCATTGATGAGGCAGAAAGCATGCCATCCAGCAGTGCTTACGCTCATCGCTTTGGTAGTTTAATTCATGCATATGAGTTGATTGGTTATAATCCTGAGCGCGATTATCGCTATATTGAAATTAATCGCTATTTACGCAAAACTTATGCATCTATCGTTGAAGATACCATTCGTAAAATTAAGGAACTTGGAGGTGGGGTTCGGCGCGAAGTTACCTCTGATTTATTGTTTATCAATGATGAACTAAAAATATCAGTAATAATTTGTCGCTGTCAGCAAACCCAAACTGGAAAATATCGCTGGAAAATTCACCTAGATGCAGGATTGCAACCTGACATAACAATTGCCATTCGCATGGACGCACAAAACCAGCAGCCACTTGATTATTATCTTCTGCCCGCATTGGATATTGAAAATCCCAAAATGCGCCTAAGCGAAGAAAATGGCATCGCATTAGATGCTTTCCGTTTTGATGACTTGGAGTTATTTTTTCTTATGAGCGAACGAGTTACAATACAGGAGGCTGCATGACTCTTGAAAAGCAAACATCTACCATAAAAACTATTCCGATTGATGAGATAAACATTCTAAACCCTCGTGTTCGTAACCAAAGGAAGTTTATGGATATGGCGGGCAATATTTCCAAGGTAGGATTAAAAAGACCAATTACTGTTACTGAATCAAAATCAGATAATACGCATAATAAAAAATATGAATTGGTCTGCGGTCAGGGGAGGATTGAAGCTTTCCTTGCATGTGGGCAAAAACAAATACCTGCTATTGTTATTGATGCAAGTGAAGAGCAGGCTCTCATTATGAGTTTGGTAGAGAATTTAGCTCGCAGACAACATAATACCATTGATCTCTTACATGGCATTGAGGTTCTACGCAAACAAGGTTATAATGTAAAAACTATTGCAGAAAAAACAGGGCTTTCTGTAGAATATTCTCATTCAGTAATAATATTATTGGAACATGGAGAAGAAAGATTACTCACAGCCGTGGAGTCTAGGCAACTTCCCCTTAGTTTAGCTATCAAAATAGCAAAATCGCCCGATGATGAGCAACGAGCTTTGCAAGAAGCGTACGAAAATAAAGAGTTGCGTGGGAAGAAGTTCCTCATAGCCAAACGCTTATTAGAAACACGAAAAAGATGTGGCAAATCACTCAGGTCTGGCGGTCGTTCTGGCAAATCAATCCAGAGAGATACTAATGTTTCCGCTGATGATATTCTAAAAATATATAAAAAAGAAGTAGATAGGAAGCGACTTACAACCCGTAAGGCAGATATTGTTAGTAGCAGGTTATTATTTATCACGACAGCAATGAAACAACTGCTTCAAGAAGATAATTTTATTAACCTATTGCGAGCAGAAAATTTAATCACCATGCCCAAACAATTATCGCTAATGATAAGGGCAAAAAAATGAAAATATCTCGCAAAAAGACAATTCCCAAAGGGGAAATAAAAATTGGATTTAATACCGATACAATTGATTTGCAGATGGAGCAGATTATATCCTTAAAAATATTAAATCCCAATACTCGTACCAGCAAAAAATATGAGCAAATAAAGGCTTCAATTCGTGAAATAGGTATTATTGAGCCGCCAGTCGTATCGCCATCTGCGGATGATAAAAATCGTTATATGTTGTTAGATGGTCATTTGCGCCTGGAGGCACTAAAAGACCTTGGTGAAACCGAAGTAACTTGCATTATATCATCTGACGATGAGTCTTTTACTTACAATAAGCATGTTAATCGTCTTTCCGCTATTCAGGAACATAAAATGATTTTACTTGCTGTTGAGCATGGAGTTTCAGAAGAAAAAATAGCAAAAGCCTTAAATCTTGACATTACCTGCATTGCCAAAAGACGCAATTTATTAGAAGGGATTTCCTCTGAAGTAGCAGAACTGCTGAAAGATAAACTAACGCCAGTTAGTGTTTTTCCAGTATTAAAAAAGATGAAGGAAGTGCGCCAGATTGAAGCTGCGATGCTAATGTGTGATTCAGGAATATATTCTTTGCCATATGCGCGTGCATTACTTGCCGCCACCCCGAGGGAACAATTGGTTTTTCCTGATCAAACTAAGAAAATCAAAGGACTTAGCGAAGAACAAATGGCACGCATGGAAAGTGAAATGGCAAGCCTACAACGAGAATATCGCCTTATTGAAGAAAATTATGGAACTGATGTTTTGAACTTCACATTTGCCAAGGGCTATCTTGGCTCTCTTCTCGGCAATGCCAAGATTGTGCGTTATTTGGCACAAAATCATCCCGAGATGCTTAAGGAGTTTCAGAAAATTACCGAAATTGCGTCGCTGGGAGGTGGGGAAGCGGCGTAGCTGAAGCAGGGGTGCATAATTGCATCTAACGGGGACCGAGACCCATAAGCGTCGGGACCGCAGGAGAAGCCGCACGAGATGCGGATCAAGTGCGGTGGTGGGAATGTCGGCGATCCCGTTCAGAGCCCACTAGGTTTGGCTTGAGATTTCGCCAGCCAACTATTGCCTATCACTGGATATGGAATAGAAAATAATGCGCACACCAATAAATTGATAGCTTCAGGTCAATGAATTGGTGTGCTTTATAAAATCCAATCTAATTCGCATTAGCAAATATATATATTTTTTGTGCATTTATCTCTCGTTGCCGTAAATCCAGAGAAACATCACGCATTGTACGAGTGAGTGCAAATTGAAGATCTGTTTCAGTAAGTGGAACTTTCACCATTGCACGATGGTAGGATATTTCTAAAGATTCTTCTATTTTACACAGCATTACTTGGCATAAATGATTCAGTTCATATGGGCTAAGACTACTGAATAGTTCGGTGAATTGAATATAGGCTTTTGTCATAAATTCTCCCATTTTTAAACTTATAAATTAATTTCTAGGCTATACTTTGATGAATCGCTATAGATTGCAGTGCCACTGGGCAAATCAGTGAATATAGCCATTGCTAGAATGTTAGGTAATGAGCCGTCTAATATATGAGCTGTTCCGCAATCGTTCTTTAATGCATATATACAAGTGTCTATTTTCCTAATTATTTCCATAGATATGTTTTTTTGTTCCATCAATTTTATAGCTTCTGAAAATGATAATTTTGCAATTTTATTACCGTCTTTTGTAAAGATATGTGGGGCATAACTAATAATAATTAGTTTTTCTGCCGCAACAGAAGCTGCGATATAAGCTGCCACCAAATCGGCATTTAGTATTAATGTTTCACCATTAGCACCTAAACCAATGGGTGAAATAACAGGTATAATATTTGAACCAGATAATTCTTGTAGCAAAATAGGATTTATACGCGTTGGTTCTCCTAGAAAACCAAGATCAATAATTTTCTCAATATTAGAATTGGGTACATTAACATTTATTACTGATTTTTTGGCTTCTATCATGCCACCATCTTTTCCCGAGATACCAACTGCCATACCTCCAGAAGAATTTATTAAAGTTACTATTTCTTTATTAAACATCCCTGAAATAGCCATATTATAAGTATTTTTGGAAATGCCTTTTGAAAGACTTTTACCTGCAAATGTACTTTCTACTTTTATATTTTTAAGAATTTTATCTGTTTGGCACTCGTCGCAATACACAACTATTGGGTTTATTCCTGATTTTTTGATAAGAACAAGATCCTCCGCAAATTGCTTCGCACGCGATGGATTTTTCATTATCTGTCCATCACACTTAATAACGAATGTTTCACCAGAAAATTCTTGCATATATGAAAAAGATTCCAATATGCGATTAGCTGTTTTTGCCCATTCTAAAGCATGTTTTGATTTGTTGATTGATGGCTTCTTAATTGTTGAAGCAATGTATAAACCATTAGCATTATATTTTTTTACTAAAACCATAAAAACTTCCTTTCTTTTGCTGTGTAGCGAAAGAATTGCTCACAAATAAATGTTCAGGAAGTGTAAAAAATATTTTTTCTTATGTAGATTCAACAGAGCGAATGAAATCTGCAATTCTTTTACGAATTACTGGATTTTTTATTTTATTAAACGATTTCATTATTTCTAAAGATTCTCGTTCTGATGCGTTGATTTTAAGACCCTTATCCTCAATTGCTGTGGTTTTACTAAATCCATTAAAAAGCTGCTCAACACTAATTTGCAATACTTCACAAAAACCGTAGATTCGTACAGAATTAAGAGAGTTTGCTCCAGATTCATATTTTTGTATTTGTTGAAATGTAACGCCAAGTCGTTCAGCTAATTTTGCTTGGCTAATACCCAGCATAATTCTTCTGCTTCTAATTTTTGCACCTATGAAAACATCTATATTTTTTTGCTGCGCCAAAGTGCAATTCCTGAAAGTTGATATATGCTGTTTTATTAAAGCACTGCATTAACCTATCTTTTAATAACTTTCAAGACATACAGCAATTCCCATTCCTCCGCCGATGCACAATGTTGCAAGAGCTTTCTTTGCATTTTGTCTCTGCATCTCATGCACTAGAGTAGTTAGAACTCTTGCTCCAGAAGCTCCAAATGGATGTCCCATAGCGATGGCTCCACCGTTTACATTTACTTTTTGTGTATCCCACCTCATTTCACGATTAACATATATGGCTTGGGAAGCGAACGCTTCATTAGCCTCTATCAAATCTAAATCATCTACACTCCAGTTTGCTTTTTCTAGAGCTTTTCTACTGGCTGGTATTGGGCCGATTCCCATTATTGAAGGATCAACACCAGATTCAGCGAATGATTTTATAGCCGCCATTGGTTTTAAACCTCTTGCTTTTGATTCTTTGTACGACATTAGCATAATAACAGATGCACCATCGCTAATAGCGGAGGCATTACCAGCTGTTACTGAACCTTCTTTACGCATTACAGCGTGCAACTTTGAGAGGGAATCACTACTAACACCATTACGTGGCAGTTCATCATATGAGGAAGATATCGGCGCACCTTCATCCTCATAGATTATTGGCACAATCTCATCTTTAAATTTGCCTTGTTTGCGAGCTGCTTCACATTTATTCTGTGATTCGGCGGCAAATTCATCTTGTTCCTTTCTGCTTATATTAAACATCTTGGCTATATTTTCAGCAGTATTTACCGTATGAATATTATAAAAAGGATCAATTAATGCATCATGCATCATTGTATCAATAAATTTATAATTTTGCATATTACGCAGTGGGTAGGCATGTGGTGAACGACTCATATTTTCTTGCCCGCCAGCTATCACAATTTTTGAATCACCATTTTTAATGGCTTGATAACCAAGGCAAATTGACTTTAATCCAGAACCGCAGAGCTGATTTATTCCATAAGCTGTTACCTCTTGTGGAATACCTGCATTTATTGCCGCTTGTCTTGCTGGATTAGGACCATTATAAGTTGTCATAATTTGACCAAGAATTACTTCAGAAATTTCGCTTCCTGAAACATTTGTGCGTACTAACAACCATTTAATAACTTCTGCTCCCAATCTGTGGGCTGGCGTATCTCGGTGAATACCATTAAATGCTCCAATTGGCGTTCTTACCGCGTCCACAATTACAATATCATCATCTTTATAAGTCATATTTACATACCTAAATAACACTTGAATTGTATATTTGCTGAGGGCATCCTTTTCATAGAAAGGCTTACTTTATGAGTTACTCAAATTTCCTAGAAAACCACCTTATATCCACAGAGTATTTTTATAATTGGGTAGATATTCTTGAGGCTAATGATAATCATTCAGATACAGGTGATTGCGTACAAAATGATTATCTGCAAATTCTAAATTTAAGTGGAATTCTATCAATTTACTAAAAACTAAATTTATATATCAGTGGTATTTACAAATTTTTTGGCGGTTTAAATTTTCTTTTAGTGGATTTTGTTTTATTAGAAACATTATGATTAACATTTGTTTTTTTCTTAATAGATATTATACTCTTTGAAATAATATCATGTATTAATGGTTGTTTTTCCCTTTTAGCCTCTTGACCTAGGTAATAAAGGCAATCCAAAAATTTTTGCGGATCTATGTGTTTATTTTTTATTTTCATAGGAAAACACCCTAAGCCACATTTGAGCTTATACTATTGATATTACTAGGAACCTGAGTATTACCGTAATTTAAAATGGTTTCATAAATTCCAGTGGTCTTACGTACATTATCCATTACTTCTTGTGATACTGGCAGACCACCAGCTCGCACACGGTCACCATTGTCTAGTTTTTTTGTTTCTCCGAACCATTCTGGATTCCACCCAGAATTTATGTAAACACTCTTCCAATAAGCTGGCAACATTACTCCAATGATGCTTTTTATTCCGTTGCTTAAGGCAAATTCTAAATAGGCAACTGCCAATTCATGAATAATTCTTTTTCGCAAATCCGCTGGTAATTTTGTATCCACGCAAATACGACTTCCTTCCCAAACGCTTCTGTCTTTTGGAAGTTCGCGATTAGTAACTAAGAAATGGAATACTTCCTGTAACATATACGGACGATCAGTTGGAGACAATCTTTGACATCCACGCACTACGCCATTGCTATCCGTCCATACAAAATATGTAGTTGCAGGAGTATCGTACGCATCATATTCAAATTCATTTTCCCAATGTGGAACATTCCAATTTTGTCGTTCTACATTTAATTCATATCTCAACCTGAATTGAGAAGCTAATAAGTTGCCAGGGAAAAGGTGACTGTTTTTAATATTAAAGCAATGGATCATTGGAAATCTCCTTGAATTGTTTGCAAGGAAAATAAACATGTTAGAGCCTCTAAACTAGCTGGCTAACTTGTCGTATTTTATGGTTGTTTGGTGAAAAGATGGAGGTGATTTGGTCTGATTAAGCCAAGATAAATAGCCTTCATGATAACTTGAGTTCGGTCATTTATGCCGAGCTTTTTATATGTTTTTTCTAAATTATCTCTGACAGTCCGCGTTGAAATAGAAAGTATTGCAGCTATTGAAGCTATGCTTTTTCCTTCTGCTGCCCATGTCAGAACTTCCTTTTCACGTGGCGTTAGAGCAAGCAATGATTCACCACCAGTAAATTCTTTTATGTCTAACTCAGAATATGCTCTATGAAACTGGTTGGCGAGAACGCATATTCTGGATAGTATATCTCTGCTTAATTTTATTCCACCAAGGCTGCTCGCCATTCCTATTCCGAATAATTCATATTTTTCACCATGAATAGGAATAGCAATGCCGTCTAGTAATTTTGCTTCTTTACTTTCGGAAACCACCTTTTTTTGTCTTTTATTTAGGCAATAATGCTCAGATAAGCAGTCCCAAGTATAAACGGAAGATGTTCTAAAAGCGTGCTTTATTATAGGGTCTATATCAAAATAATTATTTTGTGAGTAATGCTCCATCCAGTCATTTGGATAATTGTGAACAATCCCGTGCGTGGCAATTTTATTCAGCGATGAATGATTGGTCAACATACTGTATATGATTCTGTCATATCCAAAATCAGCCAATGAATTTTTGAATATATCAAAAATCTCTTGTTTATCTGTTGCAGCATTAGTTAAATCTATAAATTTTTCTAAGTTCACCATAAAAACCCTACTATAAATTAATTTAATTATAGGATTATGGGTAATATAATTGGTCTGGAAGGGTGAAAAAGTAATTTTATCCAGATTTATATCTATATGAAATATATGTATTTTTTGATTTTTAGGCGAATTGTGTGTTTTTTTTATAAAAAATATGTGGCATCACTGACCTATGAAAAATAAGCAGGTGATGCCACAGGTAATTATACTGCCTTTAAGTTGTGTGATGTTAGAGCAAGTTCTGAATTACGATAATGTGCAGTTAATAATTCTTGCTGCTGTGGAGTTAAGAAATCTTCCGCACCTAAATGCTCAGCAGAAATTCCTGAAATTAGATTTATTGGATCATGCCCATGCACCCAACCAAGATTAGGTCTGTGTACATTATAGCCAATTAATCGTTGTAGTTGTTCTGAAAAATTCTTCGCAATATTAGGAGGATAAGATAAATACTGATTTTCTGATTGCCTTAACCATCCCAAACAGTAGCTTATTGCAATTCCAGTTCTGTATGTAGTTGAAATATTTTCACCTCCTCCATGTAACAAAGATGCTGCATAAATCAGAACTGAACCAGCAGGCATTTCGGCATATTTTATTTCTTCTGGTGTAGGGATTCTTCCTTCTTGCCATTTATGACTGCCAGGCACTATACGAGTTCCTCCATTTTCTTTGGTAAATTCATCGTATGCCCAAATTGCATTAACTTGAAATTCAAATTGTTTATTAGGAATCGGAAACATTGCACTATCAGGGTGTAAAATTTGCGCCTTCTCATTAGGATTTATGCGAATTCCTTGGGTTAAATTAATTTGAAAACTATCACAATTTTGAGACAGAACATGTTCGGCAATACTTAAAACAATATCGTTGGTTGCCATTTCTTGAGCTATTAATGATTTAGTAAACAATGTTTCTATTCGTTTTGTCTTAGAGCCAAAGAAAATAGCATTACTATCGGCTCTTTTTTCAAAGTGAGGTTCTAACTCATTATGTAAAATCTCTAGTTTCTCCTTACTGAGGACGCCCAGTAAAATCACATACCCCATCTCGTCTATGGTATTAAATAATTCTGTTTTATTAAAATCGTTGGCTTGAAAATAAGTGTTACCCATATAATTCTCCTAAAAAGTTTGGAATTACAAGGTAACTATTACCTAATGACCAAAATAGCTGGCTAACTTGCTGGGTATGTAAAATTAGTTTGCCATGTGGATCTAACTGAAATAAGATTTTTAATATTAAAATTTATCCTAAAATGTAAGGTAACAGGCTATATTATGGGATTATTAGAAGATTTTATCGTAAAATCTAACAGTGCGACGAATCAGGAGGAAATTTTCAGACATTTCTGTGCGTCGCTAGCGGAGCTTGGTTATGATAGCGTAGTTTATAGTTTGCTTACGGATCATGTGAAAATTAATAGAAAGAAAGGGCATGGAGTTCTGTGCAATTATCCAGTGGATTGGATGGAATACTATAATAATAATAACTATTTTCAACATGATCTCGTCGTTCACCATGCATTTACAACTTCCGATGCCTACACATGGAAACAATTACTAGATAATCCAACTTCTCCAACTATAGGTAAAAAAATACTACATGAATCTCGTGAAGCTAGGCTTTTAGATGGAGCAGCGGTCGCAATTTATGGACCGAGGTTTGAGATTGCTGGCGTTGGGTTAGCAAGCACATCAGGTGGAGCATATTGTGATAAGCAATCATTGTCCATAATACGCGTCCTAGCTAATCAGTTTCACATAACATACTCTGCTTTAGATACCAATGTAGATAATATATTGCCCAATTATGTACAATTAAGTCCACGTGAGTATGAGGTTCTATCACAGTGCGCAGAAGGAAAGAGTGACACCGTTATCGCAAGTATTTTAAGCATAACAAATCATGGCGTAGATCATCATATGCGAAATATTTTTAGAAAACTACAGGTGAATGATAGGCTCCAAGCTGTAATAAAGGCCATACTTTTAGGTTTAATAAATCCACCAAATGTTCGTAATTTCTACAACCTAGAAGATTCGTGATATTACACTGTACCTACGAAGGTTCGTAGCTTGCGGAAATAAAATTTTTCTTTTTAATTGAAATGGTGTTTAACCTTTCTTAATGGAGAATTTTTATGAATAGCGGTCAAGAAAAAATATTTAAAACTCATCAATTAAATGATGTAGACGATTGCGTTAGAAGCATAAAATCAGTAATTGAAAAAACAAAAAAATTGCCAAAGTCTGATTTTATTAGGCATGTTCTAAGTTGCTCTGTTCTGGCTTTTAATGATCTTCTTGATGAACTTGGATACACTGCTTCTGTTCAAAATACTGCTATCACCAAACAACATAATGGCTACGCGGTTAAGAAAATTTCCACTTGATTTAACGGCGGAATAACGGCAGAATAACGGCAATAAAATTTCCGATAAAGTGCCGTTATTTATGTTATTTGACCCAAAATTTACCATTACACCTAAGGTTGCCAATAGCTTAGTGCGAATTGAGGCAGCAAAGCATGCTGTGCAGCATTTGCCAATTACGCCATCGGTTCTTGCATCTTTGCGTGAAACTGCTCGTTTATTTGCTACCCATTATTCAACAATGATTGAAGGTAACCGCCTTACCCAAGAACAAGTATCAAAGGTAATTGGAAGAGAAGAACATTTTGTAGGGAGAGAGCGCGATGAAAAGGAAGTTCTTGGTTATTACGCAGCACTTGCAAAAGTTGAACAGATGGTATCTGACAATGGCAAGATTACAGAACACCAAATAAAAACTCTGCATGCATTAGTAATGGCTGGCGGTGTCAGCAAAATAAAACCATCATCTTATCGTGATGGGCAAAATGTAATTCGTGATAGTGGAAGTGGCAGGATTGTTTACATGCCACCAGAAGCTTCAGATGTGCCATTGCTTATGCGACAAATGGTGGAATGGATTACCACTTCTGAACATCAAGAACTTCCATGCCCAATCCGTGCTAGCATAGCACATTATCAATTTGCCACAATTCATCCATATTATGATGGTAATGGTCGGACGGCGAGGTTGTTAACCACATTAATATTGCATCTTGGTGGTTATGACTTGAAAGGACTTTATTCACTGGAAGAATACTATGCACGCAATCTTGGTGCCTATTATGAAGCTTTGACTATAGGTTCTTCTCACAATTATTACATGGGTAGAAAAGATGCTGATATTACCAAATGGGTAGAATATTTTTGCTCAGGTGTAGCAGATAGTTTTGAAAGGGTAAAAAATCAGGCA